>Ga0081540_1001569_pt1 | contig 19528 bp, 19 predicted proteins | sample TabmetS2T1R1_FD_71024 | JGI IMG/M metagenome (GOLD analysis project Ga0081540, IMG submission 71024) | Tabebuia heterophylla rhizosphere microbial communities from the University of Puerto Rico - S2T1R1 | ecosystem: Host-associated > Plants > Roots > Rhizosphere ... | reverse complement strand
GGACAGCGTCGCCGGTCCGGTATCGGTTGCGGTGGCCCGATCCGATGCGAAGGCCGTCGCGGTCTACGCGCTGCTCAGGAAGTTCATCCACGACACCATGTGGGCTGTATCATTCCTCGTTCTTGCCGCGCTGGCTGTTGGGATTCTGGGCGTTCGCCGCGGCCTCAAGCCGGTCCGCGATGTCTCCGAGATGGCGGCTGCGATCGGGCCACACACGATGCAGATGCGCCTGCCCGACAAGGACCTGCCAAGTGAGATCGCGCCCCTCGTGACCGCGGTTAACCGCGCGCTCGACCGCGTCGAGCAGGGTTTCTTCGTGCAACGGCAGTTTACTGCGAATGCTGCTCACGAGCTGCGGACGCCACTTGCGATCGTTAACGCTGCACTCGAGGATATGGAGGGGAATGGCGATCTCGTCGAACTCAAAGCCGACGTCGCTCGCATGAATCGGCTCGTCGAGCAGCTCCTGCGCGTCGCCCGGCTCGACGCGGTGGTGCTCGACATCAGCGAAATCGTCGAGCTCAATGACGTGGCCGGCAGCGTCGTGGCGACCATGGCCCCGTGGGCTCTGATCCAGGAGCGGAAGCTCGCATTCAAGAGCTCGGATGCTCCGGTGCATGCCAAAGGCAACAGACATGCGATCGCCGACGCGATCAGGAATCTGGTGGAAAATGCAGTCGTCCATTCACCTGCCGGTACCGAAGTCCTCGTTGGCGTTAATCGCGACGCACAAGTGAGCGTAGCCGATCGGGGGCCCGGCATTCCTGCCGCCGATCGAGACCGCATATTCGATCGGTTCTGGCGCGGAGCGAGCGCGCACGCGGTTGGAGGAGCGGGGCTTGGTCTCGCAATCGTGAGGGAAATCATGATGGCGCACGGAGGGACCATTTCTGTCGAGGATGGCCCCGCCGGTGGCGCCGTGTTCACGTTACAGTTCGCGTCGGCACCGAACACCAGGCAAAATGCGCATGAGCCATGGCGAGCTTGACTGACTAAATATCGGCGAATTGAGACGTGACGCGGAGCAGGCAACGAGCGTAAGATTTTGCGATCCGGCGGAAATGGGAGCTGTTGCGCCATGATGTTGCAACACGGGGCCTCTATTATGCGGGGGTAGCTCAACACGTGGAGAGTCTTCATGACCATGAATACCGAGCGCCGAAACTTCATCGCAGGTGTTGGCGTTGCCGCAGCATCGACTGCTGTGCTTGCGAGCACTCAGGCTTTTGCTCAAGGTAGCAACCAGACTGGAGGTAAAGCATTGGCTTATCAAGCCAAGCCGATGCCATTTGATCCAAAGTCCATCACGGGCATCTCGGAAAAGGTGCTCGTCAGCCACTACGAAAACAACTACGTCGGTGCGGTGAAGCGCCTTAACGCGATTGGCACGCAACTGGCTGAACTTGACTTCGCCAAGGCGCCCAACTTCGCGATCAACGGATTGAAGCGCGAAGAACTGATCGCCTCGAATTCGATGATTCTGCACGAAATCTATTTCGACGGGCTCGGTGGCGCCTCGAAGCCAAGCGGAGCGCTGGCAGATGCCATCGTGCGCGATTTCGGCAGCATTGAGCGCTGGCGTGCCGAGTTCACGGCCATGGGCAAGGCGGAAGGCGGTGGCTCGGGTTGGGTGATCCTTGCCTACTCGCCGCGCGACAAGCGCCTCGTCAACCAGTGGGCCGCAGACCATACGACGACGCTCGCGGGAGGCCGTCCGGTCTTGGTGCTCGATATGTATGAGCACGCCTATCACATGGACTACGGCGCCGCCGCGGCGCGCTACGTCGATATCTACATGGAAGCTATTCGTTGGGACAACGCCATCAAGCTCTACGAGCAATATAGCCGGGAGACGTAGAAGAGGAGACGCCCGTGAGAAAACGAAAGCGACGACTAAACGTCCGGTGTCGAAGGGCAGGCTCCGATGGGATAGCACCGCGACAGGACGTAATGACGTGTCGCGACAGCAATCCCTCCTGAGTTCGGGCGAGGGCCGCATGATGTTCTTCTGTGGTGACGCGGAGCAAGTACGTGCGGGTTTCTCGCTTGCGCTCGGTGTGATGGAGTCCAATGCGGACTTGCTGACAGCGAGCCAGAACCAGCTCAGTTGAAGAACTGAGTGCGTTAACAATTACTAGCCTATTCGCGCCGAACTGGTGCGTCTGGAATGAATTTCCAGGCGCGAGCATAAAATTTGGTGATCTAGCGGCGTTGGCAAGCTCGTCTCCCAGGACTTAGTTACGCGCACGGGCCCAGACCGACCGGTTGCGCCCGGAGGACGACGATTAAGTAAACTGGGTTTCCTTGACGAAAACAGCCAGTTCCTGCAGCCGATAGCCGCGCAATTCAGCAATGAGGACGTTCGCGATCTCGACTCCCTACACTTTACACTCGAGCCTTCAGGACTCTCTGGCGAAAGATGGTAGACAACCGGCTCGAGCTGCCGGAAGCCGACAAGAATCCGGGCCGGTTCCGCGGCCCAGTCGCAGTAATCGTTGCTTCATAATACTCCGCCCTGAGGCCGTTGTGCTGCGCATTCGCGAGCTTCCTTTCGTCCTCGATGATTAGAATGCGTCCGGTGTACTCCGCTTGGAGAGTACCTCCGGCACTATACCGCCGGTTCGGTGCTGCCGCAGCTTCCTGACAAGGATTTCAGAAATTCTTCAGTGGTGTGGCGCGCTGAGAGACGGGCAAGATCAACCTGGTCAGGGTCGGTAAAGCGATCCAGAAGGGGTTCTGAGGAGTCCCTCGGCACCGCGACTGATGATCGTCGGCGGCTAGCTCGAGCAATTGAAGCCGCGAAGAGGAGTAAGCGATGGATCGAAGATGGATATTGGCCGGTGGTGGCATCTTGCTCTTGGGAATAGTCGGGGCGGCCATGGTGACCGCGGAACCGAGCAAAGGCCCAGCCTTCATAGCGGGAGATCAGCCCGTTACCGAGGATCAACTGCGCCAGAAACTGCAATCTGATGGTTGGTCGAATGTGCAGATCGTTCGTGATGGAAGGTATTTCGAAGCCATGGGGGCAAAGAACGGTCAAACCAGTAAGCTTGCGGTCGACGCGCAGACCGGCCGGTTGCGAGCGGCCGACAACGATGATGACGACTAGTCCAGAGGTTCGCCTTTGGAATCAAGAATCGCGCCCGCGCGTGGTCACGGCGACGGATCTACGCCGGGCGCGGCGTCATTGCTGACATATTCGCTGCCGACTATTTCAGCGATCCGAGCCAGAGAATCCAGCGGCTCGTCAGCGCGCTGCGATGGAGCCCAGACTATCGTCAAAGCGGGTTTGAGAAAAGGGTGGGAGGTGTGTCCAAGCCAGCCCGTTGGGGGCTTGCGGTCTGTCGCAGGCTTGCGAATCGGGATCACGGGATGGAGAGCCGAGCTCTGACGCCGTTGACAAGTTAGTCCTCGCGGATCTATCTGCGCGTATGGGGAAAGCGATCTCCCCACGAGGCGACATGCCCAAGAATCGCGTCCGGTTTTCACCAAGGGCGCATCATGTCTGCCGTCAATGCGATTTCTATAGAACAGCGCGATCATCTGACAGCGGCGCCCCTGCCGAGGGGCGGACCTTGGCTGTTGCCGACGTATCCCCACGAACCCTCAGCCGCGTTGAATCAAGAAATCCCGGGCCGAACCCGGCCTGCGGCGCGACGGTGAATCTTCGACCTTCATCACTGATGCAACCGAGGTTGCCATGACCTATCAAATGAAACCCCTGTCCTGCGATCCGAGCCGCGTGCGCGGCATGTCGGAACGCATGATCGTCAGCCATTATGAGAACAACTATGGTGGCGCGGTGAAGCGGCTGAATCTGATCGACGAGAAGCTCGCCGAGCTCGACTACGCGGCCGCGCCGAGCTTCCTGCTGAACGGATTGAAACGGGAGCAGCTCATCGCAACCAACTCGATGATTCTGCACGAAGTGTTCTTTGAAGGGCTCGGCGACGAGAGCGAGCCGGAAGCAAGCCTGAAGGACGCACTTGCCCGCGACTTCGGTTCGCTTGATCGCTGGCGGGCGGAATTCATCGCGATGGGCAAGGCACTCGGCGGCGGCTCCGGCTGGATACTGCTGACGTGGTCGCCGCGCGACCGCAAGCTTGTCAATCAATGGGCATCGGATCACTGCCATACGCTGGCCGGCGGCACGCCTATCCTGGCGCTCGATATGTACGAGCATTCCTATCACATCGACTACGGCGCCAAGGCCGCTGACTATGTCGGCGTCTTTATGTCAGCCATCAACTGGCCGGCCGTGCAGCGAAGCTATGACGGATTGCAGAAATGACGCGGCCCGCACGACACCGCATTGCCTGGATCGCAGGCACGACCGTGCTGGCGTCGCAATGTGCGGCACGGGCGGAGGACCTATTCAAAATGCTCAATGAAAAGCAGATCCGTGCACGTGTCGTCGGCAATGACATCAGCGACGGCCTGCACTGGTCGATGCACCTGCGTTCCGATGAAAAGCTGATCAGCGCCGAATCCGGCAGTACCTGGACCGGAAGCTGGAAAATCCGTGACGGCAAGCTCTGCATCACACTTCCGGGTAACGTCTCGCTTGATTGCCACGAGGTGTGGATGTCCGGCGCGAGCATCTGAATGCGCGCGAGCAAGGACATCGACAAGACGGCCAGCACGAAGAGTTAGATGAGGTATCAACGAAATGTCGAAGTCGAAAAGGAGCTGGCGGATGAGAAGAGCTGTGCTTGCGATGTCGCTGGTGGTCGGTCTCTTTGTCGCCGATCGTGCGGCCGAGGCCCAAACGTCGTGCAAGGTCTGCGCTGAGCAGCACAAGGCCTGCATGAAGAACTACGCCGGACCGGCGTGCAAGACCGAGTATCAGATGTGTATCAAGTCTTGCAAAAAGTGAGACGATTGAATTGAGACGAGTCTCTCCGAAGTGCCTCATCGCTGCACTCACTTCCGGCGTCGGGGGCTTGCTTGCCCTCGATGCCGGCTTTGTCGCCGCGGAAACCTTGCAGAAACTGTCGGGCGCACAAATCGGGGCAATGTTCGCGGGGATGCAGCTCACCGACGAGGTGCATTATCGCCTTGTCTATGAGCGCGACGGAACGCTGAGAAGTGTTTCGTTGGGGGTGAAGAAACGCGGCAAGTGGGTCATCGATAAGGACCAGCTGTGCCTCTATCTCCAGGAGCCGGACGACGGCTGCTACGACGTCGCACTTTCTGGGAAGACTTTCACCCTGACGCCTGCCGGATTGGGATCAAGCCTGGATGGCATTCTGCAACCTATCTCCGATCCGAAGTGAGTGGAGAAGAAGATGTCATCGCAAATCGTTGAAAAGGCCTCCCAAGAGAAAACCGACTTCTCGAACCCGGTTATTCGCTGGATCGATTATCGGCTTCCGATCTTTACATTCTTGCACCATGAGCTGCGTGCATATCCAACGCCTCGAAACCTGAACTATCTCTGGAATTTCGGATCGCTTGCGGGCATCGCGCTCGTGATCATGATCGCGAGCGGCATCGTACTTGCGATGCACTACGTTCCGACAGGCGACGGAGCTTTCAAGTCTGTCGAGCACATTATGCGCGACGTGAATTACGGGTGGCTGATCCGGTACATCCACACCTCCGGCGCATCGATGTTCTTCGCCGTAGTCTATATCCACATCTTCCGCGGGCTTTACTATGGATCATACAAGGCGCCGCGAGAGCTGCTTTGGTGGCTCGGCGTGATCATCCTGCTGCTCATGATGGCAACCGCCTTCTTTGGCTATACTCTGCCGTGGGGCCAGATGAGCTTCTGGGGTGCGACGGTCATCACCAACCTGTTTTCCGCCATTCCAGTGGTAGGAGATAGCATAGTGACCTGGCTATGGGGCGGATTCACGGTAGGGGATCCGACGCTCAATCGGTTCTATGCCTTGCACTACCTCTTGCCATTCGTGATCGTCGCGATTGTCGGCTTGCACCTCGTTGCGTTGCACCGCTTCGGCTCAAACAATCCGACCGGCATCGATACCAAGCACGCAGGCGACACGATCCCCTTCCATCCCTACTACACGATCAAGGATCTCCTTGGCCTGGTGGTCTTCTTTCTGGTCTTTGCTTGGTTCACGTTCTACGAGCCGGGCGCGCTCCTCAATCCGGACAACTACATTCCGGCGAATCCAGGAGTTACGCCGACTCATATTGTGCCTGAATGGTACTTGCTTCCGTACTACGCCATCCTGCGCGCGATCCCAAACAAGTTGCTCGGCGTCGTGGCAATGGCGAGTTCGATCCTGGTACTGTTCTTGTTGCCCTGGCTCGACACCAGTGATGTACGTTCTGGGCGCTTCCGGCCAGTCTTTCGGGTCTTCTTCTGGATCTTGGTCGCGGACTGCGTACTGCTCACCTACGTGGGAGGACAGCCGCCCGAAGGCGTTTGGCTGATGCTGAGCCGGATTGGCGCCGCCTACTATTTCGCCCACTTCTTCCTGGTTCTACCCCTTGTGGGGAGGATCGAACGCCCGCTTCCGCTACCGATGAGCATCCACCAAGCCGTTTTGCCAGCGACCGGCTCGGCTAAGCCTTGAAGGAGATCGATATGACAACGACGCCGGAGCCCAAGCACAACAGCATGAGAGAGCTTGCGCTCTATTTCCTGCGCCTCGGCTTTCTTGGCTTTGGCGGTCCGGTCGCGTTGGTCGGCCAGATGGAGCGAGAGCTGGTCTACGACAAGAAGTGGCTCACCAAGGAGCAGATGCGGGAATCCATCGCAATCTGCCAATCACTTCCCGGACCGCTCGCGATTCAGGTCGGCGTCTACATCTCCTGGCTTCGGTGCGGTTTTTGGGGCGCATGGCTCGGCGGATGGTGCTTCATCCTGCCGAATTTCGTGATCGTAGCCGCGCTTGGCGCGCTTTACGTCTATTTCGGCGATCTCAAGCCGGTCACCGGAATTTTCTACGGGGTCAGCCCTGCCGTCATCGCGCTGATCCTGCACTCCTGCTATCGGCTTGCCAAGCTCGGCATGGAAGACTGGCTGCAATGGGCGATCGCGGCCGTGTGCCTCGTGGTCACAGTCATTTTGCAGGCCGAAGTGGCGCTGCTGTTCATCGGCGCCGGAATCGTCGGAGTTCTCTATTACGGCAGCCTGTTCAAGCGCACGCCTGCGGTCTTGCCAACTGTCGCGGTCGTGCCGGCAGCAATGGCCCCGATTGCGCCGGTCGCAACAGGGTCGACACTTGGCAAGCTGCTGTTGTTTTTCCTCAAAGCGGGTTCTTTGACCTTTGGCAGCGGTCTCGTGATCGTTCCGTTCCTTGAGCAGGGCCTCGTGCAGCAATATGGCTGGCTCAACGAACGAGAATTTCTCATCGCAGTTGCGGTGGGCATGATCAGCCCCGGCCCCGTCGTAATCACCGCGACGTTCGTCGGGTATCTGGTAGCGGGGGTCTGGGGTTCCCTGATCTCCACGATCGGCATCTTCCTGCCATCATTCCTGCTTGTCCTGATCGTTGCACCTATTCTGGCGCGACACCGGCAGAACGCGAATGTTCAGGGCTTCGTCAAAGGCGCCTACGCCGCGGCGATCGGGACGATTTTGGGCGCCTGCATCCTGCTTGGAAAGATCGCAATCGGCGACTGGCTGACGGCTGCGATCGGTATCATCTCGCTTACAGTGCTGTTCCGCTGGAAGATCAGCAATCCGGTGTTGATCGCGACGACAGCAGTCATCGGCCTCATCGCTTTTCCACTGCTGCAGCCAGAATGGGTGATGGTGAAATAGCAGCTCCGACGGAGGGCAGGGGAGCTCGACCGATGTGAGAGGAGATAACCAACGGAATTGAAGCGTGGCGTTATGACGGTGCTGGCTGCCTCGTTGGCATGGACGATGCCGGCTCCATCGCAGTCTGGCCGGCTGCGGATGAATTATCCAGAGCCGGTAGAATGACCCGGAACGAGCTTCCATGCGTCCGTTCGCTTGCAAGTTCGATTTGGCCACCGTTCGCCTCGACCGCCCAGCGAGCGATTGCGAGCCCCAGTCCGACCCCGCCCTCTTCCCTCGATCGGCCAGCATCGACGCGATAGAAGCGATCGAAAATACGATCCCGATGCGCGGCAGGAATCCCCGGACCCGTGTCTCGTACCTCGATCAAGGCCCGGCCGCCCGTTGCATTCACTTCGACAGTGATCGTGCCGCCAGTTGGGGTGTATTTTATCGCGTTGTGTATCAGATTCGTGAGCGCATGCCGGATGAGCGCTGCGTCCCCCGTAGCATGGACTCGGATCGGAGCTCGGAGTGTGAGCTCTTGGTGCTTTTCGTCGGCGAGCACGCGGAGCTGATCGATGACGTGTCCCGCCAACCCTGCGACATCCAGGCGTTCTGGGGCCAGCTGGACTTTTCCCGAGTCGGCGCGCGTGAGGATCAGAAGGCTCTCGACGAGCCGCGTGAGCCTGTCTACCTCCTCCAGCATGCTGCCGATGACGTCGCGATATGCAACGGCATCAAGTGGGTTCTGCAGCGCCACCTCCCCGACGCTGCGCATTGCGGTAAGTGGGGTGCGCAGCTCGTGCGAAGCATCCGCCGTGAAACGGCGCAGTCGTTCGAATGCATCTTGCAGGCGGGACAGCGTGTCATTGAATACCGTCGCGAGCCGCCCGAACTCGTCCTGGGCATTTTCGACCGGGAGTCGTTTGGCAAGAGATTCCGCGGTGATCTCGCGGGCCTTTCGCGCCATAGCGCCGACCGGAGAGAGTACGCGGCCGGCAAGGAAGTAGCCTCCCGCGACCGCCAGGCCGGCGGCGAAGGGAATACCCATCGCGAGGATGATTGCGAGCGTCCAGAACGTGTCCAGCAAGGAGGTTTCCTCAACCGCGGCGGCCACGCGATAGGACGATTCAGAAATGCTATGGACGCGATAGCGACGGCCGCTCGGCGCCGTCCAGGACAGCGGCGATGGCGAATCGCCTGTTTGCAGCGCGCGTGACAGCCCTTCTCGCTCCCATGCCTCGGTCTGTAGACGGATGTCACCGCCCTCGTCCACCCGGAACAGTGTAATGCCCCAGTGGGAGGCCAAATCCTTTAGTTCGTCCGGTTCCTCGCGATAGACTTTGCCGATGGTCGCGATCTCTTGGCCGAGCTGCGCGTCCAACCCGGCGTAGAGACGAGCCTCGACGAAAAGCAGAATGCCGGCGGAAAAAATGCATACGATCAGCGTCAGCACGCCAGCGTGCCAGAGCGTAAGCCGGGCGCGCACGCTTGGTGGGCGGAATCTCATCCTTGCCTCCCGCTCAGAAGGTATCCAAGACCGCGGACAGTGTGCAGCAGCTTTCTTTCGTAGGGTTCGTCGATCTTGCGACGCAGCCGCGCGATCGTAACGTCGATGACGTTGTCGAGTGGTGTAGCCCTGGCCGTCGCGTGCCATACGTCGTGTGCGAGCATCTCCCGCGACACAACGCGGCCGCTGTGGCGCAACAGGTATTCGAGCAGGTCGAATTCCTTCGTGGTCAGGTCGAGAGACTGAGCTCCCCTGGCGACTTTGTGCGTGACGAGATCCATCTCAAGATCCTCGTGCTGTAGCTTGAGCGCCTGGTCCGTGCGCCCGCGGCGCAGCAACGCCCGGATGCGTGCAAGCAGCTCGGAGAACGCGAACGGCTTTGTGAGGTAGTCGTCAGCGCCCTGATCGAGGCCAATCACCCGGTCCTCGACCGTATCCTTCGCCGTAACGACCAATATCGGCGTCTGATTGCCACACTTGCGCAAGGTCGCCAGGACATCGATGCCATCGCCGCGCGGCAGCATAAGATCGAGCAACAAAAGATCGAAAGATCGCTGGCTCGCGAGGAAAAAGCCTTCTTCTCCCGTCGCGGCGATCGTGACTTCGTAGTGCTCTTTTTCGAGGCCCTCGCGCAGGGCGTTCGCGACCTTCTTTTCGTCCTCAATGATCAGAATACGCACGATGTGCTCCGCTTCGAGAGCTGCTCTCGCACGGGCATTATAGACCGGTTCCTTGCTGCCGCAGCGTTCCTGACAGGGATTTCAGAAACTCTTCAGTGGTGGCGCTGCCGAAAGACGACGAAGATCGAGTCGCAGATCGAAGGACCGAGCCGCCTCTGGAGCGGCTTCGAATCGCCGACCGGCGGGAACCAATAGCGACCTGAAACGGCGGATGACAATATTGCGCGACCAGACCACTCGATCATCCCATGCCGCAGGCAGTATGGGTGATGGTGACCAGCAGCTTTTGATGAAGGGCAAGGGGGACGTTTTCGATCAATGTAAGGGAGGTTACCCATGACTAGAAGGAAGGTCTTGCTTACATCCGCCCTCGGCCTCGCTATTGCTTTGGTGGCACCTTTTGCCGTGCAGCCGACCGCTCTTGCGATTGGCCCAGATCAAGAACAGGCAGAATTGGCCAACGCAATGAGTGGCGCAAAGGTGAGCTTGCAGCAGGGCTTCACAGCAAGCGAACGGGAGGGCCAGCCGATTTCCGGCAAATTCGAGATGCATGAGGGCAAACTCCAGCTGTCCATCTATACGGCAAAAGAAGGAAAGTTTTTCGAAGTCATTGTCGATCACATGACCGGGACCATCGCCAAGGTTGAGCCGATTACCGAGGGCGAGGACCTCGCCCACGCCAAATCGCAAAAGGCCGCGATGGACAGGGCAAAGGTCAAGCTAGCAGATGCTGCGACCAAAGCGAGAGGACAGGCTAAGGGAGAGGTGGCGGACCTGTTCGTCGTAAGCGCCACACCAGAGCTGAAGGACGATCGTCCGGAGGCCACGATCGTTCTGCTGCAAGGAAAGAGGTTTTCGACTGCTTCGGAACGGCTCGACTAGGAGTTCCACCCTGTCGGAGCGAAAGCTGAGCGGGAGGGGGCTATATCGGCGACCAACGGCTTACAGGAGGATGCCATGAGAAGTGCCCCAATATGGATTGCCCTAACACTTGCTGCCGGTGTGATCACAGGAATTGTCGGTCTGGGAATAGACAGCTCAGGTTGGAGTGGAGCAGCAATCGCCCAAAAGTCTCAGGGCCGACAATCGCTAGATCGGGTTATGGGCTCGCTGCGTGCGGTGGATACAGCCTACGCATCGGGCAATGCAGCAGAGGCTCAAACCCGGTTCAGGGAAGCGCGTGCGGAATGGAATGGCTTGGCGCCGAGGATTTCGGCGCGCGAGGCTCGCGAACAACAGCTGCTGTTCGATTCGCTGGACAAGCAGCTCAAGAGCGGCGCACCGGCCACTGAAGTAAAGTCGACGGTCTCCGGCATGCTTGACGAACTCCGCGAAGATATCGGACGCGAATTAAGGTAGGAGCCATCGTGCATCGCGGGCTTTTATGGCTCGCCGTCGTTGACCTGAGAAGAGCGTGGCTGCGGCCATCGCTGGCGGCACTGGCGATCGCGCTGGCGCTGATCGCAGTCACTTTCTTTGCGGGGCAGATAGGTCTTCGGCAGGCGGAACTGCTGACCGGCTATGAAGAGTCGGGAGCGGCGACATTCATCGTTGAGGTCAACAAGGTGTCGACGAGCGACGTCGCAGATCTTGTCCAGGCGTTGCGCACAGTAGCGGGGGTGCAGTCGGTCTTGGCCCCCTACAACGGGACCCAGCTCGGTCTGGTGGCCGATACCTCGTTTGTGGTGTTCGAAAACGAGAAGCAGCAGGAATCGCTCGGCGCCCGGACCACTGCACTCGGTGTCGATCGGTCATTCGATCCGCTTCGCGACTACTATGTGAATTTCCACGACCTCAATTCGAATGCACCTCAGGCAGTTCTCGGCGCGGCACTGCTTGCAACATCGGGAGCGGTGCGGGCGCCTGAGCGTAATGAGATCGTCGTCCCCGCTGGGGTCACTGACTATGTCGGAGTTCGATCTGGCGCCGACGCAACGGTCGATGTGATGTATCTGAACGCCAATCCACCAATCGTGCAGCGCTTCGAAGGGCTGCGCCTGATCGGCACGTTCGAGCTCATCGGACCGGATCAGGGCCGATTCGAGCCATTTTGGCGGTTCGCGGCGCGCGGACGTGAAGTATTGACGGTGCGTCGCCCGGACGCGCCGGAAGGTGTGGCAACCAGTTTGCCGATTCTATTGAGCGATGAGCTGGTGAAGGAGTTCCTTGGACACGTTCGCGAGGAGCTGGCTGCTCGCGGAACCGCGCCCTCGACGAATCTGACGGCCAACAAATTGGTCGTGCGAGCGGAGTCGGTTCAAGCGGTGCCGTCGATAGAAGCCAAGGTCGTATCCTTGCTTGAGCAGCGTGGGCTGAAGCAAGACTGTCGCGCCGTTACGGAGAGGACGTTTTGTTTGAGGTTGCCAGAGCGGAATAATTTTGAAGCGGCCCTCAAAGAACAAAAGAAATTCGAAAGAGGTGGCTCGTTCTTCATCTCCCTGCTCTTGGTACTTGTCGCGGTCGGGACAGCCGGTCTACAGGTGCAGTTGGTCTTGGCCCGTTGGCGTGAGTTTGGAATCCTGCAGGCGGTCGGCTTTTCTCCGACGCAAATCCTGCTCTATTTCGCAGTGCGACTGTATACCGTGTTTGCCGTAGGCATGATGGCCGCCGCAGCAGTGGTAGCCATTCTGCCATTTGAGCGAACCGCTTCCGCGTTTGGTTTTGCTGCTGGTATCGCGCTTGCTACCGCTAGCGTCGCAGCTTTTCCGGTGCTGCTATGGCCGCTGCTGCAACGTCCTGCCCAGCTCCTTCGGGTGTCAGCATGATGTGGATGAAGCTTGCATTCGGCGGCTTCGGCCGCCGCTTCGTCGAGGCGATCGCTGCGGCAATCGTTCTTGCGGTCACGAGTGCGACCGTGGCTTCGTCGCTAATGGTGGTCGAAGGTGCCCGGCGCGCGTTGAACCAAGCCGTGCGTCAGGACCGTCCCGATATCGTTCAGGTCAAGAGCCGCTTCAATCGAGCCCTCTTTGAAACGCCGCGAAGCGGAAATCTGCCGCCGCTTACAATACCCGTGTACGAGCCGCTGATTGATCGCGCTGAGCTGCAAGCCGCCGTCGGCAGCAACCAGGTCGTCAAACGGCAATCACTGTTTCGGAACGTGGTCTCCGGCGACAGCTTTCTCAACATCTATGTCTTCGGTATTGATCCGGATCTTGAGCACGAAGTGAGCAGTTTTTCGATCGCACGCGGCCGATTTCTGAGCAGGGACGATCACGCGGCCGCGGTACTTGATCAGGCGTCAGCCCGGGCCCTTGGTTTGGACATTGGCGGTGCGTTCCCGATCCGCAAGGCGGACGGTGAAGACATGCAGCTTACAATAGTCGGGATCCTCGACAAGCTGGAATTGAGGGCCGCACCGCCGCGGTCGGCTGAAGCTCCTTCATTGAACCCTGAATCGACCTTCGTCTCGAGCGGGGCCTTCGTGAACATCCGGACAAGCGAACAGGTCTTCGGTCGGCCAACATTAACTGACGCGCTCGTCGTTGCAGGGAGCGGGTCCAATGTACCGGATCTTGTTACCCAACTGCAGGAAGCATTTAGGCTGGAGCCGGGTATCTTCGTGGCAGAGCGATACAGCCAATATCAGCGCAAGGTGCGTGATTTCGTTCTTACCCTCACGTTGTTCTCCGCTGTGAGCGTCGTGACCGTACTATTGGCCGGATCCTTTGCATCGAATCTGTTGCATGACATTTATGTCGACCGGCGTAGGCAATATGCCACGCTGATGGCGCTCGGATTTTCGCCTGCGAAGGCTATCGCGCCGGCTGTTGCCTTCGGACTGGTGTTGGGAATTGCTGCCGCTGTGATCGGCGGGCTTGTCGCCGGGCTTTTGATGCCACGATCATTCGCGATGCCATCGCTGATGGCCGATCTCGGCCCAACTGAACCGACGATTGATTGGCTGGTCGCAGCCTCGATCATGGTGATCTCGATCGCCGCCGCCGCCGTCGGCCTAGCCTCGACAGCCGTCCGCCTTGTCGGGCAACCTCTTGCAACAACGCTATCGGAGGAGAACTCGTGAGCGGGGAGCCACTTGTATGCGTGCGCTCCGTTTCGAAGACTTATCGTCGCGAACGCGCCACGATCGGTGCGTTGCGCGATGTCTCGCTTGAAGTCGGGAAGCGCGAGTTCATGAGGCTCAGCGGTCCATCCGGTTCAGGCAAAACCACGCTTCTCAACCTCATTGCGGGACTTGATCGACCAGACGAGGGAGAAGTTGTTGTGGCAGGAACCGATGTCGCCCGTTTGCCAATTAACCGCGCGTCAAGATACCGTGCCGAGCAAGTCGGCATCATTTTTCAGGCGTATAATCTGATCCCGCAGTTGACCGCGTTGGAGAACGTGCTGCTCCCGATGGTTGCCTTGGGGCGGGCGAACCATAGCCGTGCTCGCGAACTTCTTGATCTCGTCGGCCTCGCTGATCGCAGTGGTCACATTCCCTCCCAGCTCAGCGGGGGCGAACAACAACGGGTAACTATTGCCAGAGCATTGGCCAATGATCCTGCTCTTGTCCTGGCTGACGAGCCGACAGGGAATCTTGACGACCAGAACGCTCAAAGCGTGATGGGACTGCTGACGCGCGCGGTTCGTGAACGCGGCAGGACTCTGCTTCTCGTCACTCACGAGCGCAACATGCCACAGACCGCCGACCGCTCTTTTGAACTCCGAGGTGGGGTCCTGAGGACAGTGTCGGCGTAAGTCACCGCTATTTCTTTTTAGTCTAGTGTGCCGGGACAAACCATCGCGAATGATCTATGCAGCGCGGCGCAGCGCTCGTGTCACCACGGTGTATCTGAGCAGGGGACCGTCCTCCGGATCATCACCGTGAAAATGGATAACCGCGCCGCGCGGAATCGTGGTTCGCCTTCCGAACTGTTTCGCCGAAGTCGCCTCGACCACCTGCAAGGCGGGATCCTGCGCAAACGCCGCGAGGGCCGCCAGTTCAGCAGTGCTGGCGCCGCCGGAACGCCACGAAGCTTCTAGCGCCCCGGATCGCCATTGTCCGAGTCCGTCGATTCCCTGGCCAATATCGTAATTCCGGCGTGAGGCGAGGAAGCCGGGGTATCGATCGGCGTTACAGTCATATGTTCGTGCCTGGCTTACGGCCAGACGTGCTTCCGCATCCATCGGCAGTTCCTCGAGCTCAGTCCAGCCCCCGCGCACGCAAATCAGATCCGAGCCGCCATAAACCGTCAACCCATGATTATTTGTGACTGTTCGTTGCGTGCCGTGATAGGTGATCATTCGATTGCCGATCATTGTTTGACCGACGCTTCGCGTTGTCACTCGACGCAGGTTTGTTTCGAGGACCAGACCATGGGATGCGATCTGCTCAAGTGACAGTTTCTCCAAGAACCCATCCAGCTCGGTAATCCCTGCCATCACCGTTTGCCCGTGGCCGCCATCTCCCAGCGGCTGCTTTACGCGGATGGGCCCTAGCACTACTTTGGCAGATTGTCGGTTTTGCCGTGCTTTATAGGATTGAACGAAGCCGCTGGCGCGGCATTGAATTTGTTGCTCGAGTGGGAGTGCCAACAATTTTCTTGCCGTCAGCAGGCGGCACTTCCAATGAATGGACCCGTGGCAGTCGGATCAACAATGACAGCGATCAACAACATCTCGACGCATCCAACGGGCGATGCCGGGGCGACCTTCTGCAATCCCCTCGCATTCGTAGAAGACCATTACCGGGCTTCTCGCGCCAGGGTTGTCATGAGTGGCTTTTCTGCCACGCCTAACCCATTGACAACACATACAGCCAACAACCTACTTTCCCCAACTAGCAACATCCGTGCCATATCGCGCAAGTTGTGCATGCGTTTGCGCCTGGCGATCGTCGACGATCATCGGCCTTGAATCTTGCCCATTGCTCGGACGTGGCAGCGGCTCGTTCAATCCGGCTTCTGTGAGGTCGCACGCACGACCGAGCGCGCGGCTCGCGCCTGCCACGCGACCTCACAGAACCCTCGAGATTCCCGAATCAATTTTTCAATGATTCATGGGTGGTCGGCTCCTGGAGGGCTGACCATGGCGGGATGGGAAGACGAACTTGAACGCTGGCTGATGCCGTTCTTGGACCGGCTGGGTCATAAGACTCGGCGGCGGATGTGTCCTCTGTATGTTGCGGGACTGATCGGTCCTGGCGATCGCAAGAGCGTTCAGCCGATGGCGGAGCGCCTTGCCACGGGCAACTACGACCAGCTGCACCATTTCATTGCGGACGGTGTCTGGGACGCGACGCCGCTGGAGACGGAGCTGCTCAACCAGGCAGACCGACTTGTCGGCGGTAGGGATGCGGTGCTCGTTATTGATGACACCTCACTGCCGAAGAAGGGCGAACGCTCGGTTGGTGTTGCGGCTCAATACGCGTCGGCTCTCGGCAAAACGGCAAATTGCCAAACGCTGGTGTCTTTGACGCTTGCGCGCGGCGAAGTGCCAGTGATGATCGCGTTACGTCTCTTTCTGCCTGACAGTTGGACAAGCGACGTGTCTCGTTTGAAGCGCGCTCGCGTGCCAGTCGAACACCGAACGCCACGGTCCAAGCCGGAAATTGCTTTGGCCGAGATTGACCGCGCGATGGCAGCCAACGTGCGCTTTGGATGTGTGCTGGCGGATGCGGGATACGGACTTAGCGCACCGTTTCGACAAGGGCTAACAGAGCGCGGGCTGGCCTGGGCTGTCGGCATCCCTCGGCACCTGAAGGTGTATCCAGTCGATGTGAAGCTCATTTGGCCGATTACCAAAGTCCGCGGGAAACCACGAAAGCACCACGTGCCCGATATCTTATCGATTGCGGCAGAACAAATGCTGGCCGGCGCCAAATGGAAAGCCGTGAGTTGGCGCAGCGGGACGAAAGGGCGGCTGAAAGCTCGATTTGCTGCTCTCCGTGTCCGCACCGCCGACGGCCCTCCGCAGCGGATTTGGGATAAGGGTCAGCAGCATCTCCCGGGCGACGAAGCATGGCTCATTGGCGAGCAACGTGCTTCAGGGGAGAAGAAATACTATCTCGCCAATCTCCCCGCGGCGACGGATCTGCGCACACTAGCCGCCACCATCAAGGCAAGATGGATTTGTGAGCAGGCGCATCAGCAATTGAAGGAGGAGCTTGGACTTGATCACTTCGAGGGTCGATCATGGCAGGGTCTTCATCGCCACGCACTGATGACAATGATTGCCTACGCCTTCCTGCAGCATCGTCGCCTCGCACACGCGGGGCGGAAAAAAAAGAATCAACGGACCTCCGCCTCAACCAACCATGCCCGCCGTACGTCACGCCATCGTCGATCTTATCCTTCGGCCGCCGTCTCAGCGGTGCCCATTTTGCCGAAAACAACTCCTTGAAAAACACTGGCGCAAATAGATTCTGCCAAAGTAGTGCTAGTTTCTGAACTTAGGATTTGCTACCTACGGTTCCGTCTTTGGGGGTAATGATGGAGGCCTTGATAAGCGCGTTTCCGAAGCGCGCGAGGGAACCAGCATGACGTGAGAGGAATCACGGCGCCATTGTCTCAAGATATGTCGCAATCGGATACTGGATGATCAGAACGGGCTGCAAATTGTAGCCGCGCATGCCGCGCGACCCATGGGTACCATTTCAAAGCGGGCAAATCCGTTCCCTTGGCAGCAGAATCATTCGCGAAGCTTCAGTGGCGACGCTGAAATAGTGGCGTCAAGCTGCGTATAGGAGCAACCTCGTGCGTTTCTCTCTAATCGGAGCGCTGTCAAATAAAGCGATGGAAACGAAACTGATTTGCTTCGAGTCAAGGGGCAATGAGGCGCTACAGCGTTTGCGTCAGAATGTCGCTATGGCCGTCAATAGTGAGCTCCCTGACGCTATCGTTTTCTCCCTGAAAACGTTTCTTGCGGCTCTGCTGGCGCTCTCTATCGCCTTCTGGCTGGGACTGGAGGATCCCAGATGGTCACTTCTGACGGTGTATGTCGTCTCCCAGCCTGACAGCGGTCTCGTCATCGCCAAGAGTTTCTATCGAATCCTGGGCACCATCGGCGGCGTCTTGATCACCATCGCGTTGGTGTTCGCGCTTGCTCAATACGGCGAACTCTTTACCGCATCGCTTTGTGTGTGGATTGGACTGTGCAACTTCGCGGCGCGCGCGACCCGGAACTTTGCCTCATATGGCATTCAGCTTGCTGGCTACACGCTGGCGATCGTTGGCATTCCTGCCGCCCTCAATCCTGCGGGCGCTTACCCGCTCGTAGTGGCACGCTTTACAGAGATAGCGCTCGGTGTGGGCTGCGCGGCGCTCGTGAGCCGCGTGGGGTTCCCAGGCGAACTCATGCCAAAGCTCCTCGCCCGGATTCGCGAATTCGTCCGCGGCGCGAGGCGCTTTGCCGACACCGCAATCGATCCGGCGGCAGATCGCATAAAGCTTGACGCCGAATGTATCGAACTCGCCTGCAATTTCGCCAACGTAGAAGCAATGCGGTCATCGGCGCTCTTTGAGAGCGCCGATGCCCGAATCCTGAATGAGCTTCTGCGAAGGGTGACCTATGCTGCCGGGGAGCTCTGCGTTGTGGCTCGCGAGGCGGGCACGCGCGCTCGCAACGTGCGAAACGCCGGAACGTCCATTGGCAATACCAACGACACTCCGTACGAAAATGCCGAAATCGTGTCTTCTCTCAGGCGAGCGGCGGATTGCCGAGCGGTCGCCAGGGCCCGCCAACAGCTTCTTAAAGCTGAAGCGGCGTTTGCTGATGGCCAGGCAGTCGCTAGTCCACGCCCCGCTTGCTGGCTTTGGTCGGATCCCTTAACCGCGGCTTTGACCGGAATTCGCTCAGCCCTTGCGATCGCCATTACGGCGGCACTTTGGTTCGCAACGGCCTGGCCGAATGGTCCCACTGCGGTCGTCGTCGCAGCCGTCGTATGTACCCTGGTCGCATCGATAGAACAGCCGGAGAAGATCAGCCTGGCCCTTGCCGCGACAGTTTTGATAGCGGCCGTGCCAGTGTTCATTACCCAGTTTTACCTTCTGCCCTATGCGGTCGACTTCGTCTCGATGTCCTTGGCACTTGCGCCAGTGCTGCTCGTCTGCGGCTTTGTCATGGCACAACCAAAGATCGGACCGCTCGGCCTCCTTGCCGCGGTGTACTTCGCGTTCGCCTCGAACATCGACAATGTCATGACCTACGACGCGGTCTCGTTTCTCAATTCGTCGTTGGCAATCCTCATCGGGATCGGCGTTGCCGCAGCGCTGTTTTCGACTTTTTTTCCGGATGTCCCAGCGCGGGTGTTTCGTCGTTTTTGCCAACAATTGTCCGCTCGTATGAGCGATTTCGCATCAGACACAAGTCCTTCGATGCAAACTGTCGAGTTCGCCCTTTGCGAGCGCCTGGCCGGGACACTTCCAAGAATGGGGAGCGAGTCTGGCTTGCGCCACCATTGCCTCGCCGCCGGGGCGATCGCTCTGTCGAGCGGCCGCACGATCGCACAGCTGCGGACTGCAATCGGCACGGGCTGTCTCCCGCCCGGAATTGTCGCTGACCTTTCTGGCCTACTGGACGGCCTCTCGCGCGCTTACGCCGATCCTTCCCGGGCAAATCTTACTGCCAGCGCCTGGAAGGCGCGCGCTCTGCGTCGGCGCTCGCTGGTGATGGCGC
>Ga0081540_1001568_pt1 | contig 19543 bp, 13 predicted proteins | sample TabmetS2T1R1_FD_71024 | JGI IMG/M metagenome (GOLD analysis project Ga0081540, IMG submission 71024) | Tabebuia heterophylla rhizosphere microbial communities from the University of Puerto Rico - S2T1R1 | ecosystem: Host-associated > Plants > Roots > Rhizosphere ... | reverse complement strand
CCAACATCGCGCCTGGCAGCGATACCACCCCATCGCTGATCACCGTCACGTCAATCGTGCCGACTTTGAGCGCGTAGCGCGACGGAACCAACTCGTGCTCCGGTCGGCCGTGCCTGTACCTCGCGTTCACCGTGTCGGCGCAATGCTTGACCGAGGGATGTGCGGTATCGTCCGACTTGCTGGTGTGGTCCTTGGTTCTGGTCATCGTCATGGTCCTGGTCCTTTCCTGATGGTTGCTTCGTTGGCTTGCGATGTGTACGCCGCGCTTTACGCGGCTACGGCGTTGATCGGCACCGACCAGGCCGAGAGCTCCATCACCTGCGCCGGCGCGGCGGCGAAAAGCTTGTCCAGCTCAGGACGCGGCGGATAAATCCAGACGGTGTTGATGTCGCGCTTGGTCGCCTTCGCCAGCTCTCCGATCTGCTCCAGTTGCGGGTGCCATCCCCGCGCGAAGATCGCGCCCGAGGACCCGAGATCGAGGCACACCACGTAGGTCTTCTGCTCATAAGGCTCAGTCGGCAGGCCCAGCAGATCGGCGGCTGCGTTGTGGCCGGCGAAGGCCCCGAGCCGGATCGCGAACTGACAGGTCATCGGTGCAACGTTGCCGAGTTCGTCGGCGGCGATCTTGGCGGTATCGCCGGTGGCAAACACATTCTCGACGCCGGGCACGCGCAGGTCGGAGGCGACGATCAGGCGGCCCAGATTGTCGCGCGATGCGGAAATCTGCGCGGTCAGCGGCGACGCGCGCATCCCTGCCGTCCAGATCACGGTCGCACTCTCGATGTGCTGTCCGTTGGACAGCGTCACACCGGACTGATCGAGGGCCGTGACGCCCACGCCGAGGATCGTTTCCACGCCGGCGGCGCGAATCCCCTTGGCGATCATCGGTCGCGGGTTGTCGCCGGTCTGAGGCGCGATCAGCTCGCCACGCTCGACGAGCACGACCCGGATGTCGGCGTTGTTGCCGAGGATGGCACGCAGCCGCCGTGGCATCTCGGTCGCGGTTTCGATTCCAGTGAAGCCGCCTCCCGCCACGACGACGGTGTTGCGCGCCTTCGAAGATGGCTGCTTCGCCAGCGCATGCAGGTGGTGGTCGAGCTTGATGGCTTCATCCATCAGGTCGACGCCAAATGCGTGCTGCGCAAGGCCAGGAACGTTGGGGCGGAAGCCGGTGCTGCCGGTCGCCAGGACCAATCGGTCGTAGGCCAGCGTCTCGAGCTTGCCGTCGGGCCCGACGAAGCTCGCCAATCCGGACGCGCTGTCGATCGTCTCGACCGACCCCTGCACGTAGCGGACATCCATCTCCCGGAAGAGCTCCGTGAGCGGCGCCTTCATCGTCTCCGGCTTGGGCTCATACAGCCGCGGCCGGATCACGAGGAAGGGCTCGGGTGAGATCAGCGCGATCTCAAGATCGTCGGGGGATACGCCCTGCAGGTGGCGGAGACGGGCGGCGGATATCGCCGCATACATTCCAGCAAACCCGGCACCAATGATGAGAAGTCGTTGCATGGCAAAGCGTCCCCTTGCTGGTGTTTCGATGGGACGTTTCTGCCAGTGACCGGGCTGCAAGACTTTGCAGTGGCCTTGTCATGATCTTGGATTTGCCTTGCTTTTCGGTCCAAGTAGCTACAATCGGGCGCACGTGTCACGCAATGATCGCTGTGCTATCAATGGCTTGGCTGGGCTGACGGTTTCATGTTCCTCGGCGACAGAGCGCGGAAGTGCAGTATCTGTTCGAAGACTATGCGCTCGACCCTGGTCGACGGGAGTTGACCCGGCATGCCGAGGCTGTTGCCGTCGGCCCCAAGGTGTTCGACCTCCTGCTCTACCTGATCCAGAACCGCGATCACGTCGTCAGCAAGGATGACCTGCTGGGCGCAGTCTGGAGCGGCCGCATCGTCTCCGAGTCGACCCTGACCAGCCATATCAACGCTGTGCGCAAGGCCATGGGCGACAATGGCGAAGAGCAGCGCCTGCTTCGGACAATCGCCCGCAAAGGATTCCGATTCGTCGGCGACGTTCGGGAGGCACAATCATCGGATGGTTTCAGTTCCCCGAAGACTGAATCCGCTAGATCGAATGAAACACCTGCACATGCGACGCTGGCCCTTCCCGACAAACCTTCCATTGCTGCCTTGCCGTTCCAGAACTTGAGCGGAGACCCGGAACAGGACTACTTCGCCGACGGCGTGGTGGAAGACATCATCTCGGCGCTGTCGCGCATCCGCTGGCTGTTCGTGGTCGCACGCAATTCGAGCTTCACGTACAAAGATCGGATGGTGGACGTGAAGCAGGTGGGCCGCGAGCTGGGCGTACGCTACGTGTTGGAAGGTAGCGTGCGCAAAACGGCAAAACGCCTGCGCATCACGGGGCAGCTCATCGACGCGACGACCGGGGGGCATCTCTGGGCAGACCGTTTCGAAGGTACCCCCGGGGACATCTTCGCGCTGCAGGACCAGGTAACCGAAAACGTCGTCGGCGCGATCGCGCCGCATTTGGAGCGGGCCGAGATCGAACGCGCGAAGCGGAAGCCAACCGAAAGCCTCGACGCCTACGACCACTATCTCCGCGGAATGGCGAACTTTCATCGGGGAACCAGGGAAGCCATCAACGAGGCTCTGCCTTTGTTCTACAAGGCGATACAGCTCGATCCGGATTTCGCGTCGGCATACGGGATGGCGGCATGGTGCCATTTCTGGCGCAAACTCAATGATTGGATGACCGATCGTTCAAAGGAGATCGCCGAGGGGACCCGGTTGGCCCGCCGGGCCGTCGAGTTGGGCAGGGACGATGCGGTCGCCCTTGCCAGAGGCGGTACTGCGCTCCACCATTTCGTCGGCGACCTCGATGGCAGCATCGCATTGCTCGACAGGGCGCTGGTGCTCAATCCGAATCTCGCATCTGCCTGGTTCCTCGGCGGGTTCCTGCGAGTCTGGGGCGGCGAATCAGACGGCGCGATCGAGCGGTTCGCTCGGGCAATGCGTTTGAGTCCACTCGATCCGGAAATGTATCGAATGCAGGCGGGAATGGCGCTCGCGCATCTGTTCGCAGGGCGCTTTGACGCTGCGTCTTCATGGGCGGAGAAAGCATTCACGCATTTGCCGAGCTTCCTGTTGGTGGTCAGTATCATCGCAGCGAGCCATGCGCTTGCGGGCCGACCGGACGAAGCGCAGCGAGCGATGAACCATTTGCGCCGGCTCGATCCTACGCTCCGCGTCTCCAGTCTTGCGGATTGGCTCCCGTTCCACCGACCGGAAGATCTCACCACGTTCGCGGACGGCCTGCGAAGAGCCGGGCTACCGGAATAGTGACTGCGCTCGTCAGGGCGACGCGGCGGGTTCGCGGCCAATCACTTCAAACCGGGGAGCTTATTCCCTAGACTACACCAGGCTTTTCGATCCATGAGGGGCCGAATGGCTTGGCTGGGCTGACGATTTCATGCTCCTGGGTGACAGAGCGCGCAAGTGCAGTATCTGTTCGAAGACTATGCGCTCGACCCTGATCGACGGGAGTTGACCCGGCATGCCGAGGCTGTTGCCATCGGCCCCAAGGTGTTCGACCTCCTGCTCTACCTGATCCAGAACCGCGAGCACGTCGTCACCAAGGATGACCTGCTGGGCGCGGTCTGGAGCGGCCGCATCGTCTCCGAGTCGACCCTGACCAGCCATATCAACGCCGTGCGCAAGGCCATCGGCGACAATGGCGAAGAGCAGCGTTTGATCCGGACGGTCGCCCGCAAGGGATTTCGTTTCGTCGGCGATGTCAGGGAAGCGTCGGATGATCGCGCTTCTCGGAGCATTGGAGCCGCGAAGGCAGACGGAGCGTCTGCGCCGGAGCTGGTCCTTCCCGACAGTCCCTCCATTGCCGCCTTGCCGTTCCAAAACTGGAGCGGCGACGCCGAGCAGGAATACTTCGCCGACGGTGTGGTCGAGGACATCATCACGGCGCTATCGCGCACGCGCTGGCTGTTCGTGATCGCGCGCAATTCGAGTTTCACCTACAAGGGACGCGCGGTGGACGTGAAGCAGGTCGGCCGCGAGCTGGGCGTGCGCTACGTGCTCGAAGGCAGCGTCCGCAAGGCGGCGAACCGTGTTCGCATTACTGGCCAGCTCGTCGACGCGACGACCGGTGTGCATCTCTGGGCCGACCGCTTCGAAGGTTCGCTCGACGATATCTTCGAATTGCAGGACCAGGTCGCCGAGCGGGTCGTCGGCGCGATCACGCCAACGCTGGAGCGCGCCGAGATCGAACGGTCGAAGCGCAAGCCGACCGAAAGCCTGGATGCCTATGACTATTATCTGCGGGGCATGGCAAATTTCCATCGCGGGACCAGACAAGCCATCAGCGAGGCGCTACCGCTCTTCAGCAAGGCCATCGAACTCGATCCGAGTTTTGCATCGGCCTATGGCATGGCGGCGTCGTGCTACTATTGGCGAAAGATGAACAACTGGACGAGCGACCGCGCGAAGGAGTTTGCCGAAGGCGCCCGATTGGCCAACCATGCTGTGGAATTGGGAACGGACGATGCAGTCGCCCTCTCGAGAGCGGGGCACGCATACGCCCATTTTGGCGGTGATCTCGACAGGGGCGTTGCAGCGGTTGACAGGGCCCTGGTGCTCAACCCCAACCTTTCGACTGCCTGGTACCTGAGCGGCTTCCAGCAAATTTCTCTCGGCAAGCATGACGATGCGGTCGAGCGCTTCGCCAGGGCCATGCGCCTCAGTCCCCTGGATCCAGAGATTTTTCAGATGCAGACCGGAACGGCGATGGCACATATGTTCGCTCGCCGATTTGATGTTGCCTGCGCATGGGCGGAAAAAGCATCGAGAGAGCTGCCTAACATTCTGCGGGTGTCGGCCTTCAGCGCGGCGAGCTATGCACTTGCCGGCCGGATGGACGAAGCGCGGCGAGCCATGGAGCATGTGCGCCGTATCGATGCCACGCTCCGCATCTCGAATGTCGAAAGTTGGGTTGTGCTCCGGCGGCCTGAAGATCTGGCCACGTTTGTCGAGGGCCTGCGGCGAGCCGGTTTGCCGGAATAGCAGGATGTAGCCTTGTCTTTGCTGCCAAGGCCACGCCGCAGGCCAGATTTCTGTTCAGCTTCGAAAAGGAAGACCACCGGGGCGACTCGGCCTGCGCGGGCTCGTCCCTGAGGCACTGCGTCATGCGCGGGCTTGACCCGCGCATCCATCGCTTTGGAAAACGCTTCAACGAAGGGATGGATCACCGGGGCTCGGTGCTTACGCGCTGGCCCGGTGATGACGCCGTGCAAAAATGCGTTCAACGGACGATCTCGTCGTAGAGATCGCGCCACTCGGGATTCATCGATGCGATCAGGTCGATCTTCCACTCACGCGGCCAGTGCTTGATGTTCTTCTCGCGTTGAATTGCGTCGATCGCTGTATCGTGCTGCTCGTAGAACACGAGCGATTTCACGTCGTACTTTTTTGTGAACCCTGGCGCGAGCCCTTCCCGGTGCTCGAACGTACGGCGGATCAGGTCATTCGTGACGCCGACGTACAGCGTTCCACCGGGCTTGCTGGCGAGAATGTAGACCCAGAAATCCTTCATTCCGCGATTGTTGCCGATCCTCCTCGGCCCGGCCAGTGGCACTGCGTCCCTCCAGTAGCACTGCGTCATGCGCGGGCTTGACCCGCGCATCCATCGCTTTGGAAAACGCATTCAACGAAGGGATGGATCACCGGGTCTCGGCGCTTACGCGCCGGCCCGGTGATGACGCCGTGCAGGGGGTGAGGCTGTGCCTGCCGGACGCGCGCCCGACGAGGCCCGCGTCGTCGAAACCCTCACATATTCCCGTGGCCGCGCTTGATGGTCTGGCGGATCACCGGCGCCGTCACCTGGTCGGAAATCTGGATGTTCCAGATTTCACTGTCGCCCTGCGCGGCGAAGTCGGCGAACAGCTTCGGAATGACCGACACGTCGCGGATCTCGTGGCCACGCAGGCCGAAGCCGCGGGCGATGTTTTCGAGCGCGGGCCGGCCGAACACGGCCAGGCTGTCGTCGAGGCCGTCCGCGCGCAGCTTGTGAAACTCCGAGCCGTAGCCGCCGTCGTTCATCGCGCAGATCAGGATGCGGTATCCCTGACGCTTGAGCGTCTCGAGCTCCTGGATATGGAACAGGAGCCCGCCGTCGCCTTCGAACAGTACGATCTTGCCCTCGCGGCCCTGCCGGCGCGCCGCGGCAACGCCGAGCGCATAGGACAGGCCGTTGCCGACCGCGCCGAACTCACGGACCGTCGTGTAGCGCTCCGCCGGCCTGCCGCGCATCTGGGCGTTGAAATAGGCCTGATGGCCACCGCCGACGACGATGTCCCAGTCCTTCGGAACGACCGCATCGATAGCCCGGATCACCTCGCGTGGATCCAGCACGCCGGGCTCGATGTCGAACGCCATCGAGTCCGCCGGCTCGGTCGCGATGCCATGCTCGAGCTCTTTCGTGCGGATCCCCGCTGCGGTCGGCTTGCCGGCGCCCAGCTTCTTGTCGAGGCCGGCAATGATGGCTTCGACGCCGATCAGCGCATCCGATTTGACGTAGAGGTCGGCGGCCTTCAGCCCATCGCGCAAGCCGCGCGGGGCATCATCCAGCTGGATCTTGTAGGCCTTCGGCCAGAAGTGCCCGCCGCCGACGTAGTAGGACAGGCTGGTGCCGACCGCGAGCACGACGTCCGCGGACTCGTACATCTCCCGGCCCAACGCCGTGAAGTAGCTGCCGGTGATGCCGAGCCCGAACGGATGGTCATGGAACAGACCGCGCGCGGGCAGCGTGTTGGAGAGCAAGGCGCCGCAGCGATCTGCCAGCTTGACCACCGCATCCCGCGCGCCGGACCACAGCACTCCGCGGCCGCCGAGGATGATCGGCCGCTTGGCCGCGGCCAGCCGCTCGACAGCCTCGGCCACGAGCTCGGGATCGGGGTGCATGCGCCCGACCTTGGGATGGTACATCTCCGAGGTCTCGTAGGGCTGGTTGGCCATGTGCTCGACCTTCTGCAGGTCGTAGGGAATGCCCAGCACCACGGGCTGCCGCTCGGACTTGGCGACGTGGAAGGCCTCGCGCACGTAGTCCATCATGCGCGGCAGGCTGTGCGCGGCGATGTAGCGGGCCCCGGTCGCCGTCACGAGCGGCGCCTGGTCGATGGCCTGGTTGTAGAACTTGGCGTTGATCGGCGCCTCGCCGGCGAACACCACCATCGGCAGGCGGGCGCGCACCGCGGCCGGTAGCGCCGTCATCAACTGGGTCACGCCGGGGCCGCACGTGACGGAGGCCACGGCGACCTTGTTGGTGGCGACGTTATAGGCTGTCGCCGCCGCAACGGTGACGTGCTCGTGCCTGACGTGGACGGTGTGGACGCCCGGCAGTTTGGCGAAGGCGGTGGACCAGTGCATGTTGCCGTCGCCCATCAGGACGAACTGCGTGTCGACGCCCTCGGCAAGGAAGGCTTCGGCAAGGGCTTCGTAGAGTTTGGGCATGGGCGCGGTCCCCGTTGATGGAGGCGCACCGATGGCACCACCTTTGCCGCCGTTCAGCACTGGGGATTCGGCACCTCCCGCTGGCAGCTTCGAGGAAAAATTACATCAGGCTTCCGCGCGGACGGAAGGGGCGTCATCGCTTTTCTCGCCGGTGGAGGCCTGCTGAAAGAGCAGACCAGACATACTGGTCGGGCGCCGCCTCCAGCGCGATCGTCGCCGCGCCTACTCCGGCTTGATCCCGGCCCCTTTCACCTCGATGCGGGTCGGACTTTTGCCGGAACTCACGCATCGCAATACAGCCCATAGGACCACGGTCCAATATCGGTCGGGCATCGCCGGATCGTAGCGTCGCTCGTACGCCTTGAGAGCGGCCCCGCAACTACGCCTCCGATTGCCCAATCACAGCGGTCAGGGAGAAGCCAAATGTCGAGACGATCCGTGATGATGATGACTATTGCGGCATCCGCGGCTGCCACGATCGCCGCAACGACAATACCCGGCCACGCCCAGAACGCACCTGTGCCCCCGCTCGTGAAGCAGTTGAACAACGGAAACTGGCTGCCGCAGGACGAAGCGGTGTCGCTGCGCGACGAGCTGTTCTACCAGCGCGCCATCCACGCCTACATGACCATGCTGCCCGCTCTCAACACGATCGGCATGCGCGACGGCTCGGAGGCGGCGTTCGGCAAGGGCTACAACGTGCTGCCGATCTGGAAGGACCGGATGGACGCGCGCACCTGGGTGCCGACGCCCAATGCCGACGTCATCTACTCGATGAGCTACCTCGACCTGAAGGAGACCGGCCCGCTCGTCGTCGCCGCCCCGCCCAACGTCATCGGCATGTTCACCGACTTCTTCCAGCGCACCATCACCGATGTCGGCGCGATCGGGCCGGACCGCGCGCGCGGCGGGCTCTATCTCCTGTTGCCGCCGGATCATGAGGGCGAGATCCCGCAGGGCTATTTCGCCGTCAAATCGAAGACCTACAACGTCTTCCTGTTCTTCCGCACGATCATGGCGAAAGGCGACAACGGGCCGGACCCCAAACCGGCCGTCGCGCTGGCCGAGCAGACGCGGATCTATCCGCTGTGGGCGATGGAGAAGGACGTCAAGCCGATGCAGTTTCCGAACGGCAGCGGCAAGCGCGTCAACATGATGTATCCGGTCGACAACGCGTTCTGGACCAAGCTGAAGGTGTTCGTCGATTACGAGCCGGTCTCGGCCATCGATCCCGAGCTGCGCGGCGTGCTGGCTTCGATCGGCATCATCAAGGGACAGCCGTTCAATCCGAACAAGCAACAGCAGGAGCTGCTGCAAAAGGCGGTCGAGACCGCGCCGAAAATGATCATGGCGCTGCGCCAGCTCGGCCGGACGGACGAACGCCAACGCTACTACACGGACAGGCAGTGGGAGAATGCCTGGGCGGGCGTCACGTCCGAGTGGCTGCAGGACGGATATCTCGATGTGAACCAGCGCGCGACCTACTTCCAGGTCGCATACTCATCGGCTCCGGCCATGGTGATGCGCACCCTGGGCGCCGGCTCGAAATATCCGGTCGCCTACCGGGATGCGAAGGGCGAATTCCTCGACGGCTCGAACACCTACAAGGTGCACCTGCCGCCGCATCCGCCGGCCGCGCTGTTCTGGGCCGCCACCGCCTACAACGTCACCGATGGGACGATGGTGGAAGCGCCGCAACTGATGCCGTCGATCAACGGCTTCAACAGGGTCGCCACCAACAGCGACGGCTCGGTCGATCTTTGGTTCGGCCCGTCGAAACCGGCGAACGTGCCGGACGCGAACTTCATCCAGACCGTCAGCGGGCGGAATTTTCTCGTGGCGCTGCGCCTCTACGGCACCGGGGTCGAGTTCTTCGACCAGACCTGGAAGCCGGATGACGTCGTGAAGGTGAATTGAGGATTCGCGAGATCATGGCCTGAAGCGGGGGTTAGCTCGAACCATCGGATCTGACGAGGAACGCACAATGACAATCGCATCCATCCATCATCACGACATCAGCCGGCGCGACGCAATGAAGGGAGGCATCGGCGCGGCATCGCTCGCTGCCCTGGGCACCGGAGCGGCCGTTCCCGCCGCGCTCACCACGGCCTCGGTCGCCGTGACCACCGACACGGCACAGGCTCAACAGCCCTGCACCGACGTCACGATGTCGAAGCTGACGGAGCCGGCGACCGGCGTCGCAATGCCCCCGGACTATGCGAGGACGATCGCACAGATGGCCTATGTCTGGGGCTGGCCGATCGTGAACATGATCAACCGCAGGGCCACGATCACGCAGGCGCCGAAAGTGGGCCTGATGAACGGCGTGTTGCCGGTCGCGCCGCGCGGTCAGCTCGGAATGCTGCATGACTACATCGAGCCGTCAGAGACCTTCGTCACCTGCCCCAACCAGGACGTCGTCTACGGCCTGGGGTTCTTCTCGCTCGACGAGGAGCCGGTGGTCATCCAGGTGCCGAACTTCGGCGACCGCTTCTGGGTCTATGCCCTGTACGATGCGCGCACCGACCAGTTCGGCCATCTCGGCAAGCCGTACAACTCGAAGCCTGGATTCTATCTGCTCGCCGGTCCGCGGTGGAGCGGCCTGAAGCCGGCAGGAATCACGGACGTGATCCGCTGCCCCACGTCGCTCGCCAACACAATTCCCCGCGTGTTCCAGGACGACACGCCCGAGGACAAGAGGGAGATCCAGGCGGTGGTCAACCAGATCGTCGCCTATCCGCTGAAGGATTTCACCGGCCAGACGAAGACGATCGAATGGAGCAGGCTGCCGGACGTTCCCGGCCCGAAATCGACCGGCGAAGAAACCAAATGGGTGGTGCCGGAGAAGTTCTTCGACCAGCTCGGCGAGGCGCTCGACACCGTCGATCCCCTGCCCGGCGAGCAGGCGCTGTATGCGCAGTTCCGGCTGCTGCTCGACGCGGCGTCCAGGGACCCGCAGCTGAAAGCCGTGTTGGTCGCGACGGCCGTCGAGGCCGAGCAGAAGATCATCCATCCGTTCTTCCAGTGGAAGCACAACGGGCGCCCGGCCGGCAATGGATGGAACCGCTCGACCAACAATGCGCAGTTCGGAATCGACTACTTCAATCGGACCGGAACGGCGAAATCGAACATGTTCGACAACCGGCCGACCGAGACGCAGTATTTCTACACCGACAATGACGGCGCGGGCGCGGAGCTCGACGGCAGCGGCAGCTACGAGATCACGTTCGCGTCGGGACAGGAGCCGCCGGTCAACGGCTTCTGGTCATTGACCTTGTACAACGACAAGCATCTCTTCCATCCGAACGACCTCAAGCGCTACTCGCTCGGCACCAAGAACAAGAACCTCAAGCGCGGCGCCGATGGCTCGCTCACACTCTATGCCGGCGCAAGGTCCCCGGGAGGAGAGAAGGAATCAAACTGGCTTCCCGCACCGCGTGGACCGTTCTCGCTCTACATCCGTGCCTACTGGGGCAAGGAAGGCATTATCGACGGCTCGTGGAAGCCTCCGGTCATCCGGAAAGCGGCCTGAGGACCGAAAAATCGTCGGCTTCTGCCCCGAAGCGAATATGGCCCACTGATCGAAATTACGCGTGGGCCCCTGGCTTACGCAGATCGGAGCGCCACGACCGTGTCGTGCTCGGGGCAATTGCCTTCGCACGCGAGAGACCGTAGCTTATCGCTCCAGCGCCGCATCAGCAGATGGATAGACCTCGTGTTGACACGTCATGTCGCCACCGTGGCTGCAATTGCCGCCCTGCTTGGGTCCGTCAGTCACGCGCAAGTCCAGTCCGACAACGAGCGGCAGGACATGCTGCGCGGCGGCGCGACGAAGAAGGGCAGCTACAACATCCTTGGTTTCGACGGCACCGACTTCGGCCGCACCACCGTGCAATATCCAACCAAATATGCGCCCGGCACCATCGTCGTCGATACGGCAGCGCGGAAGCTCTATCTCATTCAAGACAAGAGCTCGGCGCTGCGCTACGGCATCGGTGTCGGCCGGGCTGGCTTCCAGTGGAAGGGCACGCACAAGATCACCGCGAAAAAAGAAAACCCGGATTGGACGCCGCCGCCGGAGATGATCGCGCGGCAAAAGGATGTGCCGAGGCACATGAAGGGTGGCGATCCGGCCAATCCGCTCGGCACACACGCGATGTACCTTGGCAGCACGCTCTACCGGATCCACGGCTCGCCCGATGCGGACTCGGTCGGCGAGGCGGAATCGTCGGGCTGTTTCCGGATGAGGAATACGGACGTGTCCGATCTCTATAGGCGGGTGCCAGTCGGTACGACCGTGGTGGTGAAGTAAGCCGCCAAATCGCCCGGCATCGCGGCGTCGGCTTCGATCCTGCTGCGCGCCGCCGAGGCGATCCGAACAGCATCATTGCTGCAGCGCCATTCGCACAACCCATCCAGCGACACACGAGAGCCCGACATGACCGACACACCTGACTACACGCCGCCGGACGTCTGGGTCTGGGATAAGGACGACAGTCCCGAATGGCGCTATAGCAGCACCAATCGACCTGTCGCCGGCGCGACGCATGAGAAGGAGTTGCCGCGCGGAAAGCATCCGCTTCAACTCTATTCACTGGCGACGCCCAATGGCGTCAAGGTGACGATCATGCTGGAGGAATTGCTGGCCGCCGGTCATCGCGGAGCGGAATATGACGCCTGGCTGATCCGGATCGGCGAGGGCCACCAGTTCGGCAGCGGATTTGTCGGCGTGAACCCGAATTCCAAGATCCCGGCGCTCATGGACTACAGCGAGCAGCCGCCGCGACGCGTGTTCGAATCCGGCGCGATCCTGCTCTACCTGGCGGACAAATTCGGCGCCTTCCTGCCGAAGGATCGCGGCAAGCGCACCGAGGCGCTGAACTGGCTGTTCTGGCAGATGGGCTCGACGCCCTATGTCGGCGGCGGCTTCGGGCATTTCTATGCCTATGCTCCGGTGAAGATCAAATACGCCATCGACCGTTTCGCCATGGAGGTGAAACGCCAGCTGGACGTGCTCGACCGGCGGCTTGCGGACAACCGGTTCATCGCCGGCGACGAATATACGATCGCCGACATGGCGATCTGGCCGTGGTACGGCAACGGCATGTTGAACGGCGCGTCCTACAACGACCCGCGCAAGTTCCTGCAGACGCACGAATACAAGAACCTGACGCGCTGGACGAAGGAAATCGGCGAGCGCCCGGCCGTCGCGCGCGGGCGAATGGTCAACCGCGTGAGCGGGCCGCCTGAAGGACAATTGCCCGAGCGCCACGACGCCAGCGATTTCGCGACGAAGACGGGACAGGGCCAACACGCACGGGCAAACCCGTCGTAAACCCCTCATAAATCAAGCCAACGATGCCAGGATGACACATCGGCGGCGTGCGCGCCGGCGCGACGATGCCCCTTCGACCTCTTCCGCCGGCATGCCACGCTGCGCGCGACAACCAGCCCGAGGAAAACAGTTGCACCGACAACCACAGTCCGGTGCCTGCGCGCGTATGCGAGCGCCCCGGTCGTGGAGCGCTCGCTGATGGTGTCGCACCATCAATTTCCAGAACGCGATTTCGCTGCCTTCTCCACCTGCTCTTTGACAGCTTCCAGGTTAAAGCTTGCGCCCTTCTGCATCGGTGGGAACTCGATTGCAGTCTGAGCGAGCTTCCCCACCTCGCGTTGGACGTCGACGAAGCGCCAGAACTGGTAGGCAAACCAGTTGTAGTAGGCCAACGAGCCCTTGTCGCCGCTGGGCATGCCCGTGCGTTCGAACGGATCAAGCCGGATATTGGTGAGGATCGGCCAGTCGACCTTGACCGTGGCCCCCAGCCAACCGTTGGGCTGATCAGTGAAGCGGTACTTGTAGTCGTCGACGCGCACTGCACTCAGCGTTCCCTCGGTGAAATAGAAGACCTCGTGCCGGTTCGACGGTCCTTTGCCGGTGATCAGGTCCGTCTGGTCGTAGCCATCGAGGTGGACCTTGTAGGTCCGATCACCGAGCTGCTTGCCCTGTTTCAGCTCCGCGACAATGTTCGGGTTACCCGCGGCGGCCACGAACGTCGGGAACCAGTCGAGTCCGGAAATGATTCCGTTCTCGACCTTGCCGGCCGGCACGCGGCCGGGCCAGCGGATGATGCAGGGCACGCGGAAGCCGCCTTCCAAGGCCGTTCCCTTGCCACCGGCAAACGGCGTCTGGCCGCCGTCCGGCCAGGTGAAGTTCTCCGCGCCGTTGTCGGTGGTGAAGGCGACGATGGTATTGTTGTCCAAACCTTCGTCGCTGATCTTCTTCATGACGGCGCCGACGATGTCGTCGAGTTGAGCGAAACCGGCTTCCGAAACTGACCAGCCATTTTCCGAGTTGCGCATGTTTTCGTATTTTTCCGAGAGGTGCGTGACGACATGCATGCGCGTGGGGTTGAGCCACACGAAGAACGGCTTGTTGTCGCGCCTCGCCCGGTCGATGAAGCCGATGGTCTCCTTGAGAATTTCGTCGTCCACCGTCTCCATCCGTTTCGGATAGAGCGGGCCGGCGTCCTCGATGCGTTGCTTGCCGACCTTGCCCCAGCGCGGTTGCACCGTCGGATCGTCGCGGTCTGTCGCCCAGGAATGGACCATGTTGCGGGGACCGATGCTCTCCTTGAGCGCCGGGGGATAGTTGCGGTGCGACGGATCTTCCATCGCGTCGAGGTGATACAGGTAACCGTAGAACTCATCGAAACCGTGCAGGGTCGGCAGAAACTCGTTGAGATCGCCCAGATGGTTCTTGCCGAACTGGCCGGTGGCGTAGCCCATCGATTTCAACGCCGTGGCGATGGTCGGCGCCTGTGCCGGCATGCCGGTCGTTGAACCAGCCTGGCCGACGGTGGTGAGGCCGGTGCGGATCGGCAACTCGCCGGTGATGAAGTTGGCCCGTCCCGCCGTGCAACTCGCCTCCGCGTAGTAGTCGGTGAAGCGCATTCCCTCGGCCGCAAGCCGGTCGAGGTTCGGCGTCCGGCTCGCCATGATGCCCTGGTGATAGGCTCCGATGTTGAACCAGCCGATGTCGTCGCCCATGATGAAGACAATATTCGGCCGCTGGCCTGTCGGCTGCGGCGCCTGTGCAGGCCGCGGCTGCGGTTGCTGCGCCTGGACCGGACCGGCGGCCAGCGTCGATGCGGCCAGCAGCGAGCCTCCGCTGAGCAGCAGGTCACGACGCTTCACGCCGCGTCTCGATGGTGATGTATCGTTGCGTGAACTTCCCGGTGAACGCATATCGCTCATTTCACGCTCCTCGTGATGTCGTTGCCCTCCAACCCGGCTTGCTACGCACGCTCCGGCAGCGCGGCGATGCGCAAGCACGTTCGATCGATTGGCTGACGCTTGAATGTCGCCCTGTGCGCGCGGCGGGGGGTTGTCCCGCGCGTAGCGCTCGTCGCTGCCTGACACGCCATTGAAACGGAGGGGCGCCGAAGCGATAAGTGGACCTTGGTCCAATTCAGGCCGCATTGTCACGCGCGCCGCGGCCGAGCAGATGCGCAGCCGAACGCCAGGCATGATGCGCGATCCGGTCGAGCCGTCGGGCAGCGTCGATCCGCGCGAAGGCATCCGCGGCAGTCAGCTGTCCCGGCGCGACGGAGGCGAGGGTCGCGGCGCGATGGTCCCGCTGCAGGGCGTCGAGTTCCTTCGCCGCGGCCTCCGCCTCGGCCAGCGCCGCGGCGACCTCGGACGATACGCTCCAGCCGATGGGTGCGGCCCGCGCACTGAGAGCGGATTCCGAGGTGATCGAGCCGCCAACGGCCTGTGCCGCGCGCATGGCCTGCGTGCACAGCTCGGTGGCGCGAAAGTCCTCGGGGGCTCCGGCCAGCCGGCTTGGCGGTTGAGTTGGCGGTTGAGTTGGCGGTTGTCTCGGGAGCCCTCCGTCCGCCAGGATTTCCACGAGGCGCGAGACGTGATCGAGCGCGTGCAGCGTGCTCGTCATGTGCAGCCGCTCCTCCTCCGTCTCGGGCGGCTCCTTCAATTCGGACAGGAAATCGCGCACCTCATCGAGCGCGGCCGCGGCCGTCGCGGTGCCCTGCGCCGCAGGGCTGGCCGCGCCCGACAGCGCGGCGGACACCGAGGCGGCGGTTGTCGTGAGGACGTCCGCCACGACACGGCGGGCCGTCTCGACCGCGATCACCGGACTGGCGAGCACGCTCGGATCGAGCGCGCGCTGAAGCGCCGTCTGCGTGGACGGCAGGACCCGCTCCACGAGACGCGTGAACCACTGCGTCGCCGGCAGCAGCACCGCGACCCCCACGACGTTGTAGGCCGTGTGGTACGCGGCAAGCAGCGTCATCCCGTCGACCGACGCGACGAAGCGTTTCATCAGCGCCGCCGTGAGCGGAAAGGCGACGATCGCGATGAGGGCCGCGATGACCTTGAACAGCACATAGGCAAGCGCGAGACGCTTGGCCGTCGCGCTGGCACCGATGGCCGCCAATGCGGAGCTCGTCGCCGTCCCGATGTTCTGGCCAATGATCAGCGCCGCGCCCTGCTCCAGGCTCACCGCCCCCGCGTAGTAAGCCGAAATGGTGACGGCGATGGCGGCCGTCGAGGACTGCATGACCGCGGTCATCGCCAGTCCGACGACGATCAGGATCACGAGGCCGACCGATCCTGCGATCCAACCGACCCCCGGCGCGCCGAGCACCGCGGGCAGGTCGGACGGATGCAGGCTCTCAGCAAGGCCTCCCATGCCCTGCTGGAGGGTCGTCAGCCCGTAAAGCACCAAGGCGAAGCCTGCGAGCGCGCCGCCCGCCGCTGCGATGCGCCCGCCCGCCAGCAACCTGGCCAGCGCGCCGACGAAGATCATCGGCAGCGCGTAGGCCGACAGCGAGACGCGCACGCCGATCAGCGCCACCAGCCAGCCCGTGCCGGTCGTGCCGACATTGGCGCCGAACACGAGGCCGAGCCCCTGCGGAAAGGTCAGCAGCCCGGCGTTGACGAGGCCGATCGTCGTCATCGTCACCGCACTCGACGACTGCACAAGCAGCGTGACGATGGCGCCCCAGAAGGCACCCGAGAGCGGCGTGGCCGCCGCCTTGCCGAGCACGGTGCGCAGCGCCGATCCCGCGAGCGCCTTCAGGCCGTCGGTCATGACGGCCATGCCGAGCAGGAACAGCCCGACGCCGCCGAGAATGGCAATTGCTGCCGACATGCAGGTCTCGTCCCGCCTGCCCTTCGGCGGAAATCGTAGCGCCAGCCGACCCTATGTCGATAGCCTCCCCACTGCACCGACGCTCCCACGTCGGCAATGGTCAGCAGCCGTCAGCGACTGGCCGCCCATAAGGGCGTTAGGCATCGTCGCTCGCGCGCAGTGTCACCCACGAGAGTGGCCACTTCCACCAGATTTGCCGCCGCGACCATCCCTAATCCTGTTGCTGACACCGAAAACATACCAATCGCGAACAGTTCGGCATGGGCCGAACTGTTCGCGCGAGACAATTGCGAACCTCGCAGCCATATCGGCATTGCCTCCGATCAATCCCGAGATCAGCGCGAAAGCCTGAGCAGGGAACACGATCCTCCAGAGTTGAACGTCATGTTGATCGGCACCCTCTATTTCGAGCAAGCGAACATCATTGCTGCCGTGGTTTGCAGCCTGATCGTCGCCGGCCTCCTGAAGGGGATCATCGGTGTCGGCATGCCAGTCGTCGCGCTGCCGCTGCTGTCGCTGTTCATCGACGTCAAATCAGCGGCAATGCTGCTGAGCATGCCTTTGATCTTCAGCAACTTGCCGCAGGCGCTGGAGGGCGGAAGGACTGGACGGTGCCTCATGCAACTGATGCCGGTGATTCTCGGCATGATTCCCGGCCTCTTCCTTGGAGTTCGCGTCCTGTTGGCGCTCGATGCGAACGTTGCAGAGATTGTCGCAGGCCTGGTGCTGATGGGTGTCGGCGGCATCACGCTGCTCGCGCCGAAGCTGCAGCTTCAGTCTCGCCTGGTCTTGCCAACCGGCATCACATTCGGATTTTTTGGCGGGATTCTGGGAGGCATCGCAGCGATGCCGGGACCGCTTGTTTTCATATTTCTGCTTGCAAAGGGACTACACGGAAAGGCGTTCACAAAAGAAGCATCGCTGTATCTCGTCGTTTCCGCCGGCTTGCTGGCTATTCTTCTGACTTCCAGCAGCCAGTTCAGTTGGCTTGACGTTTCAGTCTCGACGGCTGCAATGTTGCCAGTCGTGCTTGGTATGTACGTCGGACAACATATGCGCGATAAAATTGCGCCTGAGACATTCAAGACGCTGGTGTTGATCGCGGTCATTGCTGCGGGCGCCGACTTGCTGCGACATGGTTTCTTCGGTTGACCGGCTCGCCGGTGCCGCTGCGGTTGATTCGTCGGGTGCCGACGCAGCGCTGAATGTGAGTACGTTCACATACCAACGCGATCTGGGCGTGCTATCCTTTCTGCGTCATTAGACCTCGGCTTGGGCGACCGGCATGAGGAGACGCGACTTCATCACGCTGATGGGCGGAACGGCGGCGTGGCCGCTCGCGGCTCGGGCGCAGCATGGCGAGCGAGTGCGGCGTGTCGGGGTGCTCATGCAGTTATCCGCGGACGATCCAGAGTTCGAGGCGCGCAAACCGGTGTTTGAGCAGAGCCTCAGGCATCTTGGTTGGGCGGCGGGCGCAAGCCTGTCGATTGAATATCGCTCTGCGGGTGGCGACCCCGAATCCATCCGCCGACATGCGACCGAATTGGTGGCGCTGGCACCCGACGTGATTGTAACCGTTGGCAGTCTGGCACCAACGCCTGTGCTGCAGGCCACCCGCACCATTCCGATCGTGATGGTCAATGTTCCCGACCCGGTCGGCGCCGGGTGGGTGCAAAGCCTCGCCCGGCCGGGCGGCAACGCCACCGGCTTCATCAATTTCGAGTATAGCTTGAGCGGCAAATGGCTCGAATTGCTCAAACAGATCGCGCCCGGCATTGCGCGTGTGGCGGTCTTGCGCAGCGCGACCAGCGTATCGGGTACCGGCCAATTCGCCGCGGTGCAGTCCGGAGCGCACTCGCTTGGGGTCGAGCTGACGCCGGTCGGAGTGCGTGATGCCGATGAAATCGAGCGTGGCGTGACGGCGTTCGCGCGCTTGGGCAATGGCGGCCTGATTGTGACCGCGGGCGGCACGGGATCTCGCCGCGACCTGATCATCGCCCTCGCATCCCGCTTCAGGCTGCCGGCGATCTATCCCTTACGTTATTTCGCCGTTGACGGCGGCCTAATCAGCTACGGGCCCGACGCGCTCGATTCGTTGCGCCGTGCCGCCGGCTACGTCGCGCGCATTCTCGGGGGCGAAAAGCCGGCCGATCTGCCGGTCCAGGCGCCGACAAATTATCAGCTTGTGATCAACCTCAAGACCGCCAAGGCGCTTGGTATCACCGTGCCGATCTCGCTGCTCGGCCGCGCCGACGAGGTGATCGAATAGAGGGGCCAAAGTCGGCTTCTGGCCCTTCGCCGAAGTGCTTACCTGCGCGGTGGATATCTGCTGAAAGAGCTAGACCAGACATACTGGTCGGGCGCCGCCTCCGGCGCGATCGTCGCCCCACCTACTCCGGCTTGATCCCCGCCTCTTTCACCACGCGCGCCCACTTGTCGATCTCGCCACCGATATGCGCGCCGAGTTGCTCGAGCGCCATGCCTGCTTCATACGATGGTCGAACCACATCTCCGCAACATATCGAGTGTTCGGGACGGCCCGGAATTGCGTAGGACGATGGTTGTTCGCAACTCACCTCCAAAAGCTGCTGAAGCTGTAGTGATACTTCCTGTCCGGCGGCATGAGCTGACTGGTCGCTTCCGCCCATTTGGACGATGTGATTCACGAGGAGGCCAGAACCGCTCGCCCTCCCCGTCTCCTCACGGACGCACGCGGATGATCGTCTTCCCCTTGCGTCGCTCGGTCGCGTTGAAGGCGGCGACCGCATCGTCGAGGGGCGAGACGTTGCCGATGTTCGTCCGCAGTCGTCCGTCCCGCACCCGCTGGACGATCTCACTCAGTTGGGCACGATCGGACTCGACAACGAAGTCGACCGCCAGGCCGTCG
>Ga0081540_1001567_pt1 | contig 19545 bp, 16 predicted proteins | sample TabmetS2T1R1_FD_71024 | JGI IMG/M metagenome (GOLD analysis project Ga0081540, IMG submission 71024) | Tabebuia heterophylla rhizosphere microbial communities from the University of Puerto Rico - S2T1R1 | ecosystem: Host-associated > Plants > Roots > Rhizosphere ... | reverse complement strand
TCTTCTACAAGTGCACCGACTACTACGCGCCCGAGACCGAGCGCAGCATCGCCTGGAACGATCCCGACCTCGCCATTCCCTGGCCGGTGGACGAGCCGCTCCTCTCGGCGAAGGACCGGTCCGCCCCCGGGCTCGCCGCCGCGCCGGTGCTGCCGGTCTATGCGCGCTGAGCCGGACGGACGCCCGGACCCTCGCATGACGTCCACCCCGCCCCTGGCTGGCTCCGAGGCCGACACGCGGCGCGGGCGCGCTCGCTTCGGAGACGGGCGAATCGCTCGTCTCCTCATCGTGATGCTGGCCTGCATCCTCATCGTGCTGCCGCTGGTCCTGCCGTCGGGCACGCAGTGGTTCCCCCGGCCGGGGATCTATTCCGGTGACGAGCCGCACTACCTGGTGATCCTGAATTCACTCCGCTGGGATCGTGATCTCGAGTTGCGCAACAACTACCTCGGCGTCGCGCACGGCTCGGACCAGGCAGGGCGGGTCTTCCGGGGGCAGTCGCTCGATCACCACGTCTCGTTCTATCGGGGGAATCGGCTGTTCTTCTGGAACGATGTCTTCGAGGCTGTGCCGGCCGAGCCGACACAGCCGGCCTGGCGCCTCCGACCCGGGGCCGACGCGGCGTTGAAGGACGCGCCGGAGTATCCGATGCACCCGGTCGGTCTTCCGGCCATCGCCGCGCTCCTGCTCTGGCGCTGCGGGTCGCCGAACAGCCTCGAGCAGGGAGCGGTGATCCTCACCACCGTCGTCACGCTGGCCGGATATCTCCTCTACCGCCAGCTGCTCGCCCGGATGACCGGCTCGAGGTTCGCGATCGAGGTCACGGCGCTCGCGGTCTTCATCGCCTCGCCGCTCTGGTTCTACGGGCGGACGTTCTTGACCGAGGCGTACGTCACCACCGCGATCATCGGTGCGCTGGTCCTCGCCCAGCGCTGGCCGTTCCTCTCCGGTGTGGCGCTCGCCGCGGCCATCACGATCAAGCCGCAGCTCGCGATGCTGGGGCCGGTGCTCGCTTTCCCTGCGTTGCAGCGGCGGGACTTGCCCACCGTGGCACGCCTCGCCGTGGCTCCGATCGCGGCCGTGGCGAGCATCTTCGTGCTGAACGCCCGGTTCTTCGGCTCACCGCTGCACGGCTCTTACCCCTTCCTGTGGGGCAATCCGCTCGACGGCGGCTGGAACGTCCTCTTCTCGAGTCGCCATGGCCTGCTTCCCTTCGCTCCCTTTCTCGCCATTGCGGTGCTGGGCTTCGGCCGCCTGCGTGGCCGGGGCCCGTTGCCCTGGCAGGTCCTGGCGAGCGCCGCGCTCCTCTTCCTGCTCACCAGCTGCTGGCGATACTGGACGGGTGGCTGGTGCTACGGGCCTCGGTTGATGGTGCCCTGCATTCCGCTCCTCGCGGTCGGGCTGATCGGCCCGCTCGAACCAGGCGCGAGGTTCCGCCGCATCGCGCTTCCCCTCATCGGAACGACGATTGCCTTCTCGGCGCTGGTCCAGGTCGCCGCGGTTCGCGAGAACGGCAGCGCGTTCGATCGCGCCCCGCTCCAGCTCATCGAGCAGTGGCGTCGCAGACCCTGAGGCTCATCCGTCCGACCCCGGACCGGTGCGGACGGTCTCCACTTCCTGGGCGACCGGGCCCGTCCAGCGGTGGACCGGCGCGATGAGTCCGCTCTGTGCCGGCGCCCGCACCGCGAACCCGTGGAGGCCGCGCTGCGCGTCGCGCACGTCCTGCCCCCGCTCGGCGCTCAGGAGAAGATCGACGAGGTAGTTGCCGTCCCCCAGGCCCAGGCGAGGCAGCTCGAGGCCCACGGTTCCCCGCGCTTCGGCCGCCGAGAGCTCCACCGTCGTCACCCAGACCGTCGTCCCGCCCTCGGTCCGGAGCGTGACCTCGAGCGTCGTCCCGGCCGGAGCGTCGAAGTGCTCGTAACCGATCTCGAGGCGGAACGGGTCGTCGGACCCGAAGACGTGCCGTGGCCCGTCCGTTCCCCGGAGCACGACCGACCCGAGCTCCGAGCGGAAGCTTCCCCACCGTCGACCCGGCTCCGCCGGCGCCCCGGAGCGCGGCTGAACAGCGAGGCGCTGCCGCGCCACGTTCGCCGGATGCTCCACCGCGGCCACCTCGGCCTCGGCCACCGCCGTCCGGTAGGCGTTCACCACCTCCACCGGATCGCCCGCCGCCTTCAGCTCGCCCGCGTCGAGCCACGCCGCCAGGTCGCAGCGGCGCTGCAGCGTCCCGAGGTCGTGGGTGACGAGGAGGATGGTCTTTCCCGCCCGGCGGAACTCCTCCATCTTCGCCGTGCTCTTGCGGGAGAAGTGCTCGTCGCCGACGCTGAGGATCTCGTCGATGATCAGGATCTCCGGGTCGACGTGCGTCGCCACCGCGAAGGCAAGCCGCGCGTACATCCCGCTGGAGTAGGTGCGCACCGGCTCGTCGATGAAGTCCCCCAGCTCCGAGAACTCGATGATCTCCTCGGTGCGGGCACGGATCTCCTTGCGGGACATGCCGAGGATGATGCCGTTCACGTGGATGTTCTCCCGCCCCGAGAAGTCCGGGTGGAAGCCCGCGCCCAGCTCCAGCAGGGCGGAGATCCGCCCGTGGACCTCCACCGTCCCCGAGGTCGGGCTGTAGATGCCGGTCACCAGCTTGAGCAGCGTGGACTTGCCGGAGCCATTCCGCCCCACCAGGCCGAAGGTCTTCCCCCGAGGCACGCTCAGCGACACGTCCCTCAGGGCGTGAATGCTCGAGGTGGGGAGCTCGGGCCGCTTCTGCCGCCGGATCCACCGGACCAGCTCGCTCTTCAGAGTCGTGTACTCCCTGCGGATGGTGCTCTTCCGGAAGGTCTTGCTGACGTTGGTGAGGACGATGGCGTCGCTCATGGCGGCTCAGACCAGCTCGGCGAACTCCTCACGCCGATCCTCGAACACCCGCGCCGCCAGCGCGAGCAGCAGCAGCGAGGCGAGCGTGACGAAGCTCAGCCCCCGCCAGTGGGGCCAGCGGTGCTCGTAGAAGATGCCGTGGTACGAGTTGATGATCACCGCCATGGGATTGACGATGAGGTACAGCCTCCGGGCCACTTCGGGCACCGCGTTGGGGATGTAGAGCACCGGGGTGACGAAGAACCAGAGGGTCAACACGTTCTGGACGATGTGCTGCAGGTCCCGGAAGCGGACGTTCAGCGCCGAGACGATGAAGGTCACCGCGAGCGTGAACACCAGCTGGGCGAACAGCACCAGGGGGAAGGCCAGTGCGTGCACGCTGGGCCAGACGCCGAACACCGCTCCGAGCACCACCATCAGGGGCAGCGAGAGCAGGAAGTTGATGAGGTTCGTGCTCACCACCGTCGCCGGGAGCACCTGGGCGGGAAAGCGCACCTTGGTGAGGAGGTCCCGGCGGTCGCTGATGGTGCTCGCGCCCGCGCCCACCGAGGTGGAGAACCAGATCCACGGCAGCAGCCCGACGAAGACGAAGTAGGTGTAGTGGGGGATGCTGTTCTTCTGGATGACCCCGAACACGAGTGCGTAGACGGCCATCAGCAGCAGGGGATTGACGAAGGTCCAGAGGAATCCCAGGGCCGATCCCCGGTAGCGAGCCTTCAGCTCCCGCTGGGTGAGGTTCCAGAGCAGGGCCCGGTACTGCCACAGCTCCTGGAGGTTGCGGATCATCGACGACGCTTCCCGGTGCCCCGCCGCGACGGGGGAGCGAGCCGGGCGGTTCGCTCCCGGGCGGCCTTCTCCGCCTCCAGGGCCTCCACCCGTGCCCGGAGGCGAATCACCTCGGCGGCGAGCTGGGCCGAGATGTCTCGCACGTGGCCATTGAAGAGCCGCTGCCGGCCGAGCGCCTCGTTGATGAGCGGCTGGCAGGCTCGACGGAAGACCCACTTGGCGAGCACCACCCCCCGCCCCAGTCCGCTGCGGTGGCTGGCGATGGGCAATCCCACCGTGGGGTCGGCGTCGGCCTCGAGCGACCGCGCGAGGAAGGAAAGGGGCTCGAGCACCGGCTCGGGCTCCTCTTCCAGCGGCGGCGCATCCTCGCGGAGCCCGCGCGCCTCCAGGCGCTCGCGGGCCGCCCTCAGCAGCGCCGCCGTGTCGATGTCCCGTCCGAGCAGCTTCATGGAGCCCTCATCAATGCGTCCATCTCCTCGCGGTACGCATCTACCACCCGTGCCCATCCATACCTCGCCGCGTACGCCCTGGCCGCACGGGCCATGGCCGGTCGTGCTTCCTCGACCCGTCGCACCGCCTCCATGAATCCACTTCCGTCGAGATAGGCCACGCCCGCCCCGCTTCGCTCGATGTGTCCGCGGATCACGGGGCTCGCGGCATTCCCCACCACCGGCGTTCCCACCGCGAAGGCTTCGAGGGTCAGCAGGGAGAGACTCTCGCGAGGCGAGGGGACCACCGCGGCCAGCGCCCCGGCGAGCCCGTCCCACTTCTCCTGCTCGGTGACGCGACCGAGCGTCCGTACGCCTTCCGCCCGCAAGTCGATGCTCGCCTCGCCGGCGAGGACCAGCTCGGGCGCCCGCGTCATCCCGGCCCGGAGCCGCCGGTAGGCGTCGAGCAGCTCCGGAATTCCCTTTCCCCGTTCCACCCGGCCCACGTAGAGAAGGTACGGCCCGGAGAGGTCGAACCGCCTGCGGAACCGTTCGCCGTGGGCCTCCGGGGCATCCACCCCCGCGCCGACCACGCGCGCTCGCGCATGCCTGGGGAATCGGCGTGCGATGACCTCCAGCTCCTCGGGGGTGAGCAGCAGCAGAGCTCGCGGTCGCTCGAACACCTCGGCGTAGGCATCGAAGCCGAGCGCCTCGTCGTCGTGAGCGGTGGGAACGAGGAGCGTTCGCTCGGCGACGAGGGGGATGGACCACGCGGTGGGAACGTACAGGTAGGTGAACGCCACGACGCCGTCGTATTCCGACCCGCGCTCCGCCAGGTGCCGGCCGAGACCGGGGAGCAGAGGGCCCTGCAGGGCCATCCAGTTCTCCTCGGCCGCCCGATCCTGGGAGCGCCCGAACATCTGCCGGGACAGGGCGTTCAGCTCGTGCATCGGTCGCGGCCTCGGGTTGGAGAACCGGAGCACCGACACCCCGTCCACGGTGGTCTCGCCCGGCGGAAGCGCATTGGCCCAGGTGAGGTGGTCCACCGCGCAGCTGGTCAGCACCCGCATGTCCCAGTGCCGCTGGAGTCGGGTCACCACCTGGGCGGCGAGGGCCTCGGCGCCTCCGGTGATGCCCGCTCCGTAGCGCTGGACGATGACCGCGACCCGAGGGCGACGGGAAGGGCGCCCCCGCACGCGCTGGTGGCGATGCACCCCGATGCTCTCCAGCGCGGCCCGGAGGCGCTCCTCGGTCCGTTCGGGACCGGCCGTCTCCAGCCGGCGCCGCTGCCCCGCGAGGATCTTCTCCCGCAGCCTCCCGTCCGTTCCCAGCTGCACGGCGAGCTCCGCCAGGAGCGCGAAGCGTTTCTCGTCGAACGCGACTCCCGCGCCGCCCAGCGTCTCGGGCACCGCCGCCGCGGCGTACGCCAGCACCGGGAGGTCCGAGGCCATCGCCTCGAGCAGCGGCACCCCGAAGCCCTCGTGCTCGCTCATGGACACGAAGACCGATCCGCTCCGGTACGCCGCCACCAGCTCGCCGTGACTCACCCGACCGAGGAGCTCCACTCCCGGAAGCGTCCGCGCCTCTTTCTCCAGTGCCCGGACCTCCGGGAAGAGCCGGTCGATCCCGCCCACGATCAGCAGGCGCGCGTCGGGACGGAGCCGGAGCACCTCGCGGTGGAGGGCGAGCAGATCCTCGAACCGCTTGTGCGGGACCACCCGACTCACGCTCACCAGGGTCAGGGCACCGGAAGCCAGCCGGCGCTGCATCCCGGGATCGGCCCGGTCCGGGCCGAAGCGCTCCGGCTCGACGAAGAGCGGGACGGTCTGGACGTTCCGGTAACCGGCGCGGCGGAGCTCGGCGGAGTTGAACTCCGAGACGCCGATGCCGAGCGCCACGTGCTCCGCCATTCCGGCCAGCTGCGCGCGGCCGGCGAGCAGCGCCGGCTCCAGCGGCGTCCCGCGATAGAAGCGCAGCGGCGAGAGGTTGTGGAACACCACCCCGCGCCGGCAGGGTGTGTGAAGGAGTCGCGCGGGCAATTCGCTGCCGATTCCATGGTGGAGCAGCAGGAGATCATCCGGCTGGACGCGCAGCGCCCCGACCGGCCGGACCAGCGCCTCGGTTCCCGGCTCCTGCTCGGAAGCGAACAGCTCGCCCCAGTGGCCGAGCCGCCGGAGCAGCGCCCGGAAGTGGACGGCGGCCTGCGCGGTCGCGTCGCCGAGACGGAAGTGGGTGACGAGCTGGTGGACGGCCATGAAGCTCGCGGGGGCTCTAGCACATGTGTCAGGGTGCGCCGCCCGTGGAGCTGACCGTGGCCCTCGACGCGACCCTGTGGGACGAGCCGACGACCGGCATCGGCCGCTACGGGCACGAGGTCGCCGCTGCGCTCCTGGCCCGCGGCGTGCGCGTGCTCCGGGTGGGCGCGCGGCGGTCGGGGGAGCTGCCGCGGCGGATGCGCAGCCGCACGCTCCACACCATCGCCGAGCTGCCGCGCGTCCTCCCGCGGAGCGGCGCCTCGCTCTTCCACGCGGTGGGGAACGTCGACCTTCCGCTGCTTCGCATTCCCGGGATGCCGTTCGTGCTCACCGTGCACGATCTCATCCCCCTGACCTCGCCGGAGACGGTCTCCCGTGCCTTCCACTGGCAGTTCCGCCTCTGGCTCGCCCGCAGCCTCCGGGTGGCCGACCACGTGGTCTGCGTGAGCGACTGGACGCGGGAGCAGCTCCTCCTCCGTCATCCGGAGCTGGACCGTGCTCGCGTCTCGGTGGTGCACAACGGCGTCGATCACGTGCAGCCCCGGCCGCTGGACGCCGTCTCGCAGGCCTGGCTCCGGAGCCTGGGGCTGCCCGAGCGCTGGATCCTGTTCGCGGGCGCGCTCGACACGCGGAAGAATCTCGCGCTGGTGCTCGAGGCGATGGAGCGGCTCGGACGCCACGCTCCGACCCTCGTGCTCGCCGGACAGCGCTGGTACGGCTCGGGCGCGATCGAGCGCCGCATCGGGGTGCTCCGCGCCGTCGGCCTCGACATCCGGCCGCTGGGTTACCTGGCCGAGCCGCTTCTCTGGGCACTGATGGCCGCCGCGCCGGTGTTCGTCTTTCCCTCGCGCGACGAGGGCTTCGGGCTCCCGCCGCTCGAGGCGATGGCCCTGGGAGCGCCGGTGGTGGTGAGTACCTCGGCCGCGCTGCCCGAGGTGTGCGGTGAGGCCGCGGTCCAGGTGGACGCCGACGACGCCGGCGGGCTCGCCACCGCGCTGCAGCGCTTGCTCGACGATCCCGCCGAGCGCTCGCGCCGCGCCGCTACAGGACGGGCCCACGCCGCCGCCTTTCGGTGGGACGCCGTCGCCGCCCATCTGGTGGAGGTTTACGGGCGCCTCCTGCCCACCTGAGGCCGGCTCCGAGGAGGTCCGGGGCTCCTCTGATAGAGTCGGCCGCCGTGACCCGCCTGACCTTCGCCCTCGCGCTCCTCGCCGGCGGTCTCGCCCTCGCGCAGCCGGACACCTACTTCGTTCCGATCGCCGGGCGCACCGTCCCGAGCTCACCGGTCGGGGCCAACGCGATGGGCACGGCCATCTGGCTCCCCGATCCCGGCGTGGACGCGAGTCAGTCGTTGCTCTTCGGCTTCGGCGACGGCGCGTCGACCCCCTTCGTGCTCGCCACGCAGGGGCTCGCCAACCTGAGCAACTTCCCCGCGCAGGTGGACGCGGTCGCCACCGCGCCCGGCGTGGTCGTTGACGGCCAGACGAAGACCCTGGTCGCGATCCTCAGCAACGGCGCGGTCAGCTTCGCGACGCTGGAGAACGACGGGGCGCTCTACTCGGCGTTGCCAGTGCAGTCGATCGATGCCGGCACCCAGATCGCCCTGTCGGCGGTGACCGGTGGCGGCGCGGCGCTCCTGGTCGCCGACGGTTTCAACATGACCCGGTTCGACCTCGACCTGTCGGGCGCGACGCCGGTGGTGAGGCAGGGAGGCAGCCTTCCCGCGTCCGCCGGAGGAACCACCGACCAGTCCAACACCATCATCTTCGACGGGATCAACAACGTTGGCTTCATCGGCGGTCGCGTGCTCGGCGACATCTACCAGTTCGATCCTCGGATGGACGCCGGCATTCCGACCGCCTTCGACGTCGCGCTGGTCAGCCAGGGACGGCTCGCGGCGCCCGTGACCGGATTTGCCCTCTACTCGGTTCCGGGCGCGACCTACCTCCTGGCCGCCAACACCCAGGGGCTCACGGTCTACGATCTGCGAAGCATCACGCCGCTGACGAGCGCCTTCCGGGTGATTCCCTTCGACGCCGTGGGGCCGATCTCGGCTCCCGCCGGCGTCGCGCAGACCAACCTCCCGGTGGGCTCGGGGGCCTTCTCCAGCGGCGTCATCGCCGTCGGCGACCGGACGCAGACCGATCTGGCGCTCCTCGGCTGGGGGCAGCTCGCGAGTCAGGTGGACGGCGGTCTCGTCCTCGATCCGAGCTTCGATCCGCGGGGCGGCGACGGGGGCGTGCCGGACGGCGGTGTTCCGGACGGAGGTGTTCCGGACGGAGGAGGCGGCGGCAATCCCAGTGGGGGCCGTGGACCCGTGGGCCCCGGCATCCCGGTCGACCACGGCTCGAGCTGTGCGACCGCCGCCGGAGCGCCTGTCCTGCTCCTGCTCCTGGCGGGGCTGGGGCTCCTGCCCCGCCGGCGGCGCCAACGCCGCTGATCCACTGGCCTCCCGGGCGGGTGTCAGGGGCTCCTGCTTGATCCATGCCTCATGCTCTACAAGGTGACGCCCGCCCTCGCGCCGCCGGCGCGGCGGCCCCGCGCCGCTGACGGGACTCGCCCGAAGAAGCGCCGGGCGAGTGCGGTGTTCGACGCCGACGGGCACGAGGTCCTCATCACCCTCATGTGCCTGAAGTGCCGCCAGATGAAGCCCCTGGCGCAGTTCGGGCTCCGCAAGATGCCCGACGGAGCCATCCGCAATCAGCCCTGGTGCCGAGGGTGCCGCGGTGCCGCGACGCCCAAGAAGAAGCCCGAGACACCGGAGCCCCCGCCGGTCTCACCGGAGCCGACCAGCGCCCCGGCGCAGCTCGTGTCGCTCCCCGGTGGCGAAGTCTCCGTGTCCGACGGCGAACGCTGAGCCTCCCACCGCTGCCCGCGCGCGCCTCCCGGGCCGAACCCGAGGAGTGGCGCACCTTTCCGTTCACGCCGTTGACCGGTTTACAGCTCGTCCGGTGGTTGGAGCGTCAGGGACGCCGGCTAAACAGGGACGGCCGATGTAACAGCCCTGCCACTTGCCGACTCTCATGAGCGATTCCAGCTTTACAGCGCGATACGTCATTGGATACACAGATTCACAGCCAGCACGTGCCCCATCGGCGCGAACCCGTGAAGCCCGCCCCACAGGAGGGGAGAAGATGAGCATCGGGAAGGTGATGAAGGAAGCCGGCCGCAGCACCGACTCACTCCACGCCCGCCGGTTCGAGGGAATCGTCCGGCCCTACCCGCAGGCCGACGTCGAGCGGCTTCGCGGCTCGATCCGCATCTCGTACACGCTGGCAGAGATGGGGGCGAAGCGGCTCTGGGAGCTGCTGCACACCGAGGACTACGTCAACGCGCTCGGCGCCCTCACCGGAAACCAGGCCGTGCAGATGGTTCGCGCCGGCCTGAAGGCCATCTACCTCTCGGGCTGGCAGGTGGCGGCCGACGCCAACACCGCCGGCCAGATGTATCCCGACCAGAGCCTCTACCCCGTCGACTCGGTCCCCAACGTCGTCCGGAAGGTGAACCAGGCGCTCCGCCGCGCGGATCAGATCGAGCACGCCGAGGGCAAGTCCGGCCGCTACTGGATGGCGCCCATCGTCGCCGACGCCGAGGCCGGCTTCGGGGGCCCGCTCAACGCCTTCGAGCTGATGAAGTCGATGATCGAGGCCGGTGCCGCGGGCGTTCACTTCGAGGATCAGCTGGCCTCGGAGAAGAAGTGCGGCCACATGGGCGGCAAGGTCCTCGTGCCGACCTCGCAGTTCATCCGCACCCTGATCGCCGCCCGGCTGGCGGCGGACGTGTGCGACGTGCCGACGCTGGTCGTCGCCCGCACCGACGCGGACAGCGCGAAGCTCCTGCTGTCCGACGTGGACCCGCGCGACCGCGAGTTCATCGTCCCCGGTGAGCGCACCCCCGAAGGCTTCTTCCGCATCCGCGGGGGACTCCAGAACGCCATCGCCCGCGGACTGGCTTACGCACCTTATGCGGATCTCGTGTGGTGCGAGACCTCGCACCCCGACCTCGCCGAGGCCCGGGCATTTGCCGAGGGGGTCCGCGCCAAGTTTCCGAACAAGCTGCTGGCCTACAACTGCTCGCCCTCCTTCAACTGGAAGAAGCACCTCGACGACGCGACCATCGCGAAGTTCCAGCGCGAGCTCGGAGCCATGGGCTACAAGTTCCAGTTCGTCACGCTGGCCGGGTTCCACGCCCTGAACTTCTCGATGTTCAACCTGGCGCGGGAGTACGCGAAGGAGGGCATGGCGGCCTACAGCCGGCTGCAGCAGGCGGAGTTCGGTTCGGAGTCCCTCGGCTACACCGCGACCAAGCACCAGCGCGAGGTGGGGACCGGGTACTTCGACGAGGTTGCCCAGGTCATCGCCGGCGGCGCGGCGTCCACCCTGGCGCTGCACGAGTCGACGGAGAACGAGCAGTTCTACGAGACGGCCACGGCTCCGGCGAAGGTCGCCTGAGCGCTGGATCCTCGATGCCCCCGTGACGGACACTCTCCTCGGTCATGGGGGCTCGCTTCACCCGAGGGTATTTTCGCTTCTTCAATGCGCTCGCGCGCCTCACGGGCGTCTGGTTCGTTCTCGGCGGGGCGTGGGGGCTGGCCACTGTCGGGCACGGAAGGCCTGACGCTCAGCCGCGGACGAGCCTGACCCGCGGCCGCGCAGCCCCGTCGACCGGCTGCGCCGCTGGCCTGGCGACGGCGTACTTGTACCCGGTCCGGGCCGAGGCCGTCGCCCCGCGCGGCCCGATGCGCACGTCCTTCGGGACGTAGAAGACTTCCCCGTCCTCGAGGAGGCGCCCTGCGCGCACCTGGAGGTGGCAGCCGAAGAGCAGGGCGGACTCGGCGCTGTCCAGCTCCACCTCGCTGTCCTGGTGGAGGACCTCGATCTCCAGATCGTCACCACCGGCCACGCTCATCCCGAGCGTCCGGTAGATGCTGCGGTCCGGTGTCAGCGCCCAGTCGATGAAGGCACCGAACGCGCGTGACTCGGCGTCGTCCGGATCCGAGAGCCGGCCCCGGGCCTCGTCGGCGCCGAGCACCAGCCGCCCCGCGTGCTCGAGCACCACGTGCGTTCCGCCCGCATCCAGCGCCGCGCGCAGGATCCGGACCAGCAGACGTGCGGCTCCGGTGGGCGCCCAGGGGTCCGCGGCCTCGGGCCCGAGCAGCCGCCGCTCCTCGGCGGGAAGCACGCCCGCCGGCAGCACCTCCCACGTCACCGGCGGGGGCAGCCCCTGCTCCGGCAGCAGGCGCAGCTCCAGCCCGCCGAGGTCCGCGCGCCGCTCCCGGACCAGCAGGTGCGCCCCCGGCCAGCGCGCCTCCACCAGAGTGCCGCCCTCCGGCAGCGCCCGCGCCGTGAGCCGCGCGCCAGTCGGGAGCCCCGGTCCGAGCGCCGCCTGCCATCGCGCGCCGCTCGGTCCGAGCTCGGCCGCCGTGAGAACGCTCGCCCATCCGAAGGGCCGCGGCAGTGCCGGGTCCGCGCGCGTCGGGTGGCCGGGGAGCGTGAGGCGCAGCAAGCTCCCATCCGCCCCGAGCTCGGCCACGACGAACAGCCCTTGCGCCGGATGGAATCCCACCGCATCGGAACGGGTGAAGGGAAAGGTCCGACCCCCGCCGTCGGCGACGCCGCGCGCGCCGTCCCACTCGACGATCCGAAGGGGCAGCAGGGTGGGGGAGGAACCGGTCACGGGGCCCGGGGGGTTCCCGGGCCCCGTCACGGCTTCACGACGAGGTGAGTGGAGGTGGACGGGATCGAACCGACGACCTTCGCATTGCGAACGCGACGCTCTCCCAACTGAGCTACACCCCCGGATGGCAGGGACGTGGGGCTCTATACGCCCGGCCGGGGGCGTGTCAACGGACGGCCGGCTTTCGAGGATCGGCGCTTTCCTTTAGATTCCGCCACATTCGATGAGCCCCACGCCCGCGAAGACGCTGAGCCCCCAGGAGCTCGCGAAGCTGGAGAGTGCGTTCAACTCGGACCCTGGATCGGATGCGTACCGGCCACTGGCCGAGGCGTATCTGGCCGCCGGCCGCTTCATGGAAGCGATGGTGGTCTGCAAGAAGGGCGTGAAGGCGCATCCCAACCGGCCCGATCCGCGCCTGCTCCTCGCGCGCGTCTACGCCGAGCAGGGGAAGGACAAGAAGGCGCTGGACGAGCTGCAGGGTGCCCTCGGCGTCGCGCCCACCGACCGCGGAGTGCTGCGCGCGCTGGCCGACGTCCAGATGCGTTCTGGCGATGCTTCGTCCGGGAAGGCGACGCTGCAGAAGGTCTGGGACCTCGACCCGAAGGACCCCGAGACCGCCGCCTCCTTCGCGCGGTGGAAGGTCGAGCCGCCGAAGCCTCCGCCGCCTCCGGAGCCGCCGCCGGCTGCGGTCACCCCCGGCACCGCGCGAGCCGGGCCGCCCCGCCTCTCGGAGATGCCGCCCGGCGCCGTCCCTCCCGCCTCGGCACGCACCCGCTCGGTCAACGGGATGCCGGTGCAGCGCGCGGCAACGCCACGCGTCGCGGAGATGGAGGACGAGGATCACCTCCCACCTCCCGCGGCGAAGAAGGGGCACGCCACCCGGTTCGTGATCACCGCGGTCCTCGGCGTTGCAATCATCGGAGGCTGGTACGGCTACGGTCAGTGGAAGGCCGCGCGCGACATCAAGCTCAAGAAGAGCCTGAAGGAGGCCAGCGAGCAGCTCCGCCACGACAGCTTCGCCTCCTACAAGAAGGCGACCGACGCGGCCACGGCAGCGCTGGACATCGATCCGAACAGCACGCTCGCCCACGGCTACCTCGCCTACGCCTACGCCATCCGCTGGGGCGAGCACGGCGACGGCGACGACGCCCGCCGCTTCGCCGAGGAGAACCTGGCCGCGGTCCGGCGCAGTGGAGATCAGGACAGCCGCTTCGCCGATGCCGCCGAGGCGCTGCTCGCCGCCTACGCGGGGAAGGGGACCGAGGCGCTCGCCTCGCTGGAGAGCAAGGTCAAGGCGCTCGACGAGAAGGGCCAGACCAGCGCCTTCCTCTACCTCACCCAGGGCATCATCCAGATGCAGCTCGGCGATCTGGAGAAGGCCCGCGACAGCCTGGAACGGGCGCAGCAGGCCGCGCCGAGCGATCCCCGCGTCTACTCGGCGCTCGGAACGCTGCACCGCCGCCGGGGTGATGCCCGTGCCGCGGACCAGAACTACGGCTTCGCCCTGCGCTACGAGAAGGACCACCCGGAGTCGCTGCTGGGTCGGGCCCTGCTGGCGCTGGACTCGGACAACGCTTCCGGGTTCCCGGCGGCCGCGGTGAACCTCAAGAAGCTGCTCGACGCCGATCCGCCGCCCTCCCCGCGGCAGCTGGCGGTCGCCCACCTCGCACGCGCGCTGCTGGTCAGCCGCGTCCAGGCCGCGATCGCCGGGGTGCCGCCCGACGTCGCCCGGAAGCTGGCCGACGCGACCGGCGTGCCTCCCGACCGGGCCAGCGCGACCGCGCTCGCCACCAAGGAGGACGAGGAGGGCTTCGCGCTCGACCGGGCCAATCCCGAGCTCCACCTGCTCCGCGGCAAACGGCTCCTGGTCGAGGGCCAGACGGACGCGGCGGTGCGCGAGATGCGGGAAGCGGTGAAGGCCGACCCCAGCCGCGCCCAGGCCTACGTCGACCTCGCCCGCGCCCTGATGCAGAAGCCGGAGGGTGCCACCGCCGCCCAGGAAGCGCTGGTGACCGCCATCCGCACCATGGGCGAGAGCCCCCGGCTCATGGTGATGCTCGGCCAGGTCTACTTCCGCCAGGGGCGCCTGGACGAGGCCATCACCCAGTACGGCAAGGCCCTGGCCGACCCGAAGGCGAAGAACCCCGAGGCCCGCTTCCAGCTCGGCATCGTGTACCGGGAGAAGAAGGACTACCCGAAGAGCGTCGAGCAGCTCACCCGCGCCAGCCAGGAGTTCATCGGGCAGGGCTCGCGCATCGCCGAGTCGCTGACCGAGCTGGGCCGCACCTACGAGGCGCAGGGAGACCGCACCCGGGCCGACGAGTCCTACCGCCGCGCGCTGGACACCGACCCCCAGGCGGCGGACACCTACTACTTCTACGCCCGCTTCCTCGGCGAGGATCGCCGGACCCGGGAGAAGGCCCGGATCACCGCGGCGAAGTATCTCGAGCTCGAGCCTCGCGGGGACCACGCGGCCGACGCCCAGGCGCTCGCCCGCTGAGCCGCGAGGGCCGGGCAAGGGCGCCTGGGAACCCTTCCCCCACGAGCGGGGTCCCGCCTCGCCCCCCCAGGGGCGGGGAGCCGGACACCGGAGAGCCCTCCGCCCCTTGAAGCGCGCCCCGGGGACGGCTAATCGGGGGGCCGCTCTCCATGACCGTCCGTGCCCTCTCCAGGCCGATGTCCCCCGTGGCCGACCTGGTCTCGCTCCTCAAGCCCCGGCTGTCGAGCCTCGTGCTCTGCACGCTCGCGGGCGGCATGTGGCTCGCCGGAGGGGAGCTGTCGGTGGCGCGCTGGGTGGCCACGCTGGTCGCGACGGCCGGCACCGTGGGCGCGGCCAACGCGCTGAACTGCTGGATCGAGCGGGATCGCGATCGCTTCATGGCCCGCACCCGCCTCCGCCCACTGCCCTCCGGACGGATGGAGTCCGGCGTCGCGCTCGGCTTCGGCATCCTGCTCGCGGTGTTCTCGCTCCCGCTCCTGGCGATGGTGAGCAACGGGCTCACCGCCGCGCTCGGGTTCCTTGCCCTGGTGAGCTACGTCGCGGCCTACACGCCGCTGAAGCCGAAGAGCCCGATGGCGATGCTGGTCGGGGCAATTCCCGGCGCGCTTCCGCCGCTGATGGGCTGGACGGCGGTGACCGGCCGCATCGGCATCGGCGGCCTGTTGCTCTTCGGCATCCTCTTCGCCTGGCAGATGCCGCACTTCCTGGCGATCGCGCTCTTCCGCAAGGAGGAGTACCGGAACGCGGGATACATGGCGCTGCCGCTGGTGCGCGGGGACGACGCGACTCGCGTCTGGATGCTGCTCTGGACGGTTCTGCTCGTGGTCCTCAGCGTGCTGCTGGTGCCCTTCGGACTCGCCGGGCCGCTGTACCTCGCGGTCGCGCTCGTTCTCGGTGCCGCGTTCCTGGTGCTCGTCGCCCGCGGGGTGGTGCGCCGCGAGCAGAAGGCCTGGGCGCGCAAGACGTTCCTCTTCAGCCTGGTGTACCTCGCCGGCCTCTTCGCCGCGCTGCTGCTCTCCGCGCGCGGACGCTGAGCATGGACGCTGGCGCGCTCCTGCGCGCTTCCTCAGGCGTCCCCCTGGTGCGGGGGGCTGAGAATGGACGCCCCGTTTTCCGGGGCTGGGGGTGACTGAAGTTTTCCGGTGTCCCGGACAGTGGGAACGCCGGACCGGGTGAAGCGAATGGGCCCTCCAGGATTCGAACCTGGGACCAATCGGTTATGAGCCGACAGCTCTGACCGCTGAGCTAAGGGCCCGGACGGTGACCACATCCTGGTACACCGGCGCCTTCGGGTCCACAGACGAATCCTTGCCGGGTGACGACGGAGAGGGGAGCATTCTCCCTTGTGAGCGTGAGCGGCAGCCTGCGGCGCCGTCCTCTCGCCCGCGTCCCCGGAGGACAACGGATGTCATTTCACGGAAGACTCGCCGCGCTGGGCCTTCTGGTCTGTGCGCTGTCGGCCGAAGCGGCGCCGAAGATCACCATCGCTCCGATCACCGGCGACAAGAAGTCGCAGGTGGGAAGCCAGATCTCGGGCGCGCTCTGCCGGACGTACAGCTGCGTTCCGTCGAGCCGGGTCTTCACCAAGAAGAAGCCCGACTGGAACAAGATGAAGAGCGCGCAGGTCACCGGCCTCCTGGTCGGCGGCGTTGCAAAGGCCAAGTCCGGGAAGGGCAAGGAGGTGCAGCTCTCCTGGCTCGACAAGCCGGGCAAGGCGGCGCAGTCGTGGTCCTTCCCGCTCACCAGCGCGGGCAAGCTCACCAGCTCCAGCCTGCAGACCCTCGGTGCCGACGTGGCGAATCTCACCTCCGGTGGAGGGAACGCCGGCGTGGGCGCCGTCGGGGCGGTCGCCGCTGGAACCGCGGCTGCCGGCGCGGACACCATGAGCACCACCCCGCCGACATCTGCTCCTGCCGCCGGAGCCATGGCCGCAGGCGCCGTGGCCGCCGAGCCGCTCCCGCTCCCGGTCACCCCGACTCCTCCGGCGCCCGGTGAGAAGTCGCTCGCCGACACGCCGGTCGCGGTGGACGCCGGCGCCAACCAGGGCTTCGAGCCGCCGCGGCACCAGTGGCGCTTCGCCGTGGAGCTCGGCGCAGATCTCTTGAATCGCAACCTCTCCTACGGGAACGTGCCCGCCGGCTCCATCCTCCGTCCATACAGCCTCGGCCTCTTCGTCGCTCCCCACGCCCGGCTCGAGCTCTTCCCGATCTCCTTCTTCTCCGACGGGTTCTTCGCCGGCATCGGCATCTTCGGCGACTACACGATGTCGCTGGGACTGAAGAGCAAGTTCCAGGACACCTCCAACACCTTCGAGAAGGGCACGAGCTACACCCGCTGGCAGGCCGGCGTGGAGTGGCGGATGCGCTTCTGGGGCGACTCCGACTTCGCGATCGTCCCGTTCTTCGCCTACGGCAAGCAGAAGTTCGTGACCGATGGAGATCCGGCCGGCAGCGGGTTCGACGGGCTTCCGCAGTTCGACCTGTCCGGCGTCAAGTTCGGCCTCCGCCTCGACATCCCGGTGTCCAGCGGGTTCTGGATCATCGTCGGTGGCGACTACGTGATCTGGAGCACCAAGAATCTTCTGGTGCAGGACGCCACCGGCGTGAACTCCACGACCTTCACCGGAAGCGCCCACGCCATCGAGGCCGAGCTCGGCTTCCACATCCACCTGGTCGGACCGCTCGCGCTTCGCATCTTCGGGACCTACAACTCCACGTCCTTCACCTTCGACGAGGGCCAGGCGGACGCTGCCGGGAGCGCGACCGATCGCTACCTCGGCGGCCGAGTGATGCTCCGCCTGCAGTTCTAGGAGGACAGCACCGGCGTTTGAATGCGCCGAATGGTGCCGCGTTCCAAGGGGCCAACGAGAGCGAATGGATCGCTCTCCCCCGAAAGGACGAAGCACCCATGAAGCGCATCCTCTCCGCCGTTGTCCTGGCCGTCGCCCTGCCGTTCGCTGCGTTCGCGCAGGCTCCTGCGACCAGCACCAGCGACACCAGCACGACCGCGGCTCCGGCGACCAAGTCGGAGAGCAAGACCGAGTCGAAGACCTCTACCCAGGCCGACGGCACGGTGAAGACCGAGAAGAAGCACTCGGAGAAGAAGGCGAAGAAGGCCTCTCCCCGTCACAAGGCCGCGAAGCGGAGCGCCGAGCAGGCATCCCCGGCTCCCGCCGCGAAGTAAGTCCCTGCAGTCGTGAAATCGACGGGCGGCGGCGTTCCTCAGCGGGCGTTCGCCGCCCGGTTCTCGTCAGCGCTGGTCGATCAGCGTCTCGTGCGAGCTGAGCCAGAGCCATCCGGTACGCGTCCGCACGAAGGTGTCACTCACCCGGCTCACCGCGCGGTGCTCGACCCCCGCCTCCGTCCAGTGATCGGTGATCTCCGCGAAGACCACCGCCGTGTCCTCCTGGAGGACGACCTGCTGCAGGCCACTTCCGTGCGTCCGCTGGTGGCGCCCGCCTCCGTCCAGTGCACGAGCACCTCGGCGCGGTCCAGGGCCCGCGTGGACACTCCGGGGCGGACGAGGAGCAGCACGAACGCCGGCGACAGGTGGCGCTCCAGCATCCCTCGATCGTGACGGTCTGCCGCGGCCGCGAGATCTCTCTGGAGGCGGGCCAGCTCGGTCGCCGCGTCGTCCGGAACGGGCCTCGCTCCGGCACAGCCGGCCAGCGCGACGACGAGCGCGAGCGCGAAGGTGCACCGGATCATCGTCCGCCTCGCCGGATCCGGCGGTGCAGCGCCTCGTCCCCGATGGGCAGGAATGCCGAGCGCGGCACCCGTCCGCCATCCTGCACCTTCACTCCCTCGGCGCGGAGTCGCCGGGCCTGCCGGTCCCGGACCTCCTCGGCCATCGTCCGGTCCGCCCGGATCACTCTCCACCAGGGCAGCTGGGACCCGATGCGGGCCATCACCTTGCCGATCAGCCGCGCCCGGCCCGGGAGGCCCGCCAGCACCGCCACCCGCGAGTAGCTCAGCACTCGCCCACGGGGAATGGCGCGCACCACCCGTGCCACCGTCCGTTCGAGCTCGTCGCGAGGCAGCCCCACGCCACCCGTCATATCCCGAGCTGCCCACCCGGCACGGTTACGCCGGTCGAGGGCCAGCAAGGAAAACGGGCCGCCCGGAGCGAACCGGACGGCCCGTGGACTCAGGGGAGGGAAGGGCTCAGCTACCCTCGACGAACGAGCGCAGCCGCTTGCTCCGCGACGGATGGCGGAGCTTCCGCAGCGCCTTGGCCTCGATCTGCCGGATGCGCTCGCGGGTCACCTCGAAGTCCTGACCCACCTCCTCGAGCGTGTGGTCCGACTTCTCGCCGATCCCGAACCGCATGCGGAGCACCTTCTCCTCACGCGGCGTGAGCGTGGCCAATACTTTTCGCGTCTGCTCGGCCAGGTTCATGTTGATGACCGCGTCCGAGGGCGAGACCAGGCTCTTGTCCTCGATGAAGTCGCCCAGGTGAGAGTCCTCCTCCTCACCGATGGGCGTCTCGAGGCTGATGGGCTCCTTGGCGATCTTGAGGACCTTGCGGACCTTGTCGAGCGGGAGCTCCATCTTCTCGGCGATCTCCTCCGGGGTGGGCTCGCGGCCGATCTCCTGCACCAGATAGCGGCTGGTCCGGATGAGCTTGTTGATCGTCTCGATCATGTGCACCGGGATGCGGATGGTGCGCGCCTGATCGGCAATCGCGCGGGTGATGGCCTGCCGGATCCACCACGTGGCGTAGGTGCTGAACTTGTACCCGCGCTTGTACTCGAACTTGTCCACCGCCTTCATGAGGCCGATGTTCCCCTCCTGGATCAGGTCGAGGAACTGCAGCCCGCGGTTGGTGTACTTCTTGGCGATCGACACCACGAGGCGGAGGTTGGCCTCCACCAGCTCGGCCTTGGCCCGCTCGGCCTTCCGCTCGCCGACACGGATCGCCTCGTAGTTCCGGCGGAGCAACTCGACGGGGAGGTTGGCCTCTTCCTCGACGCGCTTGATCTTCCGCACCGAGGTCCGGACGTCGCGGTCGATGGCCTCCAGCTGCTCCT
>Ga0081540_1001566_pt1 | contig 19565 bp, 17 predicted proteins | sample TabmetS2T1R1_FD_71024 | JGI IMG/M metagenome (GOLD analysis project Ga0081540, IMG submission 71024) | Tabebuia heterophylla rhizosphere microbial communities from the University of Puerto Rico - S2T1R1 | ecosystem: Host-associated > Plants > Roots > Rhizosphere ... | reverse complement strand
TCCGGCCGGCCGGGCTCGGGCAACGACATGACCTACACGGTGGCGCTGCCCCGGGATCCGAAGAAACAGCCGAACGCCTCGGGTGAGGGCGGCACGACCTGGAACTTCCAGCTGCGGCCCACGTTCTGGTTCGGCCTGACGATGTGCGACACCGAGTCCGCCCCCGAATTCACCAAGAAGTGCACACCGGACTCCGATCGTAACGACCTGGTGGGCACCAATCCCGCCGCGCCGGACTACATCGGCAAGCACCCGGGGAACGCGTTCATGGAGCTTCAGTTCTACGGGCCGGGTTACGTGCCGCAGTTCGAGGGATTCGGCTGCACCGCGCATCAGTACTGCGCGGCGATGACCATCGACAGCCTGTTGCTGGACCAGAACACCGGCATCGTTAACACCGAGGCGTGCAACAACTACATCCTCGGCGGGGAGGAGCCCGTCAACTGGGCCTACATCACCAGGAGCGGGAAGTCCCAGGCGCCGGCGAACCCGCTGTTCACCGGGACGTTCGACAACCCGAACTTCAGCGCGGTCAACCCGAACCTGAGCCAGGACCTGCTCATGAACCCCGGCGACCGGATCCGGATTCACATGCACGACACGCCCGCCGGGTTCCGGGTCGACATGACCGACCTGACCACGGGCAAGCGCGGTTCGATGACCGCCTCCGTGGCCAACGGGTTCGGTCACATCCTCTACACGCCCAACTCCACCACCTGCCAGGCGGCGCCGTACGCGTTCCACCCCGAGTACTCGACCGCGAACCCGCGGGGGAACACCTGGTCGGCGCACACGTACAACGTGGCCATGTCGGACGAGATCGGCCACTTCGAGAACTGCCTGGCCATCGACGCGGACGGCAACTGCACCTCTGCGGGCGCCCAGGACCCGAGCCTGGACGCGGACGACACCGGCTGCGTGCCGGGAACCGATTCGACGCTGGTGAAGATCAACGGGTGCTTCGCTCCCGACGAGGATTTTGACGGGCAGTCCTACCGTCTGGACTGGCCGGGCACCAACCCGAACCCCTTCGTGGACCGGGCTCTGCACCCGACGCCGGTCCTGTTCACCAGCCCGACCACGCGCGGGCATAACTACTCAACCGTCGCCTTCGAGACCGACCTGCCGCGCATCGAGGCCTCGGACTCGCAGCTCAACCCGCCGTTCTGCGACCGGAACACCGGCGCGAACTGCGTGAACCCGCCGAACGGCGCGCAGTTCTACCCGTTCTACTCCACGACGGTCAGGCACGGCACGTGCACCTGGCAGGAGGGCGGGAAGTACCTGCCCTTCACCACGAACAATTTCGGCGGCAGTTCCACCGCGGAGTACGGACCGCTGCTGAAGACCGTCTACCCGGAGCCCGGATTCACCACGAAGGAGCTCTACAACAACTTCAACAGCGGAGATATGGCTAATCCCTGCCGGGTGCGGTAGGAAGCCATCCCAGGACATTCCGTAAACTGCGTGTTCCCAGGCGGCCGGGCCGGCCGCCTGGGAACGGTCACCCCCCGGTCGGCACGCTGCCCGGGTGCGTGCCAGGGACCAGCCGGCCCACACCGCCCACCGCCTCGCTGAGTTGCTGACCGAACGGCGAGGACGCGGACCACGACCGGACCGGCCCGGCTCCGGTCACGCTGCGGCAGCCCGACGCCTGGACGCTGACCGGCGGGAAGCCCTGCTCTCCGGCCGCGAACACCAGCCGTACCGATCCGCCTGGTGCGGCCGGGCAGGACTGACCGGACGCCATGGGCGGGAGCGTGCAGAGGGCGGTGGCCAGGGCACGCACCTGGGTCGCCCCCCGGAGCGTGATTACGCGCGAGGACGTGGCCGGGCTGACCACCACCCGGTCCACTCCGTGGTCGTGTGCGCAGAGCGACGCGCCCGGCGACGCCGGGCCGGTCGCGGCGGCCTGGTGTGAGGCGCTCGCGCATGCCGTCAGGCCGATGACGGTCGCGATGGCGATCAGGGCCAGTACTGCCCGTGCAGCCATTGTGGCCTCCTCTCCTTCCAGCGGAGCCGTAACCCTTGGACGGCCCACGTCCGGCCACGGTTCCGGGCGGCGCTGAACGGGCGGTCACCGGTACCGGCGCTAACGGCCGGCCGCGGCCCGGGCCAGCACGTCGGCCAGCACCGCGCGGGTGCCGGCCGGGTCGATCACGTCGTCGATCTCGAACGCCATCGCGGTGCTGACCGCCTTGCCGCGGGCGTACTGCTCGGCGACCAGTTCCTCGTAGCGCGCCCGGCGGGCCACGGGGTCCTCGATCGCCTCCAGTTCCTTGCGGTAGCCCAATCGCACCGCCCCTTCCAGGCCCATGCCGCCGAACTCCCCGGTCGGCCAGGCCACGGTGATGGCCGGACGGCGCAGGTCGCCCGCTGTCATCGCCATTGCGCCCAGGCCGTAGGCCTTGCGCAACACCACCGCGCAAACCGGCACGGTCAGCCGGGCGCCGGCCACGAACATCGCGCCGAAGCGCCGCACGATCGCCGTCCGCTCCGCCTCCGGGCCCACCATGAACCCGGGGGTGTCGACCAGCGAGACGACGGGCAGCCGGCGGGCCTCGCACAGCCGCAGGAACGCGGTGGCCTTGTCCGCGGCGTCACCGTCGATCGCGCCGCCCAGGTGCCGCGGGTTGTTAACCAGCAGCCCGACCGCATATCCGTCGAGGTGGGCCAGCGCGGTGATCACCCCGACGCCGAACCCGGCGCGCAACTCGAGCACGCTGCCGGTGTCGCACAGCGCCTCGATGACCGGCCGCACGTCGTAGCTGCGGACCCGGTTCTCCGGGATGAGGTGGCGGAGCACCCGCTGGTCGGCGTGTTCGGCCGGGTCGCCAGGAGCGGGCGCTGTACGCGGGCGGAAGTACGAGAGGTAGCGCCGCGCCGCGGCCACGGCGGCAGGCTCGTCCGGGACGAGCAGATCCACCACCCCGTTCGGTACCTGAACCGACATGGGCCCGACCGCGTCGGGGGCGACGACGCCGAGCCCGCCACCCTCGATCATGGCCGGCCCGCCCATGCCCAGGCTGGCCTCTGGCGTCGCGATGATCACGTCGCACGCGCCGGCCAGCGCGGCGTTCCCGGCGAAGCAGTAGCCGGACACGATGGCGACCAGCGGGACCCGGCCCGAGAGCCGCGCGGTCAGCCGGAACGTCGGCACGTCCAGGCCGGCCACCGAGGTCGTGTCGGTGTCGCCGGGGCGCCCGCCGCCGCCCTCGGCGAACATGACCAGCGGCAGCCGCTCCCGGTCGACGAGCTCGAGCAGCCGGTCGGTCTTGCGGTGGTTCATGTGGCCCTGGGTGCCGGCCAGCACGCTGTAGTCGTAGGACATCACCGCGACCGGGCGCCCGTCGACCGTCGCGGTGCCCAGGATCAGGCCGTCGGCCGGGGTGCGCGCGATGAGGTCGTCCAGCGGGCGGCGGCGGCGCTGCGCCGCGATGGTCAGCGCGCCGTACTCGGTGAAGCTGCCCGGGTCGGTCAGGTCGGCGATGTTCTCCCGGGCCGTTCGGCGTCCGGCGGCGTGGCGCCGCTCGGTCACCTCGGGCCGTCCCTCGTCCAGCCCGGTCCGGTGCCGCTCCCGCACCTCGGCCAGATCGGGCCGGACGTGATCCAGCGGGACCTCGCGGGCCGGCGCCTGCCCGGCGGCGTCGGCGCCCGATCCGGCCAGCACGACCAGGATGTCTCCGGCCGCCACCGTGGCGCCCACCGCCGCGGCCACCTGGTGCACCAGGCCCGTGGCTTGCGCCCGCACCTCGTGCTCCATCTTCATCGCCTCGATGACCAGCAGCTCGTCGCCGGCCGCCACCGGGTCGCCGGGCGCCACCGCGACCGCGACCACGGTCCCGGCCAGCGGCGCGCGCACGGCGGCTTCGCCGCCCGGCAGCTCGGCGCCGTCGTCGCCGGGTGGCTCCCCGGCGTCGCCGTCCGGCGGCTCCCCTGCGTCGGCCGCGAGCTCGGCGGCGTGGGTGTCGATCCAGCCCACGTCGTGCGTGCCGAGCCCGGGTGCCCGCAGGACGGCCCGCAGCAGGGCCGTGTTGGCCGGCACCCCGGCGATGTCGAATTCGTCCAGCGCCCGCACCGCCCGGCGCGCCGCCGTCTCCAGCGTGCCGCCGGCGGTGATCACCTTGGCCAGCAGCGAGTCATAGCGCGCGCTGACGGTATAGCCCGGGTAGCCCGCGGTGTCGACGCGGACGCCGCGCCCGGTCGGCGGCTGGAACCGGCTCAGCGTGCCGTCGCCCGGCAGCAGCGTCCCGTCCGGCCGCAGGGTCTCGGCGTTGACCCGGGCCTGCACGGCTACCCCGCGCGGTGTCGTGTCCAGGGCCAGGGTGGCGAGGGTGGCGCCGTCAGCGATGCGCAGCCCGACTTCGACCAGGTCCAGCCCGGTCACCTGTTCGGTGACCGTGTGCTCGACCTGCAGCCTGGGGTTGACCTCGAGGAAGGCGATCTCGTCGTCCTGGACCAGGAACTCGGCGGTGGCCAGGCCCGCGAATTCGGCCGAACGGACCAGCGCCGCCGCAGCCGCGGACAGCCGGGCGCGGACCTGTTCGGCCAGCGCCGCCGGGGCGATCTCGATCAGCTTCTGCCGGCGCCGCTGCAGGCTGCAGTCGCGGTCGCCGAGCACGGCCACGGCGCCCGTGCCGTCGCCGACGACCTGGACCTCGACATGCCGGGCCCGGGGCAGCAGCCGCTCGGCGAAGACCCGCCCGTCGCCGAAGGCCGCGGCCGCCTCCGAGGCGCACCTGCGCATCGCCTCGGGCAGGTCCTCCTCGCGGGTCACCGGCCGGAGCCCGCGCCCGCCGCCGCCGGCCACCGCCTTGACCATGACCGCGCCGTGCTCGCGCAGCAGCCCTCGCGCTTCCTCCACCGACGGGTCGATCCCGGTCCCGGCCAGCACCGGGACTCCCAGCTCCCGTGCCCGGGCCCGGGCCGCGGCCTTGTCGCCGAACAGCGCGAGCGCCTCCGGTCCCGGTCCGGCGAAGCGCAGGCCGGCGGCGGCGCACCGGACGGCGAGTTCGGGCCGCTCGGACAGGAAACCGTACCCGGGGTGCAGCATGTCGCAGCCGGTCCCGGCGGCCGCGGCGATGATCGCGTCCACGTCGAGGTACGCCGCCGCACCGGCGCCCGGCAGTTCGACCGCCGCGTCGGCCCGGGCGACGTGCCCGCAGGCGGCGTCGTCGGCGGGGTAGACCGCCACCGTCTCGATGCCGAGCACAGACGCCGTGGCCATGATGCGGACCGCCACCTCACCCCGGTTGGCGACCAGCAGCCGCTTGATCATGCGGTCATCTCGTTATCGGTCGAGACGACGAGGGCGTCGATGCCGGCCCAGCCGTCCAGCGGCGGGGGAGCATGGTCCCGCAGGATCCCGGCGGTCCCGCCGTGCGCGGCCAGGACGTCATGCAGGGATGCCAGCAGCTCCCGCACCCACGGCTGAGGTTCTCTGCCGAAGTCCACGGTGACGTCCTGGTCGATGACGAACGGGTCGATGCCGGACATGTCACGGAAGTGCCACCCCATCGGGATCCACTCCTCGTGCTCCACCTTGGACGCGTGGCCGTTGCCGCACCAGACCAGCAGAGGTTCTCCCGGGGCCGCGTCCAGCAGCCGGCCGAGGTTGGCGGCCTGCTCGCGGTCGCGCCAGTTGGTGAACTCCATGCTGCGCAGGTGGTCCTGGTCGGTATCCGGGGTGACCTCGATGACGGCCTCGTAGGCCCACAGGGTCCAGCCCAGGTCCAGCGCGGCGCCGATCAGCCGCCGCATGTCCGGCTGGCCCAGGTAAGCCTCGGTCTCCTCCGGCACGGCCAGGATCGGCCCCTGCGGGTCTCCGCGCCGGTGCGGCAGCGCCTCCATGGCCAGCCGCCGCACCCCGGCCTCGTGCGCCGCCTGGATCATGCGCACCCCCACCTCCCGGGTCCGGACGCAGCGCGCCAGGCCGCTGTGCGCCTCGTTGGCCATCACCACCGGCGCGTGCGCGAACCCCCACCGCACCAGATCCTCCACCGGGCGCCAGCCCTCCACCGCCACCTCCTGCCCGCACCACCAGACACCACCATTGTCACCACCGCGGCCTGATAGTTAGCGCCGCCATCATGGGAATGTGGTGCTGATGTGTCTACGCATGCTGGCGTGACCTGAGATGCCCGTCGGCGCTAATCAGACCCGCCTTGGTGTCGCCCGCAAACCACGCCAATGTCACATCGCCGTGCACCTGACCACGGCAATGTCACATCGTGGTGGTTCCCGTGGCGAGCCTCAATCCCAGAGGATGGCGCCGCAGGCGGCGCACGTCCCGCTCTGGTAATCCCGGGCGTCGGCCGGGTGCGGGCAGTCGGCCTGGAGCGGCGCCTCCGGCTCGTCGGCCACCGGCTCCGGTGCATCAGGTACAGGCTCCGGTGCATCAGGTACAGGCTCCGGTGCATCGGGTACGGGCTCCGGTGCATCAGGTACCGGCTCCGGCACGACCGATCTGGCAGGCTCGGGCTCCGCAGGCTCGGGCTCCGTCACGGTCTCTGTGGTCGCCGCGGCCGGCTCCTCCGCGGGCGCAGCTTCCGCGGGCGCTTGTTCCGCGGCCGGGGCGTGCTCCACGTCGGCCCCGGCCGCCGGCCGGGGCCGGGTGTAGTAGCCCAGGGCCGTCTGGATCATCTCCAGGCACCATTCGGCTCGGGTCCACCCGGCGAACTCGGGCCGCGCCAGGACCTGCGTCATCCGCGCGGCGTCTTCCGCGGAGAGTTTCAGCCAGATGGAGACCGAATCCGGCTCGGTCCGCCCAGCACGTGCCATGGGTTCAAAGTACCCACAACGGCCGTGCTCACAGAGCATGGGCGCGGTTGCCTGAAATGAGACCCGGACGGCATGGATTCCTGACGGCCTGCCTATTAAGTTAATTATTCAACACAGTAAGACTGTTCAGTCACTCGAACAGATGAGCGCGGCGATGCGAGCGATTCCGATCGGACGGTGCGTGCGGACCGGGCTGGCGGCGGCTGCGGCCGTCACCGCGGTGCTGACCGCGGCGGCCGCGTGCACCACCGGGACGGCCACCTCCAGCGCCAGCAGCAACGCCAGTAAGAACCGCACCGCGACTCTCGTGGTAGCCACCGCCGGCGGCTCCGTGCGCGGCAAGACCGTCGCGGCGACCCGTGAGTTCCTGGGCATCCCGTACGCGGCGCCTCCGGTCGGCGCGCTGCGCTGGCAGCCGCCGCGGCCCGCCGCGCCCTGGCACGGCACCCGGGCGGCCACCAGCTACGGCCCGCACTGCCCGCAGCCGGCGGGTTCGTTCGGCCGGGCCAGCACGTCAGAGGACTGCCTGTACCTGAACGTGTTCACTCCCGCCGGAACCACAGCACACAAGCTGCCCGTGATGGTCTGGGTGCACGGCGGATCGCTGCGCACCGGCGAGAGCGACGACTACAACCCCGCCGGGCTCGTCCGGGACGGCGTAGTCGTGGTCACCATCAACTACCGGCTCGGCGCCCTCGGTTTCCTGGCCGACTCGGCGCTGGCCAGCCACCGGGGCGGCCCGGCCGGCAACTACGGCCTGATGGACCAGCAGGCCGCGCTGCGCTGGGTGCAGCGCAACATCCGCGGTTTCGGCGGCGACCCGGGCGACGTGACCCTGTTCGGCGAATCGGCGGGCGGCCTGTCCACGCTGGCCCAGCTGGTCTCGCCGGGCGCCCGCGGGCTGTTCCAGCGGGCCATCGTGGAGAGCGGGACCTACCAGCTGACCCAGCAGCCGCTCGCCGCGGCCGAATCGGCCGGGCAGGCCTTCGCCGCCAGGGCCGGCTGCGCCAGCACCACGGCTCCGGCCAGCACGGCGGCCTGCCTGCGCCGCCTCCCCGTCTCGACCCTCCTGGCCGATGAGGACCCGACCGGCTACACCCCGGACGTCGACGGCGCCGTGCTCACCCAGCCGGTCAAGACCGCGCTGGCTCGCGGGCAGTTCAACCGCGTGCCCGTGGTCATCGGCACCAACCACGACGAGTACCGGCTGTTCGTAGCCGCGTACCAGTTCCTCGGCGTACGGGTGACCGCGGCGAACTACCAGTCGATGATCGCCTCCACGCTGGGCGTGTCCGCGGGCATCGCGGGTGCGATAGCCGGGCAGTACCCGCTCAGCCGTTATCCCAGCCCGCCGGTCGCGCTCGGCGCCGTCGGCACCGACGCGATCTTCGCCTGCCATGCGCTCACCGCCGAACAGTCGCTGGCCCGGTACGTGCCGACCTACGCGTACGAGTTCAACGACGAGAGCGCTCCGGAGCTCTTCCTGCCCCCGGCCGGTTTCCCTTACGGCGCGGCGCACGCCTCCGAGCTGCCGTACCTGTTCAGCCCGGCCACCGGCACGCACCCGGACGACCTCTCCGCGGCCCAGCAACAGCTCGCAGCGGCTATGAAGCAGGCCTGGACGAACCTGGCCAAGACCGGGATCCCGGCCGCCACGTGGCCGCGCTTCACTGGTACCAGCCAGCGCATGCTGTCCCTGGTCCCGCCCGCCCCGCAGGTCGAGACCAACTTCGCCGCCCAGCACCACTGCGCGTTCTGGGCACCCGAACCGTAGCTAAGCGATCCCCCGCCGGCCGTCGGCCCGTAACTAAGCGATCCCCGCCGGCCGTCGGCCCAAAACCGTGATGCTCACGGGCACCTTGGTACAGGCGCGCGTCGTGAGGCGACTAGCCGCAAAAGATCGTGGTGGATTCGGGTTATGCGGTTGATCCGGTGCACGATAGACCCCCGAATCAACCACGAAGCCCGAATCAACCACGCAAACCACACTGGCGAGCGGATAATGAGCCGCAATTCGCACACCTGCATCAAGAATCACTCACGTATCGGACCCCCCCGAACCCAGCGTGGCCAGCGCTCAACCAGACAGCACCTAACCCGACAGGGCCTCGCGGGCCTTCCTGATTTCCGAGCGCCGCGCCGAGTCGAGGTACTCCTCGATCCGGGTGATGTGCCCGTCCCGGACCTGCAGGTACATCGCGGCGTGCAGCTCGACCTCGGCTCCGTTCGGCAGCCGCCCGCGCAGCACGTGCTGCTGCAGCACCCCGTCCGCGGCCAAAGCCCGCCGGACCACGTCGTAGCGCAGGCCCGAAACCGTCCGGTGCAGGCCCTGCAGCACCTTCAGGTTGTCATCGACCGACTGCTCGAGCAGGTCGTCGTTATGCCAGATCACAGCATCGGGCGCGTAGATCTCGCGCAGCGTGCCGAGGTCGCCGGCCTCTATCGCGGCAAAGAAGCGGACGACGAGTTCCTCGCTCATGGCAGTGCCTCCCTCAATTCGGCAATGGTCCGCTCGTAGCCCCAGTCGCCGCCGACCGGCATCGGGAAGATGACCGGCAGGTCCACCCCGGCGGCCCGGTACTCCGCGAGCCGCGCGCCGACCTGCGCGGCGTCACCCCAGGCCACGAACCCGTCGGCCACCTGCTGCGGCACCAGCCTGGCCGCGGCCGCCCGGTCGCCGGCCAGCGTGAGCTCGCGCACTCCTCCCAGGTCAAAACCCCCGTCCAGCTCCCCGAACAGCCGCGGCACGGCGGGGTGCAGCACGTAGCGCGGGACCACGGCGCGCGCCGCCGTCGCGGCCGCGGCCGGATCGTCGGACAGGCAGCCGTGCACCACGCAGGCGACCTCGACCGACGCCGGATCCCGCCCGGCCGCCCGCGCGGCGTCGCGGACAAGCCCGGCCGCCTCGCCCGCCTGGGCCGGCGTCATCAAGTTGAGGATCACGCCGTCGGCGATCCGCCCCGCCAGGGCGAGCATCCGCGGCCCGAGCGCGCCCAGCCAGACCGGCAGGCCGGCCCGCACCGGCGGGCTGTCCAGCGGAATCATCCCCGTGCGGAACAGCTGGCCGTCGTAGCCGGTGCCCCGGTTGAGTACCGAACGGACGACCCCCACGTACTCCTCGACCATCCGGAGCGGCGCCAGCGGGGAAAGCCCGAACCTCGCGTTCATCACCGCGTTGCCCACGCCCAGGCCCAGGATGAACCGGCCGCCCGCTGCCTGGTCCAGCTGCGCCGCGGTCTTGGCCGCCAGCACCGGCGGCCGCAGGGCGGCGTTGGCCACCGCCGTTCCCACCGGCACCCGCGTGGTCGCCGCCACCGCAGGATGGCACAGGGCCAGCGCGTCGCCGTGCCCCTCGGCCACGAAGACCGCGTCGAACCCGGCCCGTTCGGCCGTCCCGGCCAGCTCACCGATCGCCGCCGGCGGCAGCCCGCTGTGCGACGCGATCGACAGGCCCAGCCGGCTCACGGTCTCACCTGGCCCGCGCGCTGGGCCCGCAGCTCCCGCTTGAGCACCTTGCCGGTCGTCGTCCGGGGCAGCGCGTCGGTGAACTCCACGCTCGTGGGGCACTTGAAGTGCGCCAGCCGGTCCCGGCACCAGGCGATGATCTCCCCGGCCGGGACGGGCGGCCCGGCGGCCGGGATGATGACCGCGTGCACGGCCTCACCCCAGGTCGGGTCGACCCGGCCGAGCACGGCCACGTCGGCGACGGCCGGGTGGCGGGCCAGCACCGCCTCGACCTCGGCCGGGTAGATGTTCTCGCCGCCGCTGATGATCATGTCCTTGGCCCGGTCGAGGATGTAGAGGTAGCCGTCGGCGGTCAGCTTGCCGATGTCGCCGGTCCGGTACCAGCCGCCCTCGGCGAAGGCCGCGGCGGTAGCCCCGGGATCCCGCCAGTATCCGGAGAACAGCGGCTCGCCCCGGATGAGCAGCTCGCCGGCCTCCTCGAAGCCCAGGTCACGCCCGTCCGGGTCGACGATGCGCACCTCCCAGCCGAACGACACCCGGCCCGCGCTGCCCAGCCGCGGGTGCCCGGGCTGGTGGTCTTCGGGCGCCAGCAGGCTGATCATGGACTGGCTCTCGGTGTTGCCGTAGATCTGCCGGAACCGGCAGCCGAACGCCGCTATCGCCGCGGCCAGCGAGGACGGGGTGATCGGCGCGGTGCCGTAGGCGATCTCCCGCAGGCTGGACAGGTCCGCGCCATCTCGGCGCCGGATCTCGGCGACCAGCATGTCGATCAGCGACGGGCCCGCGGTGAAGAACTCGATCCGGTCCGCCTCGATGGCGTCGATGACCGCCGCCGGGTTGAACGCCGTGTGGATGTAGACGGTGCCCGCGGTCAGGATCGCCTGCATGCACTGGCCGAAGCCGCCCAGGTGGAACAGCGGCAAGATCTGCAGGTGGCGTGACCCGGCGACCTGGTCGCCGATCTCGATGGCGAAGTCGGCCACGCTCATCATCAGCGCGCCGTGCCGCAGCGGGATGGCCTTGGCCCGGCCGGTGGTGCCGCTGGTGTGCACCAGGGCCAGCACCGTGTCGCCGGTGAGCGCGGGCCGCGGCGGAACAGACCCCTCCAACGTCGAACCATCCGCCCATCCGTCAGGGACGGATCCGCCGCCGATGACCACCCGGGGGAGGGGGCCGGGCCAGGCGGCCTCGACCAGCCCGGCGAACTCGCCGTCGGCGGCGATCGCCTTCGGCTCGACCAGGGCCAGTACCTCGGTCAGCTCGCGCGGCGACAGCCGCCAGTTGACGAAGGCCGGCGTCGCCCCGGCGCGCATCAGCGCGAACGCGTGCAGGAGGAAGTCCGCGCTGTTCTTGGCCACGACCGCCACCACGTCGCCGGATCCGACCCCCAAGCCCGCCCAGCCTCCGGCCCTGCGTTCGGTCCCGGCGCGAAGCTGCGCGTAGGTGTACGCCGCGCCCCGGTCGTCGGCCAGCGCCGTCAGCTCCGGGCGCACGTTGGCGCGCCACTCGATCACGTGGATCCAGCTCTGCATCCCGCGAGTACCTTTCGTCCGCACCGTATCGTTGCATCATGATCGACCTCGCCGCCATAGTCAGCCAGGTGCGGCAGGGCATGATCCCGGCGCACACCTACGCCGATCCGGAGATCTTCGCGGCCGAACGCGACCGGCTCTTCGCCCGGTCCTGGATGTTCCTGGCGCACGAGTCCGAGATCCCCGATCCCGGTGACTACGTGGTCCGCCGGGTCCTGGCCGACTCGTTCATCGTCGCCAGGGACGAGGCTGGCGTGGTCCGGGTCATGTTCAACATGTGCCTGCACCGCGGCATGCAGGTGTGCCGGGCCGAGCTGGGCAACGCCTCGCACTTCCGCTGCCCCTACCACGCCTGGACCTACCGCAACGACGGCCGGCTGGCCGGGCTGCCGTTCCACGAGGAGGCCTACGGCGGCGAGGACGGCTTCGCCCGGGCCGGCCAGACGCTGCTGCCCGCGCCGTCGATGGGCACGCACAACGGGCTGATCTTCATCAGCCTGGATCCGGACGCGCCGGCGCTCGCCGACTACCTCGGCGACTTCGCGTTCTACCTGGACTTCTACACCCGGCAGAGCCCGGCCGGCCTGGAGCTGCGCGGCCCCCAGCGGTGGCGGATCAAGGCCAACTGGAAGATCGGCGCGGAGAACTTCGCCGGCGACAGCTACCACACCCCGCACACCCACGCCAGCGTGGTGGACATCGGCCTGTTCCGCGAGCCGAAGGCCAGCAAGCGCAAGGAGGGTGCCCTCTACCAGGCTGGCCCCGGCGCGGGCACCACCTACAAGCTCCCGCCCGGCGGCGGCTTGCCAGACCAGCTCCGCTACGTCGGCTACCCGGACGCGATGATTCCGGCCATGGCGGCGGCCTGGTCGGACCGGCAGCGAGCGCTCATCGCCGACAGCGGCTTCATGGTGTCCGCGGCCACCCTGTTCCCGAACCTGAGCTTCGTGCACAACTGGCCGCAGATCGACGCGGACGGGACCGTGGCCCCGTTCATCTCGCTGCGCCAGTGGCAGCCGGTCAGCGAGCGCGAGACCGAGGTCCTGTCCTGGTTCGCGGTGGACGCGGCCGCGCCGGACGACTTCAAGCGCAGGTCGTACACCGCCTACCTGATGTGCTTCGGCAGCTCCGGCATGTTCGAGCAGGACGACGTGGAGAACTGGGTCTCGATCACCGACATGGCCGCCGGGTCGATGGCCCGGCGGCTGACCCTGAACAGCCGGATGGGGCTGACCTCCGAAGGCAAGCCGGTCAAGCCGCCGCTGGCCACGTTTGCTGGGCCCGGCGTGGCCTACCAGGGCTTCGGCGAGTACGGCCAGCGGCACTGGCTCGGCCTGTGGGCCGACTGCCTCTCCCGGGACGCGCCGTGACCGCCGGCCGGCCGCTCCCGTACGGCGACCCGGCTCACCTGGCCGCGCACCAGTTCCTGGTCGAGGAGGCGGCGCTGCTCGACGCGGCCGACTTCGCGGGCTGGCTCGGCCTGCTCTGCGAGGACATCCGCTACCTGATGCCGGTGCGGGTGACGACCGCGCGGGGCGCGGGCTTCGACTCCCTGGCGGACATGGGCCACTTCGACGAGGACATGTACGCGCTGCGCAAGCGGGTGCAGCGGCTGGCCACCGACCACGCCTGGACCGAGGACCCGCCGTCGCGCACCCGGCACTTCGTCACCAACGTCAGGACGTTCCGCATCGGGGGTGATGACCTGCGGGTCGAGTCGGCGCTGCTCCTGTTCCGCAGCCGGGGGGACACGCGCGAGCCCTCCCTGATCTCGGCGGGCCGAACGGACCTCCTCCGCGCCACCGCGGACGGCCTCCGCCTGGCCCGGCGGGAGATCACCGTGGACGAATCGGTGCTGCGCACCCAGAACCTGGCGGTGTTCCTGTTATGGCGGACGAGATCCGGCTGGCGAATGAGTTCGGCGAGGTCGTGGTGGAACGGGTACCGACCCGCAACGGCGCCCGGCTGCGCATCTCGGTGCCGGCCTCCGGCCGGTCCATCCTGCTCTGCCCGCTCGAGCTCGAGGCCCTGACCTGGCAGGACCACGACCTGTTCTCCCGCCTGCTGCAAACCCCGCGCGGCCCTGAGGACCCTCCCTCCCCCCACCCCCCGGACGAGACCTGATGGGCTGGCTCAACGGCAAACGCGCGCTCGTCGCGGGCGCGGGCTCTGGCATCGGCCGCGCTGTGCTGGCCGCATTCGTTGCCGAGGGAGCTCAGGTCGGCGCACTGGAACTGGACCCGGCCAAGGCCGCCCGGCTCGCGGCTGAGCTTCCAGACTGCGTGACCGCCCGGGGCGACGCCACCGTGCTGGCCGACGCCCGGGCGGCTGCGGAGGCCGTCACGAGCTCGTTCGGCGGCCTGGATGTCCTGGTCAACTGCGTGGGCATCTTCGACTTCTACCGTGGCCTGGCCGACATCGCCGCCGACCAGCTCGACGCGGCCTTCGACGAGATGTTCACCGTCAACGTCAAGAGCCAGCTGGTCACCGTGCGCGCCGCCCTGCCCGAGCTGCGCCGGGCGGGAGGCTCGGTCGTGCTGACCGTGTCCACGTCCGGCTTCTACCCGGGCCGCGGCGGCGTGCTCTACGTCGCGTCGAAGTTCGCCGTCCGCGGCTGCGTGATCGCGCTGGCGCACGAGCTGGCCCCGGAGGTCCGGGTCAACGGCGTCGCGCCGGGCGGCACGCTGGGCACCGAGCTCACCGGGCCGGCCAGCCTCGGCCTGGCCGGCCGGGTCCTGGACGCGGCCGCGGGCCGCCAGGAGGACCTGCGCCACCGCACCCCCCTGCGCGTCGCGCTCGGCGGCGAGGACCACGCGGGCAGCTATGTCTTCCTGGCCTCGGACCGGGCCCGCGGCATCACCGGCACCGTAGTCCACTCCGACGGCGGCATCGGCGTCAGATAAGGCACGGGCGGTGACCCAGGCGGCGATCAGGTCGGCGGCACACTCCCGTCACCCCAGCCTCGACCGTACCGGCTCAAACGACATGAATGCCTCGTTCATGCAGCTGGAACGACATGGCTGGGACATTCATGCTGTATGCGCGCGGCGGCAGGAACGCGGCATCCACGCGGCATCCACGCGGTATCAGCGGACCGGCTGAGCGCTAGACGCGGCCGGTGACCCAGGCGGCGATCAGGTCGGCGGCCTGGGCCCGCGCGCCGTCGGGCTCTTGCAGATAGTGATCCGCCTTGACGAACTCCAGCGTCTTGTCCGGCGCGGCCAGCGTGTCGTACAGGGCGCGGGCGTCACTCTCAAACACGCCGGTGTCCGCGGTGGCGTGGATAACCAGCGCGGGCTGGGTGATCCGCGCCAGGTGCGGCGCCGCGGTGCACTGCGAGGTGCGCAGGCTCCACATCGACAGCCAGCTGCGCAGCGTGCTCACCGTGCCCACGCCGAACACCCCGTAGTTCGCCCGCATCGGGTCGCCCAGGTAGCACCGGTTCGGCGACCGGTCCGACGGCTCGATCGACGGGTCGATCATGCGCAGGTCGGCCCAGCTGCGCGGGACCGTGAACAGCCGGTCCCTGGCCCGCGTCCCGGCCAGCCGGTCCAGTTCCGCCAGCGCCCAGCCGGTGATGCGCTCGTTGCGGTCGCGCTGCGCGGCCCGGTAGCGCCGCTGGAAGTCCGTGCTGAACGGCGGGCCGTTGCCCGGGTCGAACGGGTCGAGGGCCGGGTCGGCCGACAGCGGATCGCTCTCGTCGGTGACCGAGGCGTCGAGCCAGGCCGTCAGGACCTCCGGACGGCCCGAGTGCGCGGCCACCGCCACGTACAGGTCGCCGGGTGGCAGGTCCTCGATGGCCGGCAGCGGCCGCATCCCGGGCACCGGCCGGACGCTGGACTCTATCGCCTGGGACTGGTACGCGGCCATCAGCGAGCCGCCGCCCGAGTTGCCGAGCAGCACCACCTGCTCGGCCCCGGCCTGCTCGCGCAGCCAGCGCACCCCGACGCCGATCTCGGCCAGCGCGTGGTCCAGGAGGAAATGCGCCTCGTTGCCGCGGAACCTGGTGTTCCAGCCGAGGAAGCCGAAGCCTCGTTCGGCCATGAAGCTGGCCAGGTAGTGCTCGGAGAAGTCCACGTTGTAGTGGGTGGCGATGAACGCCACCCGCGGCCGGCCGGACGCCGGGCGGTGGTAGATGCCCTGGCACGGATGACCGCCCGCGCCGGCCCGGGCCCTAAAACCGACCACCGGCGACGGCAGCCCGACGAACTCCCTCACGATCCCGGTCACCGGTCACTCCCTCGGGTGCTCTAGCGCAGAACTGAAACTGAGTTTAGATTTAGATCTGACCGCTAGGCCAGAGGAGGAACGTACATGGAATGGCGGAACGAGGAGTTCGACTTCGGCGGTGTCAACCACCTGGCCCTGGTCTGCTCGGATATGAAGCGGACCGTGGAGTTCTACACCGAGGTGCTGGGCATGCGCCTGATCAAGACGATCAACCTGCCCGGTGGCGCGGGCCAGCACTTCTTCTTCGACATGGGCGGCGGCAACGCGCTCGCGTTCTTCTGGTTCCCTGACGCCCCCGATCCGGTCCCGGGCATCTCCGCACCGGTGACCGTGCCGGGCCTGGGCGAGTGGACCAGCGCGGTCGGCTCGATGAACCACGTCGCGTTCAACGTGCCCGAGGAGCGGTTCCTCGAGTACCGGGCCAAGCTGAAGGCCAAGGGCGTCCGGGTCAGCCCGGTCATCGACCACGACGACAGCGAGTTCGGCGTGGCCAGGGAACTGCACCCCGGCGTGTTCGTCCGCTCGTTCTACTTCCAGGACCCGGACGGCATCCTGCTCGAGTTCGCCTCGTGGCGGCGGGCCATGGGCCAGCCCGGCGACGTCCGGCACGAGCCGAAGACGGCGGCCGACCGGACCGGCGTGCCGGTCTAGGCCGTTGCTGTCCCTGGTCCGCGTCCTGGAGTGGCGGGCCACGCTGCGCCAGCCGTTCTGGGTCGGCCGCGACCGGCAGGTGTCATGACGACGATCCGCTCGGAGAAGGCCACCCGCAAGGGCCGGCAGACCGACGAGGCCTTCCGCGAGGCGGCCCGGCTCGTATTCGCCCGCGACGGCTACCTCAACGCCAAGATCAGCGACATCGCCGCGGCGGCCGGGCGGTCGGTCGCGTCCTTCTACAACTACTACGACACCAAGGCGGACCTGCTCATCGCGCTGGCCGAGGAATTCCACGCCGAAGCCTCCCAGCTGGCCGCCCTGCCGTACCGGGCCGGCTTGTCCGGCGAGGAGGCGCTCCGCGAGGCGGTGGCGGGCTTCTGGCGCACCTACGCCAAGCGGCGCGGCGAGCTGATCGGGATCTTCCAGGCGGCCATGGTCGAGGGCCGCTTCCGGGACCGCTGGCTTGAGCTGCGCGGCGAGGCCATCACCCGGATCGCCACCGCCGTCAGGAAGGCGCAGGCGGACGGCTACTGCCCGGGTGTCGATCCGGTCATGACGGCCTCGGCCCTGTCGGCCATGCTGGAGCACTTCTGCTACATCTGGCTCGGCCAGGGCGGCGAGAAGGACGTGCCGTTCGACGACGACCTGGCGCTCGAGGCCCTGTGCACGATCTGGGTGAAGGCCGTCTACTGGCGAGCCGACGCTGGCTAGCGCCGCTGACGCTGCCTGCGCCGGGTCCGGGGAAGGATGCTGGCCGACAGCCGCCGGAACGGGATGATGTAGTACAGCGCGATGCCCAGGAACCCGATCACGGCGATGATCGGGAAAAACAGCCCGGTGACGATCAGGACCACGTAGGCCCCGAGCCCCGGGGTGAGACGCTCGGTCAGCAACTCGACCTCCTCGTCGGCGGTATCCGGCCGCACCAGGTGCGCCCGGACCGCGTAGCGCCACAAGACCTGCAGCAGCACCGAGGACAGCAGCAGGATGATGCCGTAGAAGGTCACTGCGACCCGTTCGGCCTTGTCCTGGTGGATGAACTCCGCGACCAGCCTGGTGGGGAACGGGAGGAACGAGACGAACAGGAGCAACAGCAGGTTCAGCCGCACGAACGCGGCGTCGGTGCGCTCCAGGTACTCGGTGATCGCGTTGTGCCCTAGCCAGGCCGCGCCGATGGTGGAGAAGCTGGCTACGTAGGCCAGGTAGGACGGCCACAGGCTGCGGATCGCGGCCCCCAGATCCTGGCCGGCCGTCGCGGAGACCCCGATGTCCAGCACCAGCAGGGTAACGGCGATGGCGAAGACGCCGTCGCTGAAGGCCTCCAGCCGCCCGGTCCTGAACCCCCGGCGCCGTGGCCGCGTCCCCGGCGCTGCCTCCGCCCCCGGCTGAGGCTCCGGCGCCGCGGCCGGCTGCGGCTCCTCGGTGCTCATCGCCCGAGAGTAGTCGGCCAGCCCTTCCTCCGGATACGGCGTTCACGATCGTTCGTCAGTTTGTGTCGCTGTGACGACCAATGGTGACGAAAGACCGAGCGCAGCTGGCAGCCGGCGCGGCCGGTGCCGTCACTCCGGCGGCCTGGTGCGCGGCCGGCCCGGCCTGCGCATCTCTCCCGCCTTGGCCGGCAGCCGCCCCGCGTCGGCCAGCGCGCGCCGCAGCAGGAACTCGATCTGGGCGTTGGTGCTGCGCAGCTCGTCAGCGGCCCACCTGGCCAGAGCGTCGTGAACGGCTGGGTCCAGCCGCAGCAATATGCCCTTGCGGTCGCTCACCGGGCCGTCACTGGTAGAGCGAGCCGGTGTTGACGACCTGCTGGGTGGCCTGCTCGCTGCACAGCACCACGAGCAGGTTGGACACCATGGCGGCCTTCCGCTCCTCGTCCAGCTCCACCACGTCCTCCTCCTGCAGCCGCCGCAGCGCCAGTTGCACCATGCCCACCGCTCCCTCGACGATCCGCGTCCGCGCCCCGACCACGGCGTTCGCCTGCTGCTGGCGCAGCATGGCCTGGGCGATCTCCGGGGCGTAGGACAGCCGGGTCAGCCGCGACTCGACGATCATCACCCCGGCCGGCCGGACCCGGGCCGCGATCTCGTCCGACAGGCGCTGGGTGATCTCGTCGGCGTTCTCGCGCAGCGACAGCCCGCCGTCGGGCCCGCTCGTGTAGGGATAACTCGACGCGATGTGCCGGACCGCGGTCTCGGTCTGGATGGCCACGAACTGGATGAAGTCGTCGACCGCGTAGAGCGCCTGAGCCGTGTCCTTGACCTGCCAGACGACCACGGCGGCGATCTCGATCGGGTTGCCATCGGCGTCGTTGACCTTGGCCAGCGCCGTCTCGTGGTTCCGGATCCGGACGGACACCTTGCGCCGGCGGGCGAACGGGTTGACCCAGTGCAGCCCGGGCGCCCTGACCGTGCCGCGGTACCGGCCGAACAGCTGGATCACCCGGGCCTCGCCGGCCACCACCGACGTCAGGCCGCGCAGCGCGAGATAGCCCGCGATGATCAGCACGGCGGCGGCCCAGATCAGGGCGATCGGACCCGCCGCGTTCGGCCCGAGGGAAACGCCCAGGGCGAGCAGCACGACCCCGGCCAGCAGCATCACGATCCCTGCCACGAGGACCCGAACCCCGGGCGCCGACCATCCCTTGCTCTCGGCTATCTGGACGGAGTCAGGCTGCTGACCTGCCCTCGACAGAGCCTCCACGCTCATCGCCACCACCTCCGGTTGACGAGGACGATACCACGTATCTATCATAGTGATATCAGTTTTCTTAAGCAAGAACCGACACGATGTCGGGAGTCAGGTGCGCCCAGATTAGCGGCGCAGAGGGAGGCAGCCATGGCCACACTGGAAAGCGCAGCGGCCGTATCCCTGGTGGAGGCCTCCGCGGCCGCCGGCCGCCGGCCGGCC
>Ga0081540_1001565_pt1 | contig 19566 bp, 16 predicted proteins | sample TabmetS2T1R1_FD_71024 | JGI IMG/M metagenome (GOLD analysis project Ga0081540, IMG submission 71024) | Tabebuia heterophylla rhizosphere microbial communities from the University of Puerto Rico - S2T1R1 | ecosystem: Host-associated > Plants > Roots > Rhizosphere ... | reverse complement strand
CCAGATGGATATCCGCGATATTGCCCACGAGCATCTGCTGAAGCTGCGCGACGAAACCGGCGAAACCGTGCATCTCGCCGTGTTCAGCAATGACGCCATGCTTTACGTCGACAATATCGAGAGCCGCGAACGGGTTCGCATGAAGTGTTCGCTGGGGGTCTCGGTTCCGCTGCATACAACCGCTGTCGGCAAGGCCTATCTTGCCTTCTTGCCGCAAGATCAGCGCGAGAGCGCGCTTGAACGATTGCGGCTCGACGACGTGACCGGACATTCCATCACTTCCCGCGACGCGCTGCGTGCGCAAATAGCGGAAGCGGAGCGCCGCGGCTGGACCACCGACGAGGAGGAAAACGAGCGCGACATCTTTTGCTTCGGCGCCCCAATTCTGGACCGGCGCGGCAACGCGGTGGCCGCCGCCAGTATCAGCATTCCGCGGTTCCGCCTGCGTCCGATGGCTGAGCAAGTCTACGTCGCGCCGCTGCTCGAAGCCACCACCAGGGTCTCGCGCATTCTCGGTTTCCGACCCAATTTGTCGGGCGCAAAAGCAAAGGCTGCTGTGGCTGGCTAGATATCTTCGATGACCTGACGGTTCACGAAGTCCGGTAGTATGTCTTAAAGTTTGCGGATAACGCTATTTGCGTGCTGCCGCCCGATGCCTTTGGCACGACGTTGTTCACCGGCACCAGCAGCGGGGCACCGTGCAACGAACTCAGCGCTTTGAGCCTGGCTGGCGCGGGCGCGATCGGCTCCATCCGGGATACGAACCTTAGGTTGCCAATACTGACTTGGAGCAGTAACCTGTCCATGAAACAGGTACCGCGGGAAGCTTCGCGCTCAGACGCCGAGCATTGAGCCTGCATCTGAGCTGGCCAAAAGCTTCCTTCAGCGCTGCCCGCAAATGCGGCCAGTTGATAGTGAGTGGGAGCAAAACCTGTCGGTTATCCATGAAGTGGCCGCTCGCGGCGTGCCCGCGAACGTTCTCGCCGCCTTCGTGCCCGTGTTTGCTTGAGCGCCGAGCCCAAACTCGTGCGCGACCGAGCACCGGATGGCCGATCTTGCGGCGTTCGATAGGAGCATGACTTTTCACTCGCACGCGGCGCTAGACCGGGATGATTTCGTATCACGCGAGCTTCGACTTCAATGGAGAAGCAGAAAATGTCGGTCCCATGCAAGTTCGAACGGAGCCTCCTCAACCACGAGGAATACGAGACGATACGCCTCACGCATCATCCCGCCATCTACGATGTCGAGGCGACCGATCTTGCGGATGTGCGATCCCGCTTGCGCAAGATGTACGATAAGGAGCGAACGCTCAGCCGGCAAAAGCGGCGAGAGGTGCGCGGAAAAGCCGGGGCTCGCGGCGCGAACTTCCCTGGAACCGCCGAGCGTCCGTCACACCGCAAGCGGGTCTTTGCCGCAGCACTGAAACGGCTCAACCGGGAGCTCACGCGTCTTCACAACCTGGCAGCTCGAACCACCCATGTCGAAGCGGCTCGAAAGGCTCTCGCGCTACGTCGAGCCGCGAACTTCATTTCCTATCCCTCCGCCGGATTGACTTCCAGCGAAGGCATGGTGCCGCGCTCAAGCACGCGCCGAAGAAAGATCGTCACGGGTGCGAGAGTCGGTCAAGTGTCGCAGGCAACGAAAGTCGCTCAGGCTGTGCGCGATGCACGAGGCGCATGAGCCTGTGTGCCCATGCCATGGGCGATTCAGCGACTAACCAATATGGAGGCGAGCATGAATATCCGACGCGTATTCGGCGCCCTAATCATCGGCATAGCTACCGCCATTGCGGCGCCGTCAAGCCTGTCCCTCGCCCAATCGACTGACCAAGGCGCCGCTGCGCCAAAGAGCGCAAAACCGAATACAAATGTGACCCCGCACAAGCATCGCCATTGGCGCCACCACGGCGGACGGCATCCGCATTTTGGCAGCAGGCGGGTTCGCACCAATGCGCCTGCAGAGCGGCCGTCCGCTAATTGAGCCGCGTACCGGCCTGTTGCCTGGTGCGACGGGACTAACCCCTTTCATGTAACTTGACCGATCGATAACTGATCCGAAAGCAGTACAGGGTGAAGCCGACGACGGCGGATGTCCCATGAGCGAGACTGATGGGCAGCAGCGCAAGCTCGCGCCTCCCTCCACCGACTCGGGAGGAGCCAATTTCCCCTGGCAGCGGTTACCCTTTGTCGTCGCACTGGCGCATCGCGGGCGTCGCCCATACCAATATGCAGTTCCGGCGCTCTCCTGGCTGAAGCAATCGATGGTCTTCCTCCTTCTCGCGACCGTGTTCGTGGTCGGGATCGGCATGGCCTTCTGGCTCAACTATGGCCGCGTGGCCGCACCTGACAACAGCAGAGATCAAGTCGGGGCCTGAGATGCAGAAGTGCAGTTGCTTTGCGCCCTTTACGTTTCCTCCTTGATTCCCGTCGTCGCAATGCCTGCGCAAGCGAAGATGTTCAGGGCGGCCGGGGTACGTAGTGACGGCTTCCCTCACCAGGTCTCCATGTAAGGACGCAGATCGAGTTCAAATGTCCAGGCATCACGTGGCTGCTTATGGAGGTACCAGTAATTCTCCGCGATGTGATCGGGACTGAGAATGCCGTCCTGACTCTTCAAAGCATATCGTTCAGGAAAACTGGTTCGGATGAAGTCTGTATCAATGGCACCGTCCACGACCACATGCCCGACATGGATATTCTTCGGGCCAAGCTCGCGCGCCATGCTCTGCGCAAGTGCGCGAAGCGCATGCTTGGCGCCGGCAAATGCTGCAAAATTTGCCGAACCCCGCAAGCCCGCCGTCGCGCCGGTGAAAAGGATCGTTCCGCGGCCACGAACGACCATACGCTTTGCAACCTCGCGGGCATTGAGAAAGCCGCTAAAACAAGCCATTTCCCAGATCTTGAAATACTTTCGCGCGGTTTCTTCCAGGATGCTGCAGGGCACGTTCGCGCCGATATTGAACACCAATACTTCGATCGGACCGATGTCGCGTTCGATCTGATCGATGAGGGCAATTACCTGATCTTCCTTGCGCGCATCGGAGCCAAAGCCATAGGCTTTCCCTCCCGCATCTTCGATGCTCCTGACCAACGACGTCAGTTTTTCCGCTTCGCGACGCGTGACGCAGGCAATATAACCTTCCTTTGCGAAGCGTCTTGCGATCGCTGCCCCCGTAGAGTCCCCCGCGCCGATGACAAGAGCCACTTTGGGTGGGACTGAACTAGCCATGTGTCACCATCCTGATAAAGCGCATCCATCTTCAGTGAGGCCAATAGCGTCGGTTCACTGAAGAGCTGACGGGAGAAAATGCTATCGCATTCCAGCTCCCGATGCCAGCTGCGAGCGCCACGCGAATGCGACCATGCGATGTCCCCCGTCCTGATCAGGCTGCGAGTTTCAAGATCTTGACGACGTCGGCGGGTTCGCGAATCGGCTGCGGATTGGCGCGCGTGAAGATCGACAGCATCGCGTTCTTGCCGATCAGTTCGAAGCGATCTTCGGTAACACCTACATCGATGAGCCGGCGCGGCAGGCCGAGCTTTTCGACAAAGGCGGCAAAGGCCTCGCTGGCATCCTGGTCCGGCGCGCCGAGTGCGGAAGCAATCGACTCCTGCGCGGCCGCGGTGGCCGGACGGTTGTAGCGCAGCACACTCGGCATCATCACCGCCGTGCAGAAATAATGCGGCACGTCGCAGGTGCCGCCCAGCACGTGGCCGATGGCGTGGCTCGCGCCCATCGGCACCCGCGCCTGGAGCCCGAACGCCGACAGCCATGAGCCCAACTGGCAGCTCAGCCGCCCGTCCTGATCGTTCGGGTCGTCCTTGGTGCGGAGCAGGCCATCGCGCAGATAGCGCAGCCCCTGCAAGCAGACCGCGTTGACCAATGCGTTGGTTCGGATCGAGCAGATGGCCTCGATGCCATGATCCATGGCGCGGGTGCCGGAGCCCAGCCAAAGCTTCTCCGGCGTATGTTTCGTGATCGCAGGGTCGAGAATGATGCTGAGCGGCATCATCATCGGATGATTGAAGATCTGCTTCAATTTGCGGCGGGTATCGGTGACCAGCGCGCCGGAATTGTATTCGCCGCCCGACAGCGTGCTCGGGATTGCGATCATCCGCACCTTCGGCGTGCGGAACGCCCCGAAGCGCCGCTCTGGCGTGGTCTCGAAGCCGTCGAGGCCTTCCTGCTCGAAGATCTCGTGCTCCATGCACATCAGCACGATCTTCGCGGCGTCGACCACCGAGCCGCCGCCGATGGCGACGACCAGATCGGCCTTCGCGTCCTTGGCGTGGCGCGCGACCTGCACCGCCACTTCGCGCGTGGTGTGCTGAGGAATGCCATCGAAAGTGGCCGCATAGCGATCGCCCAGACCATTACGGATTTTTTCGATCTCGTCGGTAGTGGTGTTGAGCGTGCGGCTTGCGATCAGATAGACGCGCTTCGCACCGAGGCGCTCGGCCTCCTCGCGCAGCGCCTCCGCCGCAGGCTTGCCATAGATCACGGCGTCCATCTCCGGGAATTGATAGCTGCCCGCAACAATCATGGTGCGCTCCTTCGATGCTGGTCAGGCCGACAGTTTCGAGAAGTCCGGTGGCCTCCGTTCGGCAAAGGCGGTGAACGCCTCACGCGCCTCCGGCGTCTTCAGCCGTGCCTTGAACAGCTCGCCTTCTTCCGCCATCCTCGCTGCGATCCGCTCGTGATCGCGCATCAGTTGCTTGGTGGCGCTGAGCGAGCCGGCCGGCCGCTTCGTCAAGGCAATGGCCGCGTCCAGCGCCTTCTTGCGCAACTCGGCTTGCGGCACCACCGCGTTTGCCAGACCGCAAGCGACCGCTGCAGCGGCTTCCATCGGCTCGCCGAGCGCGAACATCGCATAGGCGCGGGCGTGGCCGATCCGCAGCGGAAGCAGCCAGCTCGAGGCTGCTTCCGGCACCAGCGCCAGATTGACGAACGGTGTGATCAGCCGGGCATTCTCGGCGAGATAGACGAGATCGCAATGCAGCAGCATGGTGGTGCCGACGCCCACTGCATTGCCCTGCACCGCCGCGACCAGCGGCTTCCTGGCCCGGCCGAGATTGGCGATGAAGCGATGCGCCGGGCTGTCGCCGGAATCGTCGCCGCGCGACTGTGCGGCGAAATCGGCGAGATCGTTGCCGGCGGTAAAGCTGTCACCGTCGCCCTGGAACAGCACGACGCGAACAGCCTGATCCGTCTCGGCCTTTTCCAGCGCGTCCGACAGCGCATCATACATCGCGCCCGTCAGCGCGTTCTTCTTGTCGGGCCGCTGCAGCGTCAAGGTCAGGACGCCACCGGAAAGCTCACTCTTGATGTGCTCGGTCATGGCGACCTCCCTCAGGCGACCGCGCGCGCCGGCGCTTTGACGTCGGTGCCATCGAGGAAACCGGTGAGGCGCTGGCGGATGATCTGCTCGGCTTCCGTCATGATGCGGTCGATCAGCTCCTTGACCGTCGGGATGTCGTTGATCAGCCCGACCACCATGCCGCAGCTCCAGGCGCCGGCATCCATCTCGCCGTCGATCATCACCTTCGGATAGACGCCCGCGACCTGCTCGTGGATGTCCTGGATCTCCAGGCTGACGCCCTTCTCGCGCTCGATCTCGAGCAATTGGTCGACGCCCTTGTTCTTCAGCACGCGCTCGGTGTTGCGCAGCGCGCGCATGACCAGCACAGTATCGAGCTCGGTCGCCGTGACCAGCGCCTGCTTCACGTTGTCATGGACCGGAGCTTCCCTGGTGGCGATGAATCGGGTGCCCATGTTCATGCCGGCGGCGCCCATCGACAGCGCGGCAACGAGGCTGCGCGCATCCGCCATGCCGCCCGAGGCCACGAACGGGATCTTCAGCTCATCTGCCGCGCGCGGCAGCAGGATCATGTTCGGGATATCATCCTCACCGGGATGGCCGCCGCACTCGAAGCCGTCGACACTGACGGCATCGCAGCCGATCTTCTCGGCCTTCAGTGAATGCCGCACCGAGGTGCATTTGTGGATGACCTTGATGCCGGCAGCCTTCAGTGCCGGCATGTATTGCTCCGGACTGCGGCCCGCTGTCTCCACCGCCTTGACGCCGCCCTCCTTGATCGCGGCGATGTATTCCGGATAGGGCGGCGCCGTGAAGCTCGGCAGGAAGGTCAAGTTGACGCCGAACGGCTTGTCGGTCATGTCGCGACAGCGTGCGATTTCCTTGGCCAGCAGTTCCGGCGTCTTCTGGGTCAGGCCGGTGATGATGCCGAGACCGCCGGCGTTCGAAACTGCGGCTGCGAGTTCGGCGAAGCCGACATAATGCATGCCGCCCTGGATGATCGGATGCTGAATACCGAAAAGTTCAGTGATCGCTGTCTTCACGTGTGAGCTCCCGCTTTCCGATTAGTTGACGATTTCAAACAGACCCGCCGCGCCCATGCCACCACCGATGCACATGGTCACCACGCCGTATTTAGCCTTGCGCCGCCGGCCCTCGATGAGGAGATGGCCGGTGAGCCGTGAACCGGTCATGCCATAGGGGTGGCCGATCGCGATCGAGCCACCATTGACATTGAGCTTCTCTGGATCGATCCCGAGCTTGTCGCGGCAATAGATGACCTGAACGGCATAGGCCTCGTTGAGCTCCCAGAGGTCGATATCGTCGATCTTCAGATCATGCCGCTTCAGCAGCCGGGGGATCGCGGCGACCGGGCCGACCCCCATCTCATCCGGTTCAACGCCGGCCGCGACAAATCCACGGAAGATGCCAAGGGGCTTCAGGCCCTTTTTCGCGGCGATCTTGTCGCTCATGATGACGCAGGCCGAGGCACCGTCGGAAAGCTGGCTAGCATTGCCGGCGCTGATGGTCTTGCCCTCGAACACCGGCTTGATCTTGGCCAGTCCCTCGGCGGTCGTATCGGGGCGCGGTCCCTCGTCCTTCGACAGGGTCACCTGCTGGTAGGAGACCTGCTTGGTGTCCTTGTCGACCACGGCCATCTTGGTTGTGAACGGCACGATCTCGTCATTGAAGCGACCGCCCTGCAGCGCGGCGCCGACGCGGCGCTGGCACTCGAGTGAATATTCGTCCTGCTGGTCACGGCCGATACCGTAGCGCGCGGCGACGACTTCGGCCGTCTCGAGCATCGATATGTACATTTCCGGCTTCATCGCCATCAGTTCCTCATCGACGGCGTGGAACTTGTTCATGTGCTCGTTCTGCACCAGGCTGATCGACTCGATGCCGCCGCCGATGGCGATCTCGACGCCGTCGAGCACCACCGAGCGCGCGGCAACCGCGATCGCCTGCAGGCCGGAGGCACATTGCCGATCGATGGTGGTGCCGGCGACCGTGACTGGAAGGCCGGCGCGTATCGCGCCCTTGCGCGCGACATTCATCACCATGGTCCCCTGCTGCATGGCGCAGCCCATCACCACGTCCTCGACCTCTTCCGGCGCGATACCGGCGCGCCTCACGGCCTCCGCCATCACATGGCCGGCCATGGTCGGACCGTCGGTGTTGTTGAGCGCTCCGCGATAGGCCTTTCCTACTCCGGTGCGCGCGGTCGAGACGATTACTGCATCAGTCATTTCATGCTCTCAGTGCTGGTTGGTTGCGATATGCCCCCCTTGTTGGTCATGCCGCCGCGACCTGCTCTCCACGGGCAAAACGGGCGAGATGAAACGCGGTGTCGCCGAACTGGATGTTGAAGGCGGCGATGCGCTTGAAGTAATGACCGACATTGAGCTCGTCGGTCATGCCCATGCCGCCATGAAGCTGCACCGCCTGCTCGGCGACGAATTTCGCAGCGAGGCCGATCTTGAATTTTGCGCCCGACGCAACCCGGGCGCAATCGGCCTGCTGTCCGGCCAGGCTGAGGGTAAGATGCTGCATCAACGAAAGCGCCTCCTGATGCGCGATGAACATGTCCACCATGCGGTGCTGCAGGACCTGGAACGTGCCCAGCGTCACGCCGAACTGCTTTCGCGTCTTGGAGTATTCCAGCGTCGCGGAGTTCAGCTCCGACATCGCACCGACCACTTCCGCGCAAAGCGCAGCGATCGCCCGATTCCGGCGCGCTTCCAGCAGTGCAACCCCCTCGCCCTCGCCGCCAAGAAGCCCGTCCTGGCCGACCACGACATTATCAAGCACGATCTCGGCGGCGCGCCGGCCGTCAATGGTCTTGAAGCTCTGCAGATGAAGGTTGGCGGCGCTACGATCGACGATGAACAGGCTGACGCCTGCTGCGTCGCGCCGGTCGCCGGAGGTGCGGGCCGAGACAATCAGCTTGTCCGCCCAGGGCGCGGCGATGACCGCGGCCTTGTTGCCCTTGAGCACATAGTCGCTTCCGCGCCTGGTCGCGGTCGTGCCGACATGATCGAAATCGTAGCGCGAGCGCGCTTCCGACCAGGCAAGCGCCCAGATCGCTTCGCCTGCCATGATGCCGGGAAGATGCTGCTCCTTCTGCGAAGAGGTTCCCGCAGCCTCGATCAGGCCGCCGGCGAGCACGACGGTTTCGAGGAACGGCTCGACCACGAGGTGCCGGCCGAATTCCTGCATCAGGATCATGGTGGCGAGCGCGCCTCCGCCGAGGCCGCCGGCTTCTTCCGCAAATGGCGCGGCAAGGACGCCGAGCTCGGCGAACGAGCGCCAGGTGTTGCGACAAAACCCTTCCTCGGAGGCAAGGATCTTGCGGCGCGCATCGAAATCATAGGCGTCCCGCAACAGCCGCTGAATGCTGGAGCGCAGCAGTTCCTGCTCTTCCGTCAACTGGATGTCCATTCGATGTCCCCTCCGGTCAGAGACCCAGAACCGCCTTGGCGATGATGTTGCGCTGAATCTCGTTCGAGCCGCCGTAAATGCTGAGCTTGCGCGAGTTCAGGTATTTTTCCGAAGCCGTGCGCCCGTAGTCCGGGCCCGGCATGAAACGGTTGGCGCTGACCGGATGCTCGCGAATCGCAAGGCCATAATTGCCGGTCACGCGATGCGTCAGCTCGGTGATGTCCTGAAAAATCTCGGTACCCCTGATCTTGAACAGCGACGCGGCAGGTCCCGGATCGATGCCGCGTGCCATCTGCGCGACGATACGAAGCTCGGTCGCTTCCAGCGCCAGCACGTCGAGCTCAATGCGCGCAATCTCGTGCACGAATTCCCGATGCGCCGGATCGTGCTCGTCGACCTCCGCCTGCACGATCTGCTTGAGCTTGTTGAGATAGCGTGTGGAGCGGCCAATGCCGGCCATGCTGGTGCGCTCATTGCCGAGCAGGAACTTGGCGTAGGTCCAGCCCTTGTTCTCCTCGCCGATCAGGTTTGCGGCGGGAACGCGCACGTTCTCCAGGAAGACGTCGTTGACTTCGTGTGTGCCGTCGATGGTGATGATCGGGCGCACCGTGATGCCCGGCGACTTCATATCGATGAGCACGAACGAGATGCCCGACTGCGGCTTGGCCTTTGGATCAGTGCGCACCAGGCAGAAGATCCAGTCGGCGTGCTGGGCGAGCGTGGTCCAGGTCTTGTGGCCATTGACGATGTAGTGGTCGCCATCGCGCACCGCCTTGGTGCGCACCGTTGCGAGATCGGACCCCGAACCCGGCTCGGAATAGCCCTGGCACCACCAGTCCTCGCCGGAGAGGATACGCGGCAGGAATTTCTTCTTCTGCGCGTCATTGCCGAACGTGTAGATCACCGGCCCGACCATGGTGACGCCGAACGCCAGCGGCGGCAGCGTCCCGGCACGCGAGGTCTCCTGCTCGAAGATGAAGCGTTTGGTGATCGACCAGCCGGGGCCGCCATACTCCTTTGGCCACAAGGGCGCGATCCAGCCCTTGCGGTGCAGGATGCGATGCCAAAGCAGCATCTGCTCCTTGGTCAGATCAGTCTCGGGATTCGGCACCCGCATTTCCTGCGGGTAGTTGTCGGCGATGAAGGCGCGCACTTCGTCGCGGAATGCGGCATCTTCGTTGGAAAGGCTGAGCTCCACGACGCCTCCCCGTCACCACTTTTCGCCGAACGGACGGATTTCAAGCTCGAAGGTCCAGGCGCTGCGCGGCTGCTGGTAGAGCTGCCAGTAGGACTCCGCTACCGACTTCGGCGGCATCAACAGGTTGGGATCGTCGAGCGCGTTGGGGCCGAGCGCCTCGATGCGGCGCTGCCTGACCCATTCGGTATCGACGCCGGAATCGATGACCAGATGCGCGACGTGGATGTTCTTTGGCCCGAGCTCGCGCGCGGTTGCCTGCGCCACGGCGCGCAGGCCGAACTTGGCGCTGGCGAAGGCCGCATAACCGCTGCCGCCGCGCAAGGACGCAGTGGCGCCGGTGAAGAAGATGTTGCCCTTGCCGCGCGGCAGCATCAGACGTGCCGCCTCGCGCCCTGCGAGGAAGCCGGAATAGCAGGCCATCTCCCACACCTTGCGGAACACGCGCTCGGTGGTCTCGAGAATCGGGAAGTTGACGTTGGCGCCGATGTTGAAGATGCAGACTTCCAGCGGCGCATGCTTGTCGGCGTCGCCCAGGAAGGAGATGATCTCCTCCTCCTTGCGGGCGTCGAGCGAGCGCGCGTGGATTTCGCCGCCGGCCGCCTCGATTTCCTTGACCAGCGGGTCCAGCTTGGCGCCGTTGCGACGGCCGGCAAAGATGGTAAAGCCTTCGGAAGCGAACTTCTTGGCGATTTCGCCGCCTATGAAGTCACCGGCGCCGATCACGGCCACGGTCGCGTTTCTCTTTTGCAAGGATCTTCTCCGGTTTAGACGACGCGTTGGCGGCGCGCCCATTCAGTGCGACGCTTCACTGCGCCCGGGCCATGGGCACGTCATTTCGCAGCGCCTCAGCCAGCTTGTGCTTGAGGATCTTGCCGGTCGAGGTCGCAGGCAAGGCTTCGAGCACGACGATTTCCGACGGGCGCTTGTAGGCGGTGAGCTGCGGGCTGATCCAGGCCGCGAGATCGGCGGTCGTAAGCTGCGATCCCTGAATGAGCTGGACGAAGGCGACGACCTCCTCGTTGCCCTCCACGGCGCGTCCGACCACGGCGGACTGCACGACGTCCTTGTGCGAATTGAGAACCGCCTCGATCTCGGCAGGGTAGACGTTGAAGCCCGAGCGAATGATCATTTCCTTGGTGCGGCCGACGATATAGAGCACGTCGCCGTCGAAGCGCGCGAGATCGCCGGTGTTGAACCAGCCCTCGCTGTCGATCACCTTGGCCGTCAGGTCAGGCGCGCGATAATAGCCGCGCATCACGTTGCGGCCACGGACATGAAGCTCGCCGATTTCGCCGCTCCCGACCGGTATTCCATCGATCGTGCGGACGCGGGCTTCGACACCCGGCAGCACCGTGCCCACGGCCTGATCGTTGCGCGGCGCGTCGTAGCGCACGCCGGAAATGCCGGGGGCGCATTCGGTGATGCCGTAGCCGTTGGAGAGCGGCAGGCCGAGTTCCCTTTCCACGCGGGATTTCAGGTCGATATCCAGCGGCGCACCGGCAACCGCGATGATGCGCAGCGACCCGCGCTCAAGCCGCGCGAGCCCGGCCACGGTCTTGTATTCGAGCAGCCGCTGATAAGTCGCCGGCACGCCGTTGAGGATGGTGATGCCCTCCTCGGACATCGCCTTCGCCAGCGCGGCCGGATCATATTTGGCTACGAGCCGCGCCGTGCCGCCGACCATCAGGGTCATGAACAGGAGCGAGATGCCGACGATGTGGGAGATCGGCAGCACAATGTAGACCTTGTCGCGCGCATCCATGGCGCGGAAATGCGCCGTCGTCTTCGCGCTGATCAGGAGATTTTCGTGGCTGAGCATGACCCCCTTCGGGGTGCCCGTCGTTCCCGACGTGTAGATCAGCACAGCGACCTGCTTCGCCGCACTGCGCTCGACCGGCTCGGCCGCGGTCTGCGCGTTGAGTGGCCCGACGCCGATCTGGCCCAGCGGCCCGATGGCACGGATTTCCGCGCCGCAGCGCTCGGCATGCGCGGCGGCTTCCCTGGAGACGGCGGCTACGAAAAACACCCGCCGCGCGCCGCTGTGATCGCGAATCTGGTCGAGCTCGCGCGCCGACAGGCGCGGGTTGGCGACGATAGCCCATGCGTCGATCCGGCTTGCTGCGATCAACAGCCCGGCAAGCGCAATCGCGTTCTCGCTGACGATCATCATGCGGTCGCCCGCCCGGATGCCGAGCGCGGTAAGTTCCTGCGCAATGGCGCGGACATGCTCGTCGAGCTCGCGGTAGGTCCAGCGAACGCTATCGTCAATGATGGCGACGCGGTCGGGCGAAGCGGCAATATAGGGGTCGGCCACCTCGTGAAGCCGGCGCGGAAGCGATGCGGCAATATCGCCGATATCGATGGCCTGCGACACCTGAACGTCCTCCCGAACTTTGTTGGGTGGCCCCATCTTCCGGAAACCTGCTCACACTCTTTTACAGTTCTTTTTTAGAACTAGTCAATCACTATTCGGTGCGGTGCCGGAATGTGTGCAAGCACGGAACTACCAAATTTAAGTGTAGCAAGCGCGAGGAACCCGTTTACAGTTCGGAAGGTTGGGAATATCAGTGAAGTATCAAATAAGAACTTATGGAGGGCCCTATGGCGGACAGCCGCGGCGTGGCGATACTGGTCGGAGCGGGCGATGCAATCGGAGCGGCGGTGGCCCGCCGCTTTGCCGAAGGCGGCTACACCATCTGCATTTGCCGGCGCGATGCCGCTAAATCCCAGGGCCTCGTTGACGAACTGAAGGCTGCGGGCCATCAGATCCATGCCATCAGTGTCGACGCGCGGCAGGAGGCGGAGGTGCAGGCCCTGTTCGCGCGGGTCGAGAAGGAAATCGGGCCGATCGAGGTCTGCCTGTTCAACGCCGGCTCCAACGTCAACAAGCCGCTGATCGAAACCACTGAAAAGCTGTTCTTCAAGGCGTGGGAGCTGGCCTGCTACGCCGGCTTCCTGGTCGGCCGGGAGGCCGCCCGCTACATGGTGCCGCGCGGTCGCGGCACCATCCTGTTCACCGGCGCGACGGCGAGCGTTCGCGGCGGCCAGGGCTTTGCGGCATTTTCCTCAGCCAAGTTCGGTTTGCGGGCGGTGGCGCAGGCGATGGCCCGTGAATTGGGCCAGAAGAACATCCATGTCGTGCACCTGATCATCGACGCCGGCGTAGATAGCGAAGCGATCCACCAGCGGATGAAAGCCGCCAAAGGTATCGAGGCAAAGGACATTCCGCAGGACAGCCTGACAAAGACCGCCTCGATCGCCAACGCCTACTGGTTTGCGCATCAGCAGACGCGGGACGGCTGGACCCACGAGCTGGACCTGCGTCCATCAGTGGAGACATGGTGATGACGGCATCGCCGGATCTGACCCTATGGGGCGTTGGCACAAGCCGGACGGTGCGGCCGCACTGGGCGTTGCACGAGCTCGGCCTGCCCTACAAGACCAAGCCGATCGGTCCGCGAACCGGCGAGACCAAGACGCCGGAATACACCAGGCTCAATCCACGTCAGAAGATCCCGCTGCTGCAGGATGGCGATTTCTCCATCGGCGAGAGCGCCGCGATCGTGGCCTATCTCGCGCGCACCTACCCGCGACCGGGCAAGACGCTGCTACCGGAAACGCAGCGCGAATATGCGGCCTGGCTCGAATGGTCGTTCTTCATCGTTACCGAGCTTGATTCAACGAGCCTCTATGTGATGCGCCGCCACCGCGCCGATGCGCTCGGGCCTATCTACGGCGTGGCGCCCGATGTGGTCGCCCAGGCGGGCGAATATTTCCGCCAGCAGCTCCGCCATGTCGAGGTCGCGCTCGCGGACGGACGCACCTATTTGATGGGTGACCGCTTTACCAGCGCGGACATTCTTCTGACCACCTGCCTCGACTGGGCAATCGCCTATGGTGTCGGGATCTGCGACAACGCCCACCCTTATCTTGAACGCATCCATCAGCGCCCGGCCTTCCAGAGCAGCGCGGCCGCGAACGTGCCGCTCGCGCCGATCGTGCCTCCGGCTCCCAAGACCGGCACGAGCTGAACAACAGAGCCGGCCGCAACGATGTTGCGTACCGGCTCGCAAGTTTCAGTTCGGATGAGTTCGTACCGCGGGCGCGGCCGACTAGACGGCGACGCGAACCGCCTTGTCGCCGATCATCTTGTCGATCGCAGGATCGTCGTAGCCAAGCTCGCGCAACACTTCGCGCGAGTGTTCGCCAATACGCGGCGCCGGGCCGCCGATGGCGGCCTCATTGACCTCGAAGCGCGCGGCAGGCTTCGGCTGCCGCACCCGCCCCACCTTCGGCTGATCAAACTCCGTGATGATACCGCGCGCCACCACCTGCTCGTTGTGAATGATTTCGCCGCGGCGCAGGATTGGCGAGCAAGGCACGTCAGCGGCATCGAGCCGCTCAAGCCACTCGGCGGTGGTGTGCTTGCCGATATATTCCTGCATCTTGTTAATACGGGCAGTCGCATTTACAGAGCGCGCCGACGGCGTGGCAAAACGCGCATCGTTGGCCAGCGCCGGATCACCGGTGGCCCGGCAGAAGCCCTGCCATTCCGAATCCGAGATGGTGCCGCAGGTGATATAGCCGTCACTGGTCTTGAACACGAGGTCGGGCCGGTCGTTGGGATCGGCAGCGGTCGCTTCCGAACCGACCACCGTGTATTGCATCATGCCCTCCGGCCACAGATAGGAGATCATCACATCGAGCATCGCGACCTGGATGTGATCGCCTTTGCCGGTCTTTTCGCGGGCATAGAGCGCCGCGGCTACTGCCTGTGCCGCCATGACAGCGGTGGTTTTGTCGCAGACGATGGTCCGGATCATCTGCGGGCGATTGGTCACCGGCTGCGACTGGATGTCGGCAAAGCCGGAAAGACCCTGGATGATCGGGTCGTACACGCGCTTCTTTACATAGGGGCCGGTTTCACCGACGCCGTTGATCGAGACGTAGATCAGCCGCGGGTGCCGGGCACGCAGCTCCTCGGGGCCGAGGCCGAGCCCGCGCACGTGGTTCACGACCTCGGCGAAGGACATGCCCAGGCTGGGGAGATCCGAGCCGAAGAGGATCTTCCCCGCCACCCCGTCGAGGTCGCCGCGCGAGAGCGGGACCGGATGGAAGACCACCGGGGTGAGGTCGGCGTGGAGCGAGCGATGGGTGCGGACCAGGGCGAGCGCCTCGTGCACCGCCGGGGCGGCGAGGTGGGCGAGCACGATGCGCGCCTCGGGCCAGGCGGTCGCCACGCGATCTAGGACGGCCAGCTCCTCCGCCTCGGTCGGTCCGGCCGGCGAGTGGCCGAGGTGCACCACCACCGGGAGCCCGCGCTCCGACACCCGGGCCCAGAACGGATCGAGCCGCTCGTCGTCCAGCGAGAACTCTCCCACCGCGCAGTGGAGCTTGAACAGCCGCAGGCCGAGCCGGAGCGCCTCGTCGACCACCGCCGCCACCTCGTCACCCGGGTGCACGGTGCCCGCGGGCTCGACGAGCCGATCGTCCAGCCACGTCTCCGCCATCCACCGGTTGAGCGCCGATGCGGATCCCGGGCGCTTGACGTAGGCGAGTGACCAGCAGCGGGCGACACCGGCCTCGCGGAGCGCGGCATGTGCGGCGGCGGGCTCGGGCGGGTAGGGAAACGACTCGGGCGGAATGGCCTGCGTGAAGTAGGCGCGGATGGCGCGCGCGAGGCGGTCCGGCAGCAGATGGGTGTGGGCGTCGACGATCCGCACGGGCCGGTCAGCCACCGAGGACGATCTCCCCGCGATCGGTGCGCAGCGCGCAGCGGACCAGCGGCCGCTCGTCCTGCGCCTTGCGGAGCGGAAGGTCGGCGGGACCGAGCCAGTCGGCGAGTCGCGTGAGGTCTCCGCCCACCTCGATCCACGCGAACCCCTCGGGCCGGGCCTCGTGGTCCACGGGCAGCCGGTGGGGCAGGCTCCCCGAGGCGAGCCAGTGGATGAAGAAGGGAAGTCCGTACTCGACCGCGACGTCCACGCCGGCCACCTGCCAGCTGTAGGCGGTCCCGTCGCTCCGGTGCCGCTCACCCTCGCCGACGGTCAGGCCGAGCCGCGTGGCGACGGGCCCGAGCGCCCCGGGACGAACGGCCCAGAACGCGAGCGAGCGCGTGGATGCACAGCGGGCGACGCGGCGTCCCATGGGGCTCTTCTCGGCGATCTCCGGATGCGCGACGGAGACGAGCTCGAGGAAGCCACCTCCGAGTGGCACGAGGCGGTGTGCGGTTCCCCACTCCGGCTGGAGGCTCGTGGGCGTGGAGGCCAGTCCGTGGGCCTCGAGCAGCGCGCGGGCGGCGGCATCGAGGTCGGGCACGGCGAGGGCAACGTGATCGATCCGCATGCGGAGCCTTAACCGGCGGGGCCCGAGGACGCTTCCGCGCGCCGCGATCCGTCGCGGTCAATCCGTGGAGGACGTGACGATGTCCGACACGGAACGAGCATCGTCCATCAACCCGGTGTCAAGGAAGGCGGCGGAGAGATCATCCGCTTCAGCGTCTCCAGCGTGTCCGCCTCGCTCGCCGGCTTGTCGGTCCGCCAGCGGGCGATCCGGGGGAACCGCACCGCGACGCCGGACTTGTGCCGGGTGGATCGGGCGATGCCCTCGAAGTGCAGCTCGAAGACCTGCGTGGGCTCCACCGCGCGCACCGGCCCGAACCGCTCGCGGGTGTGGGCGCGCACCCAGCCGTCGAGCTGGCGGATCTCCTCGTCGCTCAGCCCCGAGTAGGCCTTGGCCACCGGCACCAGCTGACCTTCGTCCCACACCGCGAAGGTGTAGTCGGTGAAGAGGTTCGCCCGCCGGCCGTTGCCCGGGTGGGCGTAGAGCAGCACCGCGTCGACCTGGAAGGGATCGATCTTCCACTTCCACCAGTCGCCCCGCCGGCGGCCGGTGCGGTACGGCGAGTCGAGGCGCTTGAGCATCAGCCCCTCCACCTTGCGCTCGCGCGCCTCGAGACGTCTTTCCGCCAGGGCTTCCCAGCTCGCATCGCCCAGAACCTCGGAGACGAAGAAGCGGCGGTGCCGCGCGGCGAGCGTCTCGAGCAGCGCCCGGCGCTCGGACAGCGGCCGCGCGCGGAGGTCCTTCCCCTCGTGCTCGAGCAGGTCGTAGGCCATGAACGCGGCCGGAGCCTGGGCGAGGATCTTCGGGGTCAGCGTCTGCCGGCCGATGCGCGTCTGGAGAAGCGCGAAGGGGAGCGGGCGGTCCTCGCCGTAGGCCAGCACCTCGCCGTCGAGCACCGTCCCCTCCGGCAGGGTCTCGCCGGCCTCGACCACCTCGGGGAAGCGCTCGGTGATGAGCTCCTCCCCCCGTGACCAGAGGAAGACCCGGCCGCCGCGCCGGATGAGCTGCCCGCGGATCCCGTCCCACTTCCACTCCGCCTGCCACGCGGCGCGGTCACCCAGCGACGCGGGATCGTCCTCGAGCGGCGAGGCGAGGAAGAAGGGGTAGGGGCGGGACGCGTCGTCGCTCGTCTGTTCCCGGGCGAGGGTGCGCTCGAGGAACGCCCCCGACGGCGTCCAGTCCCCCATCGTCCGCTGGGCGAGCAGCGCCGGGGGCAGCTCCGCCACCTCCGCCAGGGCACGCAGGACCAGCGTGGCCGAGACCCCGACCCGGAGCTCGCCGGTGAGCAGCTTGTTGAGGAGGAACAGCTCGCGGCGATCCAGGCTGCGCCACCAGCCGGTCACCCGCGCGCGCTGCTCCTCGGGATCCAGCCCGCGGAGCGGGAGGATCCGCCGCTCCACCCACTCCGAGAGCGGCGTCTCGTCGGGATGCGTGACCCGGGTGCCGTCGTCGAGGAGGAGCGCGATGCACTCCGCGAGGTCGCCCACCACCGCGTAGCACTCGCCGAAGAGCCAGTCCGGGGTGCCGGTGAGCTCGAGCGTCCAGCCCACCAGCGCCCGCACGCCCAGGAGCCGCTTCGGCCGCCGCCCGGTGAGGAACCACAGCGCCCAGGCCGAGTCCGTCGCCGGCGCCTCGCGGAAGTACCTCCGCATCGCGGCGACCTTGGCCAGTGTCGAGGTGGTCGAGTCGAGCGCCTCGTAGAGGTCGGCGAAGCGCTTCATGGCGAGAAGACCATCGGCGGACCGACCGCCGGCGCGTGGAAGCGCGTCCGGACCCCGTCGAGATCGCCCTCCAGCCAGTCGCGCTGCGCGTCGGTGCGGTGCGGGCTTCCGAGGTGCCCAGACACGCCGAGCGGGAGCACGACGGTGGTCGCGTCCGGCTCCGAGAAGTCCACCACGAAGCGCATGCTCTGCCCGAAGTGCGGCGTGGCCACGCGCACGCAGCGGTCGCAGCCGGGGAGCCGAGGCCCGGGGGGATTGAAGATCCACGCCAGCGGGCCTCCGCCCCGACCGAAGGGATGCTCCACCTCGAGGCGGTTCTGCTCGCCCCACGCCCCGTCGATCGCCACGTCGCGCAACGCGGCGCCGAGAATCGCGTCCTTGGCGCCGAGGCCGGCCTTCTTCCATGCCTCGGGGCTGGCCCGGAGAGCGGCCAGGAGCGTGGGGTCGCTGTTGTACCAGTGGAACTCGTCCAGCGTGACGCCCGAGCCCTGGAGCGCCGCGCCGAGCACCGCCTGGTAGGCGCGGCGGCGGATCTCCTCCGCGGCCCGGAAGAGCGAAGAGCCTGCGTCGGCTCGCCCATCCCAGCCGGCGAAGGCCTTCGCGACATCGGGGCGGAGGAACGGAGCGAGCCGCTCCACCACCTCGCGGTGGACGATGCCCACCGTGTCCAGCTGCATCGTCCGCACCCGCCGCGCGTCGATGCCGTCCGCGGCGAGCAGCTCGGTGATCCGCCGCGCCCGCGTGGGCGAGGCCCAGCTGGAAGGCCACCGGAGCCCGGCAGAGGTGCCGATTCCTCGCTGGTTCGCGCTGACGATGCGTCCCGAGGCAGGGTCGAGCACCCGCGGCATCCGCGACTGGTCGAGCCAGCCCTTCCAGTCGTTCGCCGCAGTGGAGCCGTCGAGGGGAACGCGCCCGTCGTCGCCGTCGGGACGAAGGGGCAGCACGCCCGCCGCGCGATAGCCGATGTGGCCGTCCACGTCGGCGTAGAGCATGTTCTGTCCCGGGCCGAGGAAGCCGTCCGCCGCGGCGTTGAAGCTCGTCCAGTCGGTGGCGGTCAGGAATCTGGAGACCGGCGCCTGGAGCGTCGAGGGATCCAGCGCGGCCCAGGCCAGCGCCAGCCCCGGTCGGACCATGGGCCCGTGGCGCCCGAGCTGCACGGTGAAGACGTCGTCGGGAGCGTCCTTCACCTTGATGCGCTCGACGCGCTGGCCCACCGCCGGCTCGCGGTAGAGGTCCTGCACGTCGGTGCCGGTGTTGGTGAAGCCGATCGCCAGCCGATCGTTCTGGAAGATGACCGGCCCGACGACGCCGGCAAGCGAGACGCCCTGCATCCAGCGAAGGACCTTCCCCGCCTCGTCGACGAGCTCGATGCGGAGCGGGTACCAGGTGCCGGGGATGCTGAAGCCGAGGTGCGGGTCGTTGGCCAGGATGGGCTTGCCGCGGGCGGTGTGGGCTCCGGACACGACCCAGGCGTTGCTCCCCACGTCGGGCGGTGAGTCCGAGGGCCAGGGCTCCAGCGGAACGCCGAGCAGCTCGAGCGGCTC
>Ga0081540_1001564_pt1 | contig 19568 bp, 15 predicted proteins | sample TabmetS2T1R1_FD_71024 | JGI IMG/M metagenome (GOLD analysis project Ga0081540, IMG submission 71024) | Tabebuia heterophylla rhizosphere microbial communities from the University of Puerto Rico - S2T1R1 | ecosystem: Host-associated > Plants > Roots > Rhizosphere ... | reverse complement strand
CAAAATTTCCATAATTGCTGCAATGCCAAACAAGCAAGTCCCTTTTCCCGCTCCTTAATCACCAAAAACAAGCGGCAGCCTATGCCGTCTCCCGAGGGCTTGGTGTTGTGGGACTGCCGCTGCGCAAATCCCCCAAGTGATTGTCGTCTAAGCAGGTGTCACGCTTTCCGTGCCGCTGTTGGCGTTCCCCGTTTGGAGCTGAGAAATGGGTCTTGTCCGGTTCGCATTGCGCTTCCCGCACACCTTCTATGTGATGGCGCTGGCAATGCTTTTCCTCGGCATCAGCGCGGCCGTGACGGCGCCGAAGGATATCTTCCCCTCGATCAACATCCCGGTCGTCACCGTCATCTGGCAGTACACCGGCCTCACGCCGCAGGAGATGAACGCGCGCGTCGCCACCTATAGCCAATACTCCATCAGTGCCAACGTCAACGATATCCGCAACATGGAGGCGCAGACCCTCTCCGGCATTTCGGTCATCAAGATCTTCTTCCAGCCGAACGTGAATATCGATCTGGCCATCTCCCAGGTCGTCTCCGCCAGCAATGCGATCAGGGCGCTACTGCCGACCGGCATCCAGCCGCCGATCGTCGTCCAATACAATGCCTCGAGCGTGCCGGTGCTCCAGCTCAGCCTCAGTTCGGACCAGATGAACGAGCAGCAGCTCTATGACTACGGCATCTACCGCCTGCGCCAGGCGCTCGCGCCCATTCAGGGCATCACCCTGCCGACGCCCTATGGCGGGAAATACCGGCAGATCATGGTGGACCTCGACCCCGCGGCTCTTCGGGCTAACGGCATCTCGCCCACGGATGTGGTGAATGCCGTCAACGCGCAGAGCCTGACGCTGCCGTCGGGTGACGCCAAGATCGGCGAGAAGCAGTATATCGTTAGCGTCAATACCACGGCGCCGAACATCGACGCCCTCAACCGGATCCCGATCCGGCAGGTCGGCCCGACCACGATCCATCTCAGTGACGTAGCGCATGTCCGCGATGGATGGGCGGTCCAGCAGAATATCGTCAGGACAGAAGGGAAACGGTCGGTCCTCTTGACCATCATCAAGAACGGCGATGCCTCGACCCTCGACGTGGTCAACCGCGTCAAGGCGGCACTGCCTGAGATTCGTGCCGCGGCGCCTCCCGGCATGAAGATCGATCTTCTGTTCGATCAGTCCGTCTTCGTCCAGCAGGCGATCACCAGCGTGCTGCGAGAGGGTGCGATTGCCGCCGGCCTGACCGCGCTGATGATCCTGGTCTTCCTCGGCTCCTGGCGCTCGACCCTGATCGTGATGGTGTCCATCCCGCTGTCGATCCTTACGTCGATCGCTGTGCTGTGGGCGCTCGGCCAGACAATCAACACCATGACGCTTGGCGGCCTGGCGCTGGCGGTCGGCATTCTGGTCGATGATTCGACTGTCGCCATCGAGAACACGCACCGCCTGTTCGAGGAAGACATGCCCTTCGACGAGGCGGTGCTGAACGGGTCCGCCGGGATCGCGCTTCCGACGCTCGTCTCGACGCTAGCCATATGCAGCGTGTTCGTCTCGGTCTTCTTCCTGCAGGGGCCGGCGCGCTATCTTTTCAGCCCACTTGGCCTTGCCGTCGTGTTTGCGATGATCGCCTCCTATGTCATCTCGCGGACGCTGACGCCCGTCATCATCCGGCTGCTGCTGCGGAGCGAGCAGGCCGCGCATCATGCCGGCAGGCGCAGCCTGCTGATGCGCTTTCACGACCGCTTCAACCAGGGCTTCGATCGCTTTCGCGATGGCTATAGCTGGGTGCTAGCCGGCTTGCTGCGCCGGCATTTCACCGTTCCCGCCGTCGTGGCCTGCGTCATTGCCGGTGCTGCAGGCATGGCATTGTTCGTGGGCAGGGATTTCTTTCCGGCCGTCGATGCAGGCCTCATCCAACTTCATGTGCGCGCCCCGGCCCGGACGCGGATCGAACGCACGGAGCCGATCTTCCAGGCGGTGGAGGACAAGATCCGCAGTCAGATTCCGCAGTCGGAGCTCGGGCTGATCCTCGACAATATCGGCCTGCCGCAGCGAACCTATAATCTCGCGTTCACCGACGGCACCACGATCGGAGTCAATGACGGGCAGATCCTGATTTCGCTGAAAGACGGCCACCGCCCAACGTCGGAATACATCAAGACGCTGCGGCTGGAGCTGGCCAAGGCCTTCCCCGATCTGATCTTCTATTTCCAGCCCGCCGATCTGGTGACGCAGATCCTGAACTTTGGCGTCCCCTCCCAGGTCGATGTGCAGATCCAGGGCTATGACGCCGCAGGCAACCAGCAGATTGCAAAGCAGCTTCGCGATCGCATGGCCAAGATCCCCGGCGTCGTCGATGCTCACCTGCAGCAGGAGCTGGACGCGCCGTCGCTCTACTACAACATCGACCGGACGCGTGCGCAGCAGCTCGGCCTGAACGTCAACGGCATCGTCAGCGACATCAACATCAGCCTCTCCTCATCGGAGCAGGTCTCACCGAATTTCTGGACCGATCCCGCCACCGGCACGCCTTATTACCTGGCGGTGCAGACGCCGGAATATCGCGTCGACAGTCTCAACGAGCTGGGCAATACGCCGCTGGCGAGCAACTCGACGGCACCGACGCCGATACCCAATCCGCTTAGCAATGTCGCGACAGTGCAGCGACGCGCCGTCCAGTCGGTCTTCAATCAATCCAACGTCCAGCCCGCTTACGACATCTATGCGAGCGCCCAGGACAGCGATCTGGGCAGTGCTGCCAAATCCATCAGCGCGATCCTTGCCGACCTTCAGCCGCAGCTCAAGCCCGGCAACCATTTCGTGGTTCGCGGCCAGATCGACAGCATGAACTCGGCTTTCGCCAACCTGACCCTTGGTCTGATCTTCGCCGCCGTCTTCGTCTATCTGCTGATGGTGGTGAACTTCCAGAGCTTCCTGGACCCGCTCATCATCATCCTGGCCCTGCCTGGAGCCGGCGCCGGCATCCTCCTGATGCTGTTCGTCACCGGGACGACACTGAACGTGCCTTCGCTCATGGGTGCGATCATGTCGATCGGTGTCGCGTCTGCGAATTCGATCCTCCTGGTCTCGTTCGCCCGCGAGCTGCGCCAGCAGGGGGCGAGCGCCTTCGACGCCGCCCTCCAGGCCGGCCGGACCAGAATCCGGCCCGTGCTGATGACGGCGGGCGCGATGATCGTCGGCATGATCCCGATGGCGCTCGGCGCGCCCGGTGATGAGCAGAACGCCGTCCTGGCGCGGGCAGTCATCGGCGGCGTTGCCGTCGGCACCATCACGACGCTGCTCTTTGTTCCCTATCTCTATTCAATCATTGGCCGGTTCGAGACACGCAGGGCAGAGCCCGCCGGCGCTTTAGCCGAAGGAGAAACTGCATGATGGACGGTTCCACTCCCCGCTCCGAGGATGGCCAGGATATCCATGCGCATAAGCCGGAGGCTGCTCCGCCGCCGCGCCGCGCCGTCCGCATGATCGGACTGACGGGGCTGGCAACGGTGCTGGCCCTGGTCGGCTACGGCGCCTGGGGCAAGGCGCTGCGCCGTGCAGCCGCGGTCGATGCGCTAAACCAAGCCGAGGCTGTCGTTCCCACTGTGCGCGTCAGCCCGGTCCAGGCCGTCACCACGCCGCACCAGCTCGATCTACCGGGCACCACCCAGGCCTTCGACAGCGCAACGATCTTTGCCCGCGCGACGGGCTATGTCGCAAAGCGTCTTGTCGATATCGGCAGCGTGGTGAAAGCCGGCGACGTGCTCGCCATCATCGCCGCCCCAGACCTCGATCAGCAGCTGACCCAGGCGCGCGCCCAGGTGGTGCAGTTCCAGGCCGCTATCGAGCAGGCGCGGGCGAATCTGGAGCTGGCCGACGCTACTAACCAGCGCACAGCCAAGCTGGTCACCGAGGGCTGGACCTCCAAGCAGCAGGGCGACGTCGATCGGCTGACGTTCAGGGCGCAGACAGCGGCGCTCAATGTCGCCCAGGCGAATCTGAAGGTCCAGCAGGCCGTCGTCGCACGCCTCGAGCAGCTCACCAGCTTCGAGCGGGTGGTTGCGCCGTTCGACGGCGTCATCACCAACCGGCAGATCGACACCGGTAGCCTGGTCACGGCCGACACCTCGAGCGGCACGCCGATGTTCTCGATGGACCGCACCAATGTCCTGCGCGTCCTGGTGTATGTGCCCCAGGATTCCGTGTTCAGCATCAAAGATGGCGACGAGGCCCAGGTCACCATACCCGAGCAGCCCGGCCGCGTATTCAAGGGCAGGATCGCCCGCAACGCCGGGTCGCTGCGGCCGGATACCCGCACGCTGCTGACGGAGGTCGATATCGATAATGCCGACGGCGCGCTCCGGGCCGGCGTCTATTGTACCGTGCGGTTGTTCGCACCGCGTCCCGGACCGACCATCATCATCCCCACACAGGCGGTAATTTTCGACCAGCAGGGGCTTAGCGCCGGCGTCTATGACAATGGCGTGGTGCGCCTGCGCCATCTCGACATATTCAGAGATGACGGTGCCCAGGTCGAGGTGCGCGCCGGGCTCAACCCCGGCGATAAGATCATCCTGTCGCCGCCCGCTGGCGTTCAGGACGGCATGCGCGTCGAGGCAGCGCCAACCGATGAGGCCGAGAAGACGATCGCCCGCGCCCGGAACCAGAATAGCGGCGGCTGATAACGACAGTAGGATGATATTCTTTCGCCCAGGCCGGTCTCTGCGGTCGTCATTTCGAGCGCAGTGAAGCAATCCATAGGCTGCAAGCGCAATGCTCGCAGGCCCCGGATGCTTCAGTTGCTCCGTTCCTTGCTATGAGGAATCGAGGTGAGATCGTCGCCTCGGTGAAAAGGTCTGCGGCCGGCCGTGGGGTGTCCGGCCGGCCGCCGCGAACCCGGCCGGGAAGAGGGGCGACTGCCGGGTGCGCATTCTAATAGAGGGAAGCTGCGCGCAGTCAGAGTCTTCTCATTGAAGATCCGCGAGCGACCGCACATCCTTGAGTATCCGCATGCATGCGGAGCTCTCGCCCTTCGCATCGAAATCCCTGGCCTGCTCAAGGAGTTCACTCACCTTGGTTTGCGCGGCCTTCTTCGCCTGGTTTACTGAAGCTGGCGTCGGCTGATGATGCAGTTTCGCGTTAAGCGATTCAGTCCCCGTGACCGCCCCACCGCCGACAGCGGACTGGCCAAGAGTCGTCTCAAGCTCGGCTAGTCGCTGGGCACAGACACTTGCGTGAGCATCGTGAGCATAAAGGCCGAGACCGGCAAAGACGATGAGTGCTGCGCTGACGTGTTTCATCGGATGTATTCCATCATTCTAAGGGCAGGCGGACGCTCTTCACTGGCCTTGGTCCGCCATAGCCCACATGCGCCTTCCGAGAGCTTGAGGTGACGGAGGCTATCACGATGGCCACCTCAACTCGGTTAGCTGTGGCTGTCATATGGCGATTGGCGAGGACGCTGCTTTAGCCCCTTTGCTGTAAACCGCTTCGCTTTGCTGCGAAGATACGGCGGAGCGTGCCGGCTTGCGCGAGATTGCACCCATCCGCGCAGATTCCAGCGAATGACCGCAATATCGTGGAAGCGGCAAACAACAGTGCGCACCAACTCCCTCTCGACCCACGGAGTTCGGATCCCTCCAGCAAATGGCGCAAGCCACTCGCGTCCGGCGATCCGGGCTCCAGCATCGTTCAGCCGGGATGCAGAGCCATCCCAAGGAGAGAGAGTCGTGTTGAGAAAAGTTATGATTGTCGCTGTCGGTTTAGCCCTGGGAAGCACCGCGCTCCAGACTGAGGCCTTTGCCAGGGGTGGTGGTGGCGGAGGTGGGAGTTTCGCGGGTGGTGGCGGTCACTTCGGTGGCGGTGGCCATTTCGGTGGAGGCCATTTCGGTCATCGGGGGCGTTTCACGGGAGGCGACCTCTTCAGCTTTGACAACTGGCCCTATAGTGACGACTACGGCTGCTACTGGACCCGGTGGCACCACTACGTCTGCCCGTGACTGAAACACATTCAAGCGGGACCACAAGTCCCGCTTGAATGCCCTCCTTGCCCTGCCCCAGGCGCCAGTCGATCGTCTGGATGCCTCCGTCACTGCGGGAGCAGGAACCAAAACTAAAGTATACGTCAATCAGACGAGCGTTGCATGCCGGCTAAGCTGGAGTGCAATCGAGGCGCGCGTCCTTCCTGTCCATCTCCCTTCATGTATACCAGATCACCGCGTCGATCGCGGTCCACGGGATGAAGGGTAAGAAGCATGTTCCCCAATGACCCGTCCTTCGAGTTCAGACCCTGCCGCCCTTTCGACCAGCCGCAAGCGGACGGCCTGTTCCTGAGAACAATGCGCCCACAGCCGGGCGCTCCAGCACAAACCAGTCTCGCCCGCCCGGTGGTGGACATCTCCCCGCCCGATACCATCAAACGCCGCATGGCAACGGGACGGAGCCTGTCCGTGGAGATCGTCCAATCCACACGCAGCGGCAGAATCGAACATCGCTTTTGTGCCCCCTTCCACCTGTTGGTCGTGTGCGAGCAGGGCGCGCGCCAGGACGGAGAAACGGACCTTGCCGACCTGCCCCGGTCAACACTGCGAAACCTGACGCGGAAGCTCACTTTCGTCCCGGCCGGACACCTCTATCATGAGTGGCATGAGCCGCGCACGCCGATGCGCCTCATCTACTTCTATCTCGAGCCCTCGGCTTTCCAGGCTCTTGCCGGCGCCGGCCCCGGGGACGTGGTATTGCATCCGCGGCTCTTCTTCGAGGACAGGACGCTCTGGGACTCCGCGCTCAAGCTGAAACGCCTCGTCGAGAACCCGGCGCCGGAAGACCGGCTCTATTTCGATGCGCTCGGGGTCGTGCTCGTCCATGAGCTGGTCCGCCTCAATCGCGGGACGCATCGTCGCGAACCCATGATCAGGGGTGGGCTTGCCACCTGGCAGCAGCGCCTCGTAACCGCTTATATCGAAGAACACCTCTCCGAGCCGATCCCCATCCTCATGCTCGCCCGGCTCTGCCGCCTCAGCCTCCACTACTTCTGCCGGGCCTTCAAACAATCCTTCGGCCTGCCGCCGCATCGCTATCACGGCATGCGTCGCATAGAGCGCGCGAAAGTGCTGCTTTCAGGCTCCGCTCTTTCGGTGACGGAGATTGGATTGAAGCTCGGCTTCAGCGAAACCAGTTCGTTCAGCACGGCGTTCCGCAAGTGGACCGGCCAGACACCCACGGCCTTTTACCGCAGTTTGGGGTAGGACGACTTACCTAAAGCAGCACTCCCAGAACCTCCACAGGTTTACTGCGTCCGATTGTCAAGCTGAAGCGCAAGATTGACCAAATACAGCAATCGGCACGAAGCCCGCGGGCGCAACCATCCAAATATCTCGCTGGTCAAAGGGCTTCACGCACCTGGCCACCCGAAAATCAAACATAGGAAAGGAGACCGTCATGCAACCCATCTCCCGCCGCCACGTCCTGGCTGCCACCGCCTTTGGAAGCGTTGTCACTGCGGCCGGCATGGCGAGTGCGGAAACGGCCGCAGCCATCCTGGAACCGAGACGTCCGGGCCATGGCGGCACCGATCTGGGTCCGCGCAATGTAATCCGCGATCAGCAAAATCCCGATCTGCTCGTGCCGCCTTCGACCGATCACGGCACCTTGCCGAACCTGCGGTTCTCATTCTCGGACGCCCATATGCGGCTGGAAACCGGTGGCTGGACCCGTCAGGTTACCGTCAGGGAGCTGGGCGTCGCCAAGAATATTGCAGGCGTGAATATGCGTCTGAACGCCGGGGGTGTGCGCGAGTTGCATTGGCACAAGGCCGCAGAGTGGTCCTACATGCTGCGTGGCACCGCCCGGATAACGGCGATCGACGCGCAGGGACACAGCTTCGTCGACGATGTGGGTGTCGGCGACCTCTGGTATTTTCCTCCGGGCATCCCGCATTCGATCCAGGGTCTGGGGCCGGATGGTTGCGAGTTTCTTCTGGTCTTCGACGACGGAGAATTTGACGAGGATAATACCTTCCTGCTCAGCGATTGGTTCAAGCACACGCCGAGCGAGGTGCTGGGCAAGAATTTCGGCGTATCGGCTTCGTCCTTCGGTCACACGCCCGATCCCAGCGAACTCTATATCTTTCCGGCCCCCCTGCCCGGACCGCTCAGCTCCGACAGGACCGCTGGTGCGGGCGGCGCGTCGCAAAGCTTCAGCCATCGGCTGATGGCACAAGAGCCCATCAAGACCCAGACCGGTACAGTCAGGATTGCCGATTCAAACATATTTCCGGCTTCCACCACTATTGCAGCAGCGCTGGTCGAAGTGGCACCCGGCGCAATGCGCGAGCTGCACTGGCATCCCAACACCGACGAGTGGCTGTATTACATCGAGGGCCAGGCACGCATGGGCGTCTTTGCCGCGTCCGGTCAAGCACGTACCTTCGATTTCGCGGCAGGCGATGTCGGCTACGTCCCCTTTGCCATGGGACATTACATCGAGAACACCGGCAACACGCCATTGCGCTTTCTGGAGATGTTCAAGAGCAGCTACTACGCCGACATCTCGCTCAATCAATGGCTGGCCCTTACGCCCCCCGAACTGGTCGCTGCACATCTCAAGCTCGATCAGCAGGCGATGAGCGCATTCCGGACCAAGAAATCGGCGGTGGTGCCGGCCTAGCGGAAAGCTCATCCGAGAAGCAGCCCTTCGGCAGCGGATGGAAATCACGAGCGCAATGGACCGAAAAGCATGGCCCCACGAGAGCGGGGGCGGATGCCGGCTTTCGGACAAATCCGATGCGCAAACAAGAATCTAGAGTGGCTGCCCGACCTCAAAAGTCCGCCGCTCTAGCTCATTATGGCATGGCCCGCCGCGGGATTGCCCCATCACCTACCCTGGATCGCCTCGCTGAGATGGGTCACCAGTTCCGATGCCTCGAACGGCTTGTGCAGAATGCGAGCCTTGCGGCCCGCGCGGTGGCGGACGCGATCGGCGGAGAAGGCGGTGATGAAAATGAACGGTATGCGCGATCCCTGCGCTGTCAGCGCTTCATAGAGATCGATCCCGCTCATTCCGGGCATCTGCACATCGCAGATGATGCAGGCGGTTTCCTGCAAACGCGGACACCGCAGCAAATCCTCTGCCGAGGTGAAGGTCTCGGCTTTGAAGCCAAGCGATCGCACCAGGCTACCCGTAGCCCGGCCGACTGATGGATCATCGTCAATGATCAAGATGAGCTTGGCTTCTGACAAAGGGATTCCGATCCGTACCGGAGCGAGTGGCGCCGCTGGCACCTCGCGTGAATCACTACGCCAGGAAGATGGAACCGCTTGAGCTTATTCGAAATCATACTGAGGTTTATCGGACCGGCTTATCGGGCCGTATGCCTAGCGTCTCTGCCATACGCACCAGATCCGCGAAGGAATGGGCCCCCATCTTCCGCATCACGCGGCCTCTGTGGATCTTAACAGTAATTTCGCTGATCCCGAGCTGGAAGGCAATCTGCTTGTTCATCAATCCTGCCGTTGCTAGCGCCATGACCTGCTGCTCCCGCTCGCTCAAGGAGTTGTAGCGCGATTGCTGATCCTGCTTTACGTCGTCGCCGTCCCGCCACTCCCGGTCGCGTTCGATAGCCGCGGCGACTGCGTCCAGCATGTCCTGGTCACGGAACGGCTTGGACAGAAAATCGACAGCTCCAGCCTTCATTGCGCGGACCGTCATGGGGATGTCCCCATGCCCGGTCATGAAAATGATCGGGACGCGGACGCCGGCGGCGGCTAGCTGGTTCTGGAAATCGAGGCCGCTCATACGTGGCAGGCGGATATCAAGAATGAGGCAGTTGGCTGCCCCCACGATGTCGCTTGCAAGAAAGTCCTGGGTTGAGCCGAACGTTTCCACGCGGAAACCGACAGAACGGAGCAGGCTGTGCAGCGCGTTTCGGATAGCAGCCTCGTCATCCAGCACCACAACGAGCGGCGCTTCGACCCCAGTATTTCGATCCACTCCCGTCATGACACCGCCCCTTGCTGGACCGGAAGCGAGAGGTGAAAGGTCGCCCCTGGTCCCTCGTTCTGCTCGACCCAGATGCGTCCGCTGTGTGCCTCGACGATCGACTTGCAGATAGACAGCCCTATTCCCATGCCTTGCGGCTTGGTGGTGTAGAACGCGGTAAACACCCGGGACATGGCGTCCTCACTGAGGCCTGTGCCACAATCGATAACCGAGATGCCAATGGACTCTGCGGAAAAAGTTCGCGAGGCAATACGTACCTCCCGTGCTTCCGCCGTCTCCATCGCATGCATCGCATTGATCAGAAGGTTGATAATCACCTGCTGCAATTGGATGCGGTCTACCAATACTTCAGGCAAACCCGCCTCGAGTTCAAGCCTCAACGAAACGCCGTGCTCGCGAAGCTCGCGTTCCACCAGGCTTGTCGCTTCCCCGATCACCTCGTTGATATCCACGGGCATCCGCTGCGCGTTGCTATTCTTCGAAAGGGCGCGCAGGCGTCGCACCACGTCGCTCGCCCGCCGTCCCTGCGCAACGATCTGCTCGACATTGGCACGAGCCTCGGCGAGGTCGGGAACCGGCCGGTTGAGCCAGCGCAAACAGGCCTCGCCATTGCTTACCACGGCGGTAAGGGGCTGATTCACCTCATGGGCGATCGAGGCCGTCAGCTCGCCGAGCATGGTGACGCGGGAGATGTGCGCCAACTCGGCACGCGCCTCCTCCAGCGCATGCTGCACCTTGTTGCGCTCGGTGATGTCCATGACACTGACCAGCACGCGGCTGAACCGGTTTGGCCCCGGCGGAAAGCGCGCGGCCACCAGCACGGCGCGCTTCTCGCCCCGAAAGGTACGGATCCGCGTCTCGCCCTCGAAGGCATCCTGACGAGTGGCTATTGCGACCAGCAGCCTCTTCAACATCGGGAGGCTCTCGTAAAAAAAGATACTCGGCAGGGACGAGAGCAACTGCTCCTTGCTGTCCGCATCAACCATACGGATCGCAGCCTCGTTGACGTCCAATGTCCTGATGAGCTTTACGCATGTCATGATGACGTGCGGTTTGCCGGCCAGATAGGCCTCGATATCGACAACACCCTGGCGCGACAACGCATCGAGCGCGGCTGCGAGGGTGGAGTAGTCCTCCTCCCAGGTGGCAACGGCAGTCGATTGAAAAATCGTCCGGTAGCGCTGCTCGCTGGCAGCCAGGACCTGATTAGCAGTCTGGTTCTTCAGGGCAAGAAAAGTGGTGACGGTCAGTGCCGCCAGACTGATGAGGGCGCGCAGCATCGGGCCTTCCCTGGGGTCACCACTGTGCTCTATCGCATAGCTGCTGATCGTCAGGATCGCGCAGCCGAGTGCGATCAGGATGACGCCTTTCCGGTTGAAAAAGGTCGCCGACATCAGCACGACGATTCCATACAGAACCGCGACTGCGAACCCGATGGGGCTGAGCGTGTCCGATAGAAAGATCACCAGCGCCAGCATCGCGGCGAGTACGGGGAGGAGCAGCTTGCGGCGTTGGCGGTCGGGTGGGCCTCCGTCCCCATGGTCGTAGGCCTCGTTACGGCCGCGGGTTGCGTCGGCGCTCGTCATGGCTCCGATCCTCAGCTTGGTGAATTCGCTGCTGGCACGCTACAGACGCTTGGGATCGCGCGAAACGCACCCTACGCCTGCGCGCAATATGACGCACTGTCAGGGAAATCTAAGCAGCCTTCGCCCCTCTTCCAATGCAAGGCCGCTCCGTGCGAGCGCGGCCAATGTTCACGGTGCGTAAGAGCACCTTAGAAGCGAAGGCTAGCCGCGGGGGCGTAGCAAGACGCCCTTCAGCCTCATTAGCGCCACGCTGCTTAGATCAAGGCAGCAATACGGACAGTGGTGAAGGGCGGTTTATGTCGATAGCCATTTTTGGTCAATGACCGGCCATTGGCCGGCGATCGGGCACCGAATCTGCCACAAGCGAATCCCGGGAGAATTTTCCCGGGATTTCACGCATAGCCCACGAGGTATAATGGCCTGAGCCCATATTATGCAGTTGGTCCGGGCTGGCACAGTCAGGCTATGCCATTATCGTCTGGCGGGAAAGATGACGGTCGCTGCGGAACCTTGTGCGTCGAAACGCTGGTCAAACTTCCCATCGAGACGGCCCGCCAGGTCTTCGATAATCTTAAGCCCGCGCCCCCGCCGCGCGAAGAACGGGGCCGTTCCGTTGTCCGACACATGGCATTCGACGAAACCGCCGACCTGGCCAAGTTCCACCCGGATCTCGCCCCCCGCTTCGTCGAAGGCATGACGCGCGGCATTGTTGATCAGTTCATAAACGATCATCCCCAGGAGCCAGCTTCGCTCGGAATCCAGCGACAGAGGGCGCTCGACGAAAACCAGATCGATGTTCCTCTGGTCGAGCTTGGACCAGCTCATTGAGCGACAAAGCTCCCTCAGATAGGCTGAGGCGTCAATGAATTGGCCTAGTTCGGGCACCTGCAGAGCGCGATGCACGCGAATATAACCCTCGAGGCGATCGCTTACCGCCGTCAGGGCGGATTTCGCTTCGACGCTCGCGGCGCGGGCGGCGGCGAGAGACAGCATATTCACCACAGAGCTAAACTCATTGTTGATCCTGTGCGTGAGTTCGCGGATCAGCAATCGCTCCTCGGGGAGCGACGACTTGGTGGTTACAAGTTCCATCGTGGTACTCCTTTGAAAACTGCTTTTCTCGGAAGGGATTGCGCCCATGCGCAAAGTGCGTCGCCTGTCGTTGGCCGACGCGATCAGTCGATGAGGCTTAAGCCCGGCGCCCTCGCCATCCCTGGCTAAACGTTCCGCCAAGCTGCCGCGGAAGAAGAGTTGGTGAAGATCACCGTCGCGAGCAGCTCTGTCGTCGCCGGCGCGAAGATATGCGCCCTCGGGGCTTCGCAGAGTACATTGGTTATCCGCACGCATTGTAGAAGATTTCGCCCTGGCTCGCATCTAGACCTGATCTTCAGGAGTAAGATGAGTTTAGCCAGGTCGGGAGCGCGGATTAACTGTACCGGTATCTCGTTTCGTAAGCTGATGATGTTAGGGGATAACACCATCGTATGATCCGGCCACGCGTTAGCGATGACGGTTTCGTTTAGAATCGGATGCTGCGGGCTGATACGGGTCAAGATGCGGACGAGTGAGTATACAGCTGCGCATGGTTCGTCGTCCAAATGCACGATAACGATAACCCCGTGCCGATGAGGCCGACGCCAATTGTTTCCATCCCGCTCCTCGCAGATGCAACGTTTGTTTCTTTTGTAGAACAAATATTTCATTCGTGCAAAATATGCCTGATGAGAGAAGAGGTTGTCAGCCGATGAGCCAGAAATCCGCCGCACGCAATGGCGTCCCGCGCGATTTCGATGCCTTGCGCAGCGCGGTCATGGGCCGACGCGAAGCGCTGCCCAAGCGACTGATTCAGGTCGCCGACTATGCCATGCAGCACCCCGACGAGATCGCGTTCGGCACCGCCGCAAGCATTGCCGAGGCCGCTGGCGTACAACCCTCCACGCTGGTCAGGTTCGCCCATCAATTCGGCTATGCCGGCTTCTCCGACATGCAATCCATCTTCCGCGAGCGGCTGAAGAACCGGGACATCAGCTATCAGGAACGCATCGTGGCGCTCCGCGGCGCAGCCCGCGGCTCGCCGGAGCTGACTATCCTCAACGGTTTTATCGAGGCCGCCTCCCAATCCATTAGTAAGATGCCGCGGCGGCTCGACCTCAAGCAATTTCGCGCCGCCTCCAGCCTGCTAGCCGCCGCCGACACGATCTTTCTGATCGCACGGCGGCGGTCATTTCCGCTGGCAAGCTATATGGCCTATGGCTTCGGCAAGATGGGCATCAAGGCGCAGCTCCTCGGCTCGCCAGTCGGCATCGACGACGAGGTTGTGACCTATGCGACGCCAAAGGATGCCGCGATCTCCATCAGCTTCAACCCTTACGCCCCGGAGACCGTCCGATATACCCAGGCGATCGCTGCGCTCGGCGTGCCGGTGGTCGCGATTACCGACAGCGCGTTCAGCGCCATCGCTGGACAGGCAAAATACTGGTTCGAAATCGCCGAAGATGACTTTGCCGGATTTCGATCGTTGTCAGCCTCGATGGCGTTCTGCATGGCGCTCACCGTCGCCATCGCCGATGCGCGCAAGAACGACATGGAATGATCATTCTTTCGTTGACGAAAATATAGAATACATGTTTCATTTTTCAGAAAAGCCATCTCCGGCCGAGCGCACCGGAGACCACCGGCCTGTCATAACACCGGGAGGAGCGGGCTTCGCGGCCCGTCCAGGGAAGGACCACAATGAACGCGGCGGAAATGCCGGCGCTTGACGTCATCACGATCGGCCGCTCCTCTGTTGACCTTTACGGGCAGCAGATCGGCAGCCGGTTGGAAGATATCGCCAGCTTCGCTAAGTCGGTCGGCGGCTGCCCGTCGAATATCGCTATCGGCACCGCGCGGCTGGGACTGAAATCCGCGGTCATCACGCGTGTGGGCGACGAGCAGATGGGGCGCTACATTCGCGAGCAGATGATCCGCGAAGGCGTCTCAGACCGCGGCATCGTCACTGATCCGCAGCGGCTGACGGCGCTGGTCCTGCTGTCGGTCGAGGACGACAAATCCTTCCCGCTGATCTTCTATCGCGAGAACTGCGCGGATATGGCGCTCTGCGAGGAGGACATCGCCCCGGATTTCATCGCCTCCTCGCGCGCGGTGCTGGTTACCGGCACGCATTTCTCCAAGCCGAACTCCGAAGCCGCGCAGATGAAGGCGATCCGAATCGCCAAGGAGCATGGGCGCAAGGTCATCATCGATATCGATTACAGACCAAATCTGTGGGGCCTGCTCGGCCACGATGCCGGGGCCGAGCGGTACCTGGCCTCAGCGGCCGTGTCGGAGAAATACGGGCGGGTGCTGCCCTTCTGCGATCTGATCGTGGGCACCGAGGAGGAGGTGCTGATCGCCTCCGGAAAGAGCGATCTTCTGAGTGCCCTGCGGGCAATCCGCGCAGTGACGCCCGCAACCATCGTGCTGAAGCGCGGTGCCATGGGCTGCATCGTCTATGACGGAGAGATCGCGGATGATCTCGAGGCTGGCGTCGTCGGCCAGGGATTCCGCATCGAGGTCTACAATACGCTCGGCGCGGGCGACAGCTTCATGTCCGGGTTCCTGCGTGGCTGGCTGCGCGACGAGCCGCTCGCCACCTGCGCCACCTGGGCGAATGCCTGCGGCGCCATCGCGGTGTCCCGCCTGCTCTGCTCGCCGGAAATTCCGACTTTCGAGGAGCTCGAGCATTTTCTGAACACTGGCAGCAAATACAGGGCACTGCGCAAGGACGAAGAGCTGAATCACGTTCACTGGGCAACGACTCGACGCAACGACTATCCATCGCTGATGGCTCTCGCGATCGATCACCGCAAGCAGCTCGAGGACGTGGCGAAAGAGTTAGGCGTAGGCGAAGAGCGTATCGGAGACTTCAAGCTGCTGGCGGTGAAGGCCGCAGCGCGCGTGGCCGCTGGCCGGCCGGGCTATGGCATGCTGATCGACGACAAACATGGGCGCGAGGCCTTGTTCGTCGCATCGAAGGAGCCCGGCTTCTGGATCGCCAAGCCGCTGGAGGAACCGGGATCATGCCCGCTCCGTTTCGAATTCACTCAGGACGTCGGCGGACGGCTGATCGAGTGGCCGATCGATCACTGCATCAAATGCCTGGCCTTCTATCATCCAGATGATCCGCCAGCGCTCAAGCAGGAGCAGGGCGACAAGCTGCGCACGCTCTACGAGGCGGCACGGCGCCTGGGCCGCGAGCTACTGGTGGAGATCATCGCGACGAAGTCGGGTCCGGTCGATGAGACAACCATTCCTCGCGTGATGGACGAGCTTTATGCGTTGGGCATCAGGCCGGACTGGTGGAAGCTCGAGCCTCAGACGTCGAAGGCGGCCTGGCAGGCGATCGATGCGGCGCTGATGCGCCATGACCCGCACTGCCGTGGTATCGTGCTCCTTGGCCTTGAAGCCTCGACCGAGGAGTTGATCGCCGCCTTCGCTGCAGCACAGAGCGTCCCGTCTGTGAAAGGCTTCGCCGTCGGGCGCACGATTTTTGCCGATGCAGCACGAGGCTGGCTGGCCGGTGAGATCGACGACGAGGCTGCCATCACCGATATGGCGGCTCGCTTTCAAGTGCTGACCGAGGCCTGGCAGAAATTGCTGAAGGGCCGCGCCGCCTAAGAAGCACATCCGGGAGGACATCATGGCTGAAACCATAAGACTGACGATGGCGCAGGCTGTTGCCCGATTCCTGTCGCGCCAGATGACTGTGATCGACGGTGAAAAGCTGCCACTGTTCGCCGGCGTCTGGGCGATCTTCGGCCATGGCAATGTCGCCGGCATGGGCGAGGCGCTGTATCAGGTACGCGAGACGCTGCCGACCTTCCGCGGCCAGAACGAGCAGACCATGGCGCACGCCGCCATCGCCTTTGCTAAGGCGAGCTTCCGACGCCGGATGATGGCCTGCACCTCCTCGATCGGCCCCGGCGCTACCAACATGGTGACGGCGGCGGCTGTCGCGCATGTCAATCGTCTACCGCTGCTGCTGCTGCCGGGCGACGTGTTTGCCAGCCGCCTGCCTGATCCGGTGCTTCAGCAGGTCGAAGATTTCGGGGATGGCACGGTATCCGCCAACGACGCGTTCCGCCCGGTGTCGCGCTATTTCGATCGGATCACCCGGCCGGAGCAGATCATCCCGGCGCTGCGCCGTGCCATGCAGGTGTTGACCGATCCGGCCGACTGCGGTCCGGTGACACTTGCCCTCTGCCAGGATGTGCAAGCCGAAGCATTCGACTATCCCGAAGGGTTCTTTGCGGAGACGCTGTGGATGCCGCGCAGGATGCGGCCGGACATCGAAGAGCTGGGTGCCGCCGCAGCGGCGATCAAGGCGGCCCAGAAGCCGGTCATCATTGCAGGGGGCGGCGTACTGTATTCCGGCGCGACCACCGAGCTTGCTGCCTTTGCCGAAAAGCACGACATCCCTGTGCTTGAGACGCAGGCCGGCAAATCCGCTCTACCGGACGGCCATCCCCTGAATATGGGCTCGGTGGGGGTGACCGGGACTGCCGCCTCGAATGAACTGGCCAAGGCCGCCGATCTGGTCATCGCCGTCGGTACGCGATTGCAGGATTTCACCACCGGCTCCTGGACGCTGTTCCAGAATCTGGCTGTCAGGATTGTCGGGCTGAACGCGCAGGCTTTCGACGCCGGCAAACACAATGCTCTGCCCCTCGTGGCGGACGCCAAAGCGGGGCTCGAAGATCTGACTGCGCGGCTGTCAGGCTGGTCTGCATCCGCATCCTGGGCCAGCGCTGCCAAATCCGGAAAGGCGAAATGGCAGGAGCAGGCCGCCCCTGCAACCGCTGCCACGAATGCTGAACTGGCATCGGATGCGCAAGCCGTCGGCGCGGTGCAGCGCGTGTTCGGCAGCCAGGCGATCATGGTTTGCGCGGCGGGTGGACTCCCCGGCGAGTTGCACAAGCTCTGGCAGGCAGGTGCGCCAGGCTCCTATCACCTCGAATATGGCTATTCGACGATGGGCTACGAGATCGCCGGCGGCCTGGGCGTCAAGCTGGCGCGGCCGAAGGATGAGGTCGTCGTCATGGTCGGCGACGGCTCCTATCTGATGGCGAATTCCGAACTGGCAACCGCCGTCATGCTCGGCGCCAAACTGACAGTCGTGCTGCTGGACAATCGCGGCTTTGGCTGCATCAACCGGCTGCAAATGGCAACCGGCGGCGCCAACTTTAATAATCTCTTCGAGGATACCAAGCACGAAACCCTGCCTCAGATCGACTTCCGCAAGCATGCCGAATCGATGGGCGCGGTCGCGACCAAAGCCGCGTCCATCGCCGAGCTGGAGCGTGCGCTCGCCGAGGCCAAGACCAGCAATCGCACAACGGTCGTCGTCATCGACACGCATCCGCTGACCTCGACCGGCGCTGGCGGCCACTGGTGGAATGTCGCCGTACCGGAGGTGAGCGAGCGCGAAGAGGTGCGCCGCGCCCGCAGCGCCTACGAGCAAGCTGTGAAGCAGCAGCGCATCAGCTGAGCGGCGGCGATCGATGCAAGAACGTGACCGCGTCTTCTTCGAACCCTTGTGGCGCCGCGTCGTGCTGGTCATTGCGGTGGCGGCATGGTCGGCCTGGGAATGGTCTAATGGCGAGAGCTCTTGGGGAACGATAACCACAGGCGTTACGGCCTATTGCATCTGGACCTATCTGATCGCCTTCCCCAGCGCGAGCAAACAGCTCAAGGAGTAACAATGGGATGTCGAAACTCCTGAGAAAGCCAAGCGGCGTGCGTGGCCGCGTCCAGCATGTGACCCCTGAGAACGCTGGGTGGAGCTATGTCGGCTTCGATCTGTACCGGCTTGCCGATGGCGAAAGCGTCTCGCATCCGGGAAGTGATCGAGAAGTCTGCCTCGTCTTCGTCAGCGGAAAGGGGAAGGTCACTGCGGGAGGTGAAGTGCTAGGTGAGGTCGGCGGGCGCGCATCACCTTTTGAGGGCAAGCCGCATTCGGTCTATCTGCCTGCCGGCTCCGCCTGGCTGGTCGATGCGACCAGCGATTGCGAGCTTGCGGTCTGCTCGGCGCCGGGCAACCCGAGCTCTCATCCTGTGCGGGTGATCGGGCCGGAGCAGGTCTCGCAGGAAGTGCGCGGCAGAGGCTCCAACACCCGTTATGTGACAAACATCCTGTCCGAAACGGACCCGGCGGAGTCGCTGCTGGTCGTCGAGGTGCGCACACCGGCCGGCAATACGTCTTCCTATCCACCGCATAAGCATGATCAGAACGATCTGCCGCGCGAGAGCTATCTGGAAGAGACCTATTACCACCGGCTCAATCCCGCCCAGGGCTTCGCCTTCCAGCGCGTCTATACGGATGACCGTTCGCTGGATGAGGCGATGGTAATCGAGGACGGGAATGTGGTGCTGGTGCCGAAGGGCTATCACCCGACGGCGACCTGCCATGGGTACGACCTTTACTACCTCAATGTGATGGCTGGCCCGGTTCGCACCTGGAAATTTCACAACGCCACGGAGCATGAATGGCTGCTGGATCTATGAGGGCTGCGAAGCGACTACTGACGATGGGGACTCTCGCCATCTTTGTTTCAAGAGCCTCCTGCTCGTTTAGGAACCAGAATCAAGGAAGTTAGGAATAAAGGAGAAGGTTACATTTAGCTGCGTTATCGGAAATGGAGATCTCTGTATCATGCCAATTCGGATTAGCAGTTCGCGCAGACTAACGAAATTAGGTTTGATAGCGCCGTAGTCCCAATGAACAAGATGCCCCAAAACTGGACGCTGTACCGGCCAGGATAGTTCCACGTCTCCTTCGAACTTCCTATGCTTAATCCAGTGCTCGCGAACGTGCCATGCAATTATCTCAGCGGCCTGTAAAGGCAAAACTTCATGGCTCTTCTCGAACCTTGGCTTAATGCTAGCCCTGGGCCGAACGCCCTCTGAAAGACCACGCAGAAAAAAATTCCAAGCATTCTTGACATGTT
>Ga0081540_1001563_pt1 | contig 19591 bp, 11 predicted proteins | sample TabmetS2T1R1_FD_71024 | JGI IMG/M metagenome (GOLD analysis project Ga0081540, IMG submission 71024) | Tabebuia heterophylla rhizosphere microbial communities from the University of Puerto Rico - S2T1R1 | ecosystem: Host-associated > Plants > Roots > Rhizosphere ... | reverse complement strand
CGGACCATCTCATTAGTCGGCTTCTCTTATTCCGGCTGACTGTTATCGCTATTTGCGCATTTGGATCGACCGTCTATTGCTAGATACGCACCGACTCTTCGTTCGCACACCGCAGATTACTGGATCGGCGCTAGCAGATCCTTCTATCACGCGGGCTTGCGTTACGATATATGCCTGAATCTGATTTTGAGAGATTGATTTGTATATCTACATCGACAGACATGTGCGGTCGCGCGTCCGCACAATTATCACCCTGAAGATAAGCGCGCTGCTACTTGCGATAGCTTCGACGACGGCTAAAGCGCAGACGCCACCAGGTAAAGATCCAGGTAGTCAGAAGCTGTTCAATATGGAAATGGGGCCAAATCGCTCGATATTCCGGCCGTCAATGGATCCCAATCGCACAGCTAACGGTTTGGCGCTAACACCGCCGATGGGTTGGAATAGCTGGAACAAGTTCGGCTGCAACATCGATGAAAAGGCTGTACGCGCGGTTGCCGACGCAATGGTGAGCACCGGCATGCGCGATGCTGGCTACCAATACGTCGTTATCGACGACTGCTGGCAAGGAAAACGTGATCCCGACGGTAATATCATGGCCGATTCGGTGAGATTTCCATCGGGCATCAAAGCGCTGGCAGACTATATCCACTCAAAAGGTTTAAAGTTTGGCATCTATTCTGATGCTGGCAGCAAGACATGCGGTGGCCGCCTCGGCAGCCAGGGCCACGAGTACCAGGATGCATTGACATACGCGCGCTGGGGTGTGGATTACCTCAAGTATGACTGGTGCTTCACCGGAACACGTAATAGCGAAGAGGCTTACGCGTTGATGGCCGATGCACTGCGCGCGACCGGTCGCGACATCGTCTTCTCAATTTGCAACTGGGGTGTTAGTCGTCCAACAATGACCGATAAATCCATGCCTTGGGACTGGGGACAGAAGATAGGTAATCTGTGGCGCACTACTGAAGACATCTATGATGCCTGGGCTGGTCGCAAGGGCACGAGTCTGGGCATGGTTAACATTGTCGATCTTACGGAGCCACTGTATGGCTATGCAGGACCAGGTCATTGGAATGATCCAGACATGCTGGAGATTGGCAATGGTGGCATGAGCACAACCGAGTATCGCGGCCAATTCAGTCTATGGGCGATCATTGCGGCTCCGCTGATAGCGGGCAACGACATTGCCGCTATGGACAATGACACACGCAAAATCCTCACCAATCGCGAAATCATCGCTGTCGACCAAGACCCCATGGGCGTGGCAGGTCGCCGTGTGCGTGACGATGGTGATCTGGAGGTGTGGGCGCGACCTTTGGCTGATGGTAGTCGATCGGTTGTGCTGTTCAACCGCAGCGAGAAACCCGCCGATATCACAGCGTTTTGGCCAGAGGTCGGTTATCCCACTTCGATGGCGCTGAAGGTGCGCGATCTCTGGGAGCACACATCGTTAGGGACCAGAACTGAAAAGTTTACCGCCAACGTGCCCGCACACGGAGTTGTAATGGTCCGTCTGTCGCAATGATGCAGGCACTGACGCGAGTGCAAGATCGAAAACTAAGATTAGTGATTCCTGGAGGCAAACAGCGAGTGCCGGATTGACACAACACGTCCGGAACGCGAACCAGGGCTCATGGATGAGCGCATTGGCCTGAAGTCGCCAGATGAGACCGTGTGCCGAAGAAGCTAGGCCTCGTTTGAAGTCTTTCACTACTGAGACATGCTTGTGGTCAAAGCCCAGATTGCCAGGGCGGTCATGCTGAAAGATGCTCCCAGTGCACACACACCACTCCAGTGAAAAGCTGCATATGTTGTGGTGGCGGCGAGAGCCCCGACGCCACTCCCAACGGAATAAAAGATCATATATGCGGCCGCTAGGCGGCTCTTTGCTTCAGGCCGTGCGGCAAAAATCATACTTTGGTTTGTCACATGCACTGCCTGAACGGCGAAATCGAGAAGGATGATCCCAATGACTAGCATCAGAAGTGATTGGTGGAGACAGGCGATGCATGCCCACGAGATGAGCAGAAGCCCCAGGCCAATACCGGTCGTCCACTGTCCCCGCCCCTGATCAACCAGGTGTCCTGCTCGTCCGGCTGCAACTGCGCCTGCCACGCCTGCCAGCCCAAATAAGCCAATCGCAGTACGCGAGAGTGGATGGGCCGGCTCGCTTAGAGGCAGCACCAAAGACGTCCACAACGCACTGAATGCAGCAAACAGCAGCAAAGCAATTGTTGCTCGGACACGCAGGACAGGAGTTGTGCGGTAGAGCGCAAAGGTTGAGCGAAGAAGCTGCGGATAGGAACTCCGCATTTCGGGCTTGGAATCCGGAACGATTCTAAACAATGCACCTGTCAAGACCAGGGTTAGCAGGGACGACGTAAGGTAGACGGCCCTCCAGCCTCCTATATCGCTCAAAGCTCCTGCGACGACTCGAGCCAGCAAGATACCCAGCACAACACCGCTTGTCACCGTACCGACAGTGCGTCCGCGTTTCTCCACAGGGGCAAGGCTTGCGGCAAAAGCCACCAGAACCTGGACAACCACAGCCAAAAGCCCAACGAAGAACAGGCCAATGAGCAACAGCTCTTCCGAATGAGCGAAACCCACGAGAGCAAGCACAATTGCGGACAATGAGAGTTGAGTCAAGACGAGCCGCCGGCGGTTCAAGAGGTCGCCAAGAGGCACGATGAGGAGAAGTCCCACAGCATACCCAATCTGGGTCACCAGGATCACCGCGCCGACCGACGACCGGTTGAAGCCGAACTCCTGTGCCATTGCGTCAAGAAGCGGCTGGGCGCAGTAGATGTTCGCAACGCTGATCCCAGCTGCCAGGGCAAATAGCAACAGAGCGGCTCTTGTAAGCTGCTCAGGTTGGCTTCTTTCAACCTCGATCCGCGAACATGCTGCCAAGTGTTTTCCGCACGACATTACACCTCCAAGTGGTTCTAAAACAGAACCACTTGAATCATACAGGAACTGGTTCGATAATCAAACCAGTTGGGGTGCATTCTTGAAACTTAGAAAACGACTAACAGGAGAAATGTGTCCGGTCGCGCGTTCGCTTGAGATCATTGGAGATCGGTGGTCACTGCTGATTCTTCGGAACGCATTTGATGGAATGCGCCGCTTCGGCGAATTCCAAAGGGACCTCAGACTTTCCAAAAGTGTGCTGGCTGCCCGCCTTCAGGTGCTGGTTTCGAATGGCGTTCTTCAGGTGGTGCCTGGAGAGGACGGCAGTGCTTATCAGCAATACGAGCTGACAAAAAAGGGGCTCGGTCTGTTTCATGTGATCGTAGGGCTCAGACAATGGGGAGAGGCTTTTCTGTTTGCTCCGCGGGAAGAGCGGTCGGTCTTGATCGAGCGGGCATCCGGTAAGCCGATTGGGCCACTCGCTCTCCGTTCTCGTACAGGAAAATCGCTTACCCCGGATGACGTCGTGGTTCGGAAGCCCCAGACGTCAGGATAGGAGCTGTCAAATGTGGTGTGCAGCCGAAAGTCCTGCATGTCGGCGTCGATCAGCGCATCATCGCCAATGCACTCATTGACACGCTGTTGAAGGTATTACCAGCCATACAGACGTTTGCCACAGCTGGAAAAGTCCGGATTGCCGTCGATGCGAAACGTAGGAGAACAAAGAAGAATCCTCTAGCATTCGACGACACCATACTGAAATTCACGGAATAGAAAACATGCGGCTTGTCGCCGCATCAGATTTGAGTAGGAGAGAGGATGGTATCCAAAGCTTTTAAGGAAATGTTGGCGAGCAAGCAGTTCATCACTGCCCCCGGAGTATTTGACTTGGTCTCAGCCAAAATTGCGGATCGGACGGGGGCGCAGGCAATCTACATGACCGGATATGGCATTGTGGCTTCTTACCTTGGACAGCCCGACGCTGGGCTCGCTACCTATACTGACATGCTTGATCGGGCTGCAGCAATTGCCGATGCCATCAGCAAGCCCCTGATCGCTGATGGCGATACGGGCTATGGTGGCCTGCTCAATGTTCAACACACGGTAAGAGGTTATGAGAAAGCAGGGGTCACTGTGATTCAGCTTGAAGATCAGGTGATTCCTAAGAAGTGTGGACACACTCCAAACCGCCAGGTCGTTGCAACAGAAGAGATGGTGAATAAGATCAGGGTTGCTTCCGATGCGCGTTCGTCGAGAGATTTCCTTATCCTCGCGCGCACTGATGCGCGCACGTCGTTTGGTTTGGACGAGGCATTGCGCCGTGGAGAGGCATATTTCAATGCAGGCGCCGATATTCTTTTTATCGAGGCTCCGGAGTCGAAAGACGAGATGAAGACGATCGGAGCGGCATTCGATAAGCCATTACTGTCCAATCAGCTTCACGGAGGAAAGACGCCAATACTGCCGCAGAAGGAGCTTAAGCAAATGGGCTTTTCGCTGGCGATCTATCCCACCGTGGGACTCTTCGCCGCAGCACAGGCACTTCAAAACGTGTACAACTCTCTCGCGCATGAAGAGCTGGTCACTCAGCCTCTTTACGCATTCGATGACTTTGTTGAAATGATCGGCTTCCAGAAGATATGGGATTTCGAGGAGAAGTACGCAGATCTCCTACAAGAAGAAGTACCGGCGGGTTAAATCGCTTGCGCACTAACGCGACCTTGACGATGGAACGTCCACGGTCGCGGAATCAGGATACTGAAAACTGGCTGATCGAGAACTCTCGGGAATATCCTGCCGGCTCCGCAGATATTTTCACTTTCAAATTGCCACTTGAGTCGCAGGTGTACTCTTCTCTGACGCTGAAGTCGGTTTGACCAGAGAGCCGCCTCACGGGTTCCTCTGTCAGATCCGATCGATCGCGAAGCTGAGGATCGAAAGGGAAGAGCACCTGACCCCAGTTGTTGATTTCTCCTGTAGGTTGCCCGAGATCGTCAAGCCGGGCACACTCCAGGTAACGAAAATGGCCAATGTTATGCACTGGCCGATAACTGCGTATGATCCGGAGCGGGGGCTCATCAGCCAAAGGCAACCTCGCGCCCCTTGGGAAGATCATGTCAAAAACGATCTTCCCGCCGTGATCGGTTTCACGCCAGATTCCGAAGTTCTGGTTAAACTGATCGCGCAATCCTTCGGTCGCGACATCGGCACGAATCGCCAGCCCAATCGCGCTGGCTGAACGCATATATGCTGATCGACGTACCTTCCTACCGAATGTCTCACGCAAGATTCGCGCGACAGGAGGCAACTCAGATCCTCCCCCGGTTACATAGAGCGTATCCAAAGGACGCGAAGACGGGTCACCCAGGAGTTTCTCCACCACTTCGCGAGTCGATTCGATCAGAGGACGACAACGTTCATAATAGGTGTCCACCGAAATTGTCAGGTGCTCCCACCCGGGGTGAACTCGTTCCAGGTCGATCGTCAACTTACGCGTATTAGGATTCAGAGATTCTTTCTTTTCCCTGCATTCCTCAAGCAGCCGGCTTTTCTCCGAGTGAGAAAGGGCTTCGTGAATCCCCGCCACCTCCAGGGCGAGGTCAGCGAGAATCTCATCGAAGTCATCGCCACCCAGATTCGGTATGCCATCTGAGGACTCGACGGTGTGCTCGGTCTCCCCCATGATCACGAGTGAAACGTCGAATGTGCCGCCGCCAAGGTCATACACCAGCAGTCCGCTCCCGGCACGGCTTTTGCGCTCGGCGCTGTTGCGGTAGGCGAATTCAATCGCAGCAGCAGATGGCTCGTTCATCAGGCCAAGAACTGTGAAGCCGCCGTTGTGTGCTGCTTCCTCAGTCAAAAAGCGTTGGTTGCTGTTGGCATTTGCAGGCACGCCGAGGATGGCTTCCAGCCTCTCGGAACGATGAACACCGAGATTCGAGTGCTCTTGCAATTGAACTCGCAGAGAATCCATCATCTCTGCCATCAAAAGCCGCAGAGATAGTTTGTCGCCTGCCACCTGCACTTCAGTATGTGGATCTGCACTGCGGAGCAGCCGCTTGAGGGACCGCAAAGTGATCCAGCTCTCATCCTGCTGCACAGCCACTGCCGCCCATCCATAAAGGCGTTTCTCGCCCTTGAGCGCGACAACGGGTGGAAACCAGTCGAAGACCTGCCCATCCGGCGTTTCAAAGTTCACGAGCGGATAGTTACCCCGGTCTACGGAGGCAACTACTACCCTCGTTGTACCGAAATCGATCCCAATCCTCACGTCTTCAGTTTAATGCCACTATGCGAACGATGACAGAACCACGGTCCTGAGTGCTAAGGCGATCGGGTACTCTGCAAAGCCACCCTTGGAACCGGACCGTAAGGTCCGTACGATTTCGGCGCTGTGGGCAGGATGCAGAAGTTGTGACTGCAATCGCGCCAGACCCTGCGGTGAGCAACGTTGGTATTCTGAGTATGAAAGTGCACGATGTATCGAACCGATCGAAAGTGACACGAGCATTACAAGGACAACATGCACATTAAAAAACAGGCATTGGATCGCGGGCTGCGTGAACGGCACATTCGTCTTATGGCGCTAGGCTCAACAATAGGCGTGGGCCTATTCCTGGGCTCCGCCAACGCGATCAAGCTTGCCGGTCCTGCGATCTTGCTCTCTTACATCCTTGGCGGGATTGCGATCTTCATTATCATGCGCGCTCTCGGTGAGATGGCAGTACACCACCCGGTTGCCGGGTCCTTCAGCCGCTATGCTCAAGATCATCTCGGTCCCCTGGCCGGCTATCTGACCGGTTGGAACTACTGGTTCATGTGGCTAGTCACATGTATCGCGGAAATTACAGCGGTCGGTATTTACATGGGCATCTGGTTTCCGGATATACCGCAATGGATTTGGGCCCTGGCAGCGCTCGCAGCGATGGGCGGAGTCAATTTAGCTACCGTTAAGGCCTATGGCGAATTTGAATTCTGGTTTGCGATGATCAAGGTGGTCACGATCGTGCTAATGATTGTGGCTGGCGCCTGCATGATCCTCTTCGGCGTGGGCAATCACGGTGTCGCCACCGGCATCAGCAATCTTTGGACACATGGCGGCTTTTTCCCCAACGGCGGGCGTGGCGTGCTGATGGCCTTGCAGATGGTGATGTTTGCATATCTTGGCGTGGAGATGATCGGACTTACCGCGGGCGAAGCTACCAATCCGACGACGTCAATTCCCGATGCAATCAACTCTGTGTTCTGGCGCATTCTTATCTTCTATGTGGGCGCACTCTTTGTGATCTTGTCGATCTATCCGTGGAACGAGCTCGGCACGCATGGCAGTCCTTTCGTTATGACATTCGAACGGCTGGGCATCAAATCGGCGGCAGGCATTATTAATTTCGTGGTGCTCACGGCCGCTCTGTCTTCGTGCAACGGTGGTATCTACAGCACGGCGCGCATGCTGTATAACCTCGCCGAACAGGGCCAAGCCCCTCGGCTCTTTGCAGCCACTTCATCGGGCGGCGTGCCTCGCCGGGCGATTCAGCTATCTATGATCGGCCTGCTGTTAGGAGTGTTGCTGAACTATCTGGTGCCTGCAAAGGTTTTTGTATGGGTCACGTCGATCGCAACATTCGGCGCTATCTGGACTTGGATCATCGTACTGGTGACTCAAATGAAATTCCGAAGGAGCATGAGCGAGACAGAGCGCGAGCGGCTGGCTTTCCGCATGCCTTTTTATCCATATGGTTCGTGGTTCGCACTTGCTTTCTTAGCGCTGGTTATCGGATTGATGGCCTATTTCCCTGATACGCGCGTGGCCTTGATCATCGGGCCCCTGTGGTTAGTCATCCTGACGGCGCTTTTCTACGGGCTTGCACTTCATACGAATCGCACCCAAAGTTCCGTTCCCATCGGTGCCTCGCTTGGTCGCGGTCCGCATGATGGCGCATTGTAGGTGCAGGGACAGTTCCGGCATAGCCGCAATTGCAATCTTCTCTCGTTCGACCTTTTTGCCAGCCGCTTCTTTTTGTTGCTGCATTTCTACATATTGCACTGTGATCCTGTGCATGAATTTAGAATGTATAAGAGAAGGTTTGTTGCACGACTTTTAATACCTTTCTAATGGAGACATCGTTCATTGCAGTCCATATCACGTCGCCTTTTTTTGCAGTCTGCGAGTGCATTTTGCGTTTCCTCTGCTCTGCCGCTTCCCGCTTTTACCATTCCTCAAGGTGCTGATGCAGCCGATCCTCTGCGTTGGGTTGATCCGCGAATAGGCACTGGAGGACACGGTCACTGTTTTCCCGGAGCGAGCCTTCCCTTCGGCGCAGTCCAGCTCAGTCCGGACACCTTCAACGATGAGTGGGACTGGTGCTCCGGATATCACATCTCCGATACGTCCATCATGGGCTTCAGTCACACGCATCTCAGCGGAACCGGCTGCGGAGATCTTCTCGACTTTCTGGTGATGCCTGGCACTGGCCCCGTGAAGCTGGTTCCTGGTTCTCGTACGAATCCCGAGCAGGGCTATCGTTCGCGCTTTTCTCACGATGACGAACACTCCGAGCCCGGTTACTATTCCGTCCTGCTCAAAGATCCAAATGTGCGCGTCGAGCTGACTGCGACCGAGCGCACGGGCCTGCACAAATACACCTTTCCCGAGAGCGACGATGCATGGCTCATTGTTGATCTCGCCCACAGCTATCTCACAAACGGCAGTTCGTCCGTGTATTCGGCTGAATTGAGTCAGCCTGCATCCGATACGCTTGCCGGGGGACACATCACACGCGCCTGGGGAAGTGGGCGGCACTGTTATTTCACCCTGCAGGTCTCAAAGCAACCGACCAGTGTCGTGTTCTACTCCGACGACAAGCCTGTGAGCACGACTGGAAATCTTGAGGGCGATTGCCTGAAAGCTATCCTCCATTTCAAGACGCATGCCGGAGAAGTCATCTACGTGCGTACTGGGATCTCCGGAGTCAGCACCGAAGGCGCGGCAAAGAACCTTCGCGCCGAGCAGTCGGACTGGGACTTCGAGAAAACTCGTGCCGCCGCCCAACGTAGTTGGCGGCAACAGCTCTCCCGCATCAAGGCAGAGTTCGCCACGCCCAAACAGAAGCGAATCTTCTACACCGCCCTCTATCACATGTCCTTAGGACCGCAGCTATTTGATGATGTAGATGGTCGTTATCGCGGCATGGACTGGCAGATTCACCAACTGGCTGAGAATGAGCATAACTACACCACATTTTCACTATGGGATACATTTCGTGCCGCACATCCTGCCTATGTGCTCATCCAGAGTGACCGTGTGCCGGACTTTGCCAACACCCTGATCCGCATGGCAGAACAAAGCCCCGCGGGAATGCCTGTTTGGCCTCTGCAGGGAACTGAAACGGGCACGATGACCGGCTATCACTCGGCGAGCGTCATCAGCGAAGCCATCGCAAAGGGTTTACCTGGGATCGATGCCGAGAGAGCATATCGGGTGATGATGCAGCGCGCAGTAGCGGAAAACTACGAGGGACTGGGCTACTACCGCCGCCTGGGCTACATTCCGGCAGATCGCGAAGGAGAATCCGTCTCCAAGACTTTTGAATATTGCTACAACGACTGGGCTATCTCTCACGTAGCCGAAAAGCTGGGGCGCCACGACGAAGTTGTGATGCTGCGTACCCGCTCGACAAATTATCGGCATTATTTCAACTCCGCCAGCGGCTTTATGCAGCCCAAACTCGAGAACGGAGAATGGACGCGGCCATTCGATCCGATTGAGATGGGCCACAGCAAGAAGTGGCGCGACTACACCGAATCGAATGCCTGGCAGACAACCTTCGGAACTATGCATGATCCAGCGGGATTGATCGCACTCTTTGGTGGGCGCGAACCATTTCTGACGAAGCTCGATGCACTGTTCACGGTTCCTTCTACTCTACCGGCTGACGCGCCTCCTGATATTGCCGGTATGGTTGGCCAATATGCTCATGGCAATGAACCATCGCATCACATTGCATATCTCTATGCATACGCGGGCGCTCCGTGGAGGACTCAAGCGCGCGTACGCTCGCTGATGGACACAATGTACAAAGACGATCCTGACGGCATGCCTGGAAATGAAGATGTCGGTCAGATGTCTGCGTGGTTCATCCTTTCAGCGCTAGGCTTCTACCCGGTTGATCCTGTAAGCAGCAACTACATCCTCGGCTCGCCGCTGGTCCAGCATGCGGTGCTTGAACTCCATGGCGGCCGACGACTTGAAATCGACGTCAAGCGTAGTGATCCGACGCACGCCTACGTGCATTCGTTCACGCTCAACGGCCAGCCTCAGCAGCGAGCCTGGTTTCGCCATGCTGACATTGCTGAGGGTGGTCACATTGTGCTGGAATTAGGGCCGAATCCGAACACCTCATTCGGAACTGATCCCGAGCAAGCTCCGCCTTCTCTAAAACTCTGAGGGAGGGGCCTTGCCACGCTAAGTGTGAAAGACCTTCGAACTAATCTTCCACATATTAGAGAGTGACCTTATGCCTCTAAGCCCTGTAGCAAATCCCAGTTTTTAGGGCTTACGTTCCAAATCATACTTACAATCCACCAGCGTTTGGCGTCGAACACCATCTGACAGCTGTTGACTCGGCGTATGTTAGTGCCAACTTACCAAATCACAAAAACTCTTGACATCGACCGGCCTTCTCGTGGAAGGGCAATTGGCTTATTGATTCAGTCCAGAGGTTGATCTTGGATTTTAAATATGACCGTCATATCTTGACAGTCATAATGAAGAGATACTAGCCTGCTCGCATGACCGGGCAAAAGACCGACGTAATCCAGGGCACACTCGACCTCCTAATCCTGAAAACGCTAAGTCTCGAGCCTATGCACGGTTTCGGCATTGCTCGACGCGTCGAGCAGGTTTCACGAGGCGTATTTAAGGTTAATCCAGGATCTCTTCTCACCGCTCTTCAGCGTCTGGAACGGGCTGGCTGGCTCGATTCCCAGTGGCGGAACACAGAAAACTCGCGCCGAGCGAAGTTCTACATTCTCACGCGCACAGGAAAGAAGCAGTTGGAGATCCAGGAGGCGGATTGGAATCGACGCGCTTCGGCAGTTGCACGCCTTCTTCGGCAGGAGGCTTAAAGTATGTCCTTTTGGCGCCAGGTGACATATGGCCTTCGTGGGCTGCTGCGTCGAAACGAGCGAGACCGGGAAATCGATGATGAGGTAGAGCATTACTTCGAGGAAACGACCGCAGCGTATCGGGAGCGCGGTCTTACCGATGAGGATGCCTGCCGAGCGGCGCGCCAGGAGTGTGGGAACCTGCACACAGCCAAAGAGGAGGTGCGCACGTATGGATGGGAAAACACGATAAGAACACTTGGCGCTGATCTCCGCTTTGCCGGGCGGCAATTGCGGCGCAACCCTGTATTCGCGGTCACCGCTGTTCTCATGCTCGGTATCGGAATCGGCGCGAATACTGCCATCTTCACCTTCGTCAACTCCGTGCTGCTTCGTCCGCTTCCTTATCCGGAGTCGAATCGATTGACCATCGTCTTGTCTGAGCTTGGGAATTCCAGTCGCGCCCCTGCATCGATGTTCGAGCTTTACCAGATGCGGCAGCGGAGCCGGACTTTCGACCAGATTGCCGGCATCTGGGTTACGAACCGGGCGTTGCCCGGTAAAGGGGACCCGGAGCAAGGCAAGGCCGGCGAGGTTACGTCCAACTTTCTCCAGCTCTTCTGCACGCGCCCCATGTTAGGGCGCTTTTTCGGCCCCGAGGATGACCTGGAGAACGCTCCCTCAACAGTTGTGCTGTCTCATCAGTTATGGGTACGGAAATTCGGAAGCGATCCGCGGATAGTGGGTAAGTCAGTGCCCCTCGATCGTGGCTCGTCCATCGTGATCGGCGTCCTTCCGCAAGACTTCAGGTTGATCTTTCCTGAAGACTCCAGCGTTCCCCCCAATGTGGATTATTTCCAGTCCGTCCCTATTGGCCCGTGGGAGCCGAACGGCCCCGGCTTTCTCCATCTGGTAGGTCGACTGCGCGGCGCGGGAACCCTTGCGGCCGCCCAGGCAGAGCTCGCGTCTATTGCCGCGGAGATCAACGATATCGGTGCGCGAACGAAGGTCATCAACTACCACCTGTATGCATTCTCACTGCAGGACGACGATGTCCGCGAAGTGCGCCGGACGCTGTACCTGCTCTTTGGAGCTGTTGCATTTATTTTGATGATAGGGTGTGCCAATGTGGCGAACCTCCTCATGATCCGTGCGCGCCAGCGGCTTCATGAGACCACCATTCGTGCTGCGCTCGGAGCATCCACGCTCCGCCTGATTCGGCAAATTCTTACTGAAACCTTCGCGACCGTGCTTCTCGGTGGAGCGGTTGCCCTGCTGCTCGGATGGGCGGCACTGAAGGCGATTGTCGCCGTCGAGCCGTCATCATTTGCGAATCTGGGACATGTCAGCCTTGATCTCCGCGTGCTTGCGTTCACCTTTATGATTGCGGTTTTGATCAGTGCCATCGTTGCATTGGCGCCTATCTCCACCGTGCGTCATCTTAAGTTGGCTGAAGATCTGAAGCGCAGCGGACGATCGACAACTCGCAAACAGTCAAGGTCAACCACCGTACTCGTCACCACAGAGGTCGCTCTCGCCTTCGTGCTCCTCATCGGAACCGGTTTGCTCGTCCGCACCTTCGCAAACATTCTGCGCGTCGATCCCGGCTTCCACCCGGAAAGTGTCTTTACTCTCCGGGCGAGCGTGCCCAATTACGATGTTCTGCGCGAGGTGCAGCGCGCGCTGACCGCACTTCCCGGAGTGCAATCCGTTTCCACCGTCTCCCATCTTCCGCTGGATGACCAGGGCAACTGGTATGACTACTACTGGAAGGATGGCGTTTCCGTAGACCAGCAAAACACCGAGATGGCTGATATGCGCTCTGTCCTCCCAGGCTATTTCGATACGATCGGTGCGCAACTCATGCAAGGCCGCGATTTCACAGAGTCCGACGACGCGGCTCATCAGCACGTCGCGTTGATTGACGAAATCCTCGCGCGCCGCCTTTGGCCTGGCGAGTCTGCTCTCGGCAAGCGCATCAATGTCTCCGACTCTCCAAAGGGACCATACGAATTCGAACGAGACTGGCTTGTGGTGGTGGGAGTTATACGGCACATACAGTGCCACACGCTGACTGCGACCGTGCGCCCACAGATTTATGTGCCCTATTCGCTTGCTCCTCGGCCTTCCATGTTCATGGTCATACGCACGAGGGGCACCGTGCCCCATCTCGCGTCGTCCGTGCGCAAACAAATCGCCGCTCTCAATCGCAATGTACCCATCACCCAGCTCGAGCCGCTCTCGTCCGTAATTGCGCGCGCGCGGGCCGAGAGCCGCTTTCTCTCGGTACTTGCCACCTTGCTTTCGATCATCGCCTTGCAATTGGCGCTCGGCGGCATTTACGGAGTGCTCTCGTATTCCGTAGTTCTGCGTACTGCCGAGATTGGTATCCGCATGGCAGTGGGCGCCCAACGAGTAGAAATCATGCGCCTGGTCTTCGCAGAGGGCTTCCTACCAGTCACGCTGGGCATTGCAGCTGGAACGATTTGGTCGGCTGTCTCAATGCCATTACTTGATCACTTGCTCTTCGAAATCAGGCCCAGTAGTCCAGTGATCTACCTTCTCAGCATTGTCGCGATTTTTGTCCTTAGCGGGATCGCAATGCTGGTCCCTGCATTGCAGGCTATAAGGATCGATCCCCTGAGGGCGCTGGCTTGTGAATGACGCTTGGTACAGTGCTCGAGACATGAGCTTGACATCAGATCGGGTATAAATCGTATTCTTGCTGCCAATCGAATGCCGAAAGACCTCGGGCCCGTCACCCTGCCACCCGTACCACAGAGCATGGTGAGTCGGCCCGTTTACTAACGGCCGCGTAGTCGAAAATCTCAACGATGGTGCACACATTGAGCGCATAGACGATCCGGTGTATGTTGCTTTAGTTGGCACCGAACTACTGGAGTCCACCGTGAAAAGATTACTGCTCCGTGGATTGCTACTGCTGTTCAGCTCTTCGATTCTCTATGCCCAGATAGCCAACAACACCGCCCTTGTTGGAACCATTACCGACCAAAACGGCAATGTTGTATCGAATGCGAAAGTTACCGGCACAAACGTTGACACCAAAGTCGAATACACCGGTACCACCAACGCAGAAGGCTATTACTCAATTCCATTCGTCAATCCAGGGACATACAACGTGACAGTGGAAGCTCCAGGCTTCTCAAAGGTTACCGTTCTAGGCGTGATCGTTACAGTCAACGTTTCGGTCCGCACAGATGCCGTAGTGAAAGTTGGCTCGGTTGTCTCTGAAGTCAGTGTTTCAGCGAGCACGCCTGCGATCTCGACGGATGACGCCCTTCTTGGCGAGACAATCGAAGCCGAACGCGTACACGATCTGCCGTTGAACGGCCGGCAGGCAATCAACCTTGCGGCGACCACTTCGAACATTACCATCGCCGGCACTGCGCTGACAGGTGTTCCTCCCGGCAATCGAGCCAGCGGCGCAGGAACGCGCAACGTTACCAACAGCATTTCGCTGGATGGTATATCGATGGTCAACAACCTGATTTCCACTGCCGCTCTCACTCCGAATCCTGACGCGCTCGATTCAGTCCAAACGCAAAACGGCAACTATACGGCACAGTACGGAGACTATATCGGCGTCCATATCAATATGGTCACAAAAAGCGGCGGCAATAAGTTTCATGGAACAGCTTATGACTACCTGCAAAATGACGCGTTGAATTCCAGACCTTTTGGTTCTCTAGCAACAACACGCAAGGGTCAGGTTCGGTTCAATCAGTTTGGAGGTATTGTCACAGGACCCATCGTCAAAAACAAAGCCTTCTTCCTTGGGTCATACGAGGGCATCCGTCAGAATAATGCCACGCTGCTACAGGGCCAGGTCATCACGGCCAAAGAACGCACCGGCGATTTTTCAGAGTTATTGATTCCGGGTTTCGCTGGGTCTAAACCGATCCAGCTTGTAGACCCGACAACACGTCAGCCAATTCCCGGTAACCGTCTTGATCTTGCCGGGTACACTCCGTCGCCTCAGGCACAAAACGTGATGCAGTACCTGACACTGCCAACTGTTACGACTTTTCTTGCAAATAACTTTGTAGGGAACGCCGCTGCAGATCTTAATTACGATTCAACTGTAGACCGTGTCGACTACAACCTGACTGACAAGATTCGACTGTTTGGCCGTTTTGCCTGGCAAAGAATGACCAGTGAAAGCGGAGCCATCAACCCGTCAAGCGATACGTTTAGTCCGAGCAGTTTCCGCAACGGCGCTTTGGGATATACGCATATCATCAGCCCCAGGATGGTGAATGATCTTCGCCTCGGTTTTAATGTCGTGACGACAAACTTCTTCAATTACTTTGCTCAGAATGGCATTAAGGGTGCTGGTTCCGCGCTGGGGATTCCCGGCTTTACTGCCGATGTGGATTCCAATAACCCCGGCTTGCCTACGATCAACATCACCAACTATCAAGGCACGGCGGGCGAAGATGGCACGAACTGGTTGCAGGACGATCGCACAATGACGATCTACGATCAGTTCTCCTGGACTAAGAAACGCCACACGATTACAGCCGGTCTCAGCTTCCGTAGGTTATCGATTGGCCGTGCGGCGCAAAATGGGCCTCGCGGAACATTTACATTCAGCGGTCAATACACCAACGATGCAGCAGCGGACTTTTTCCTCGGCGACGCGACCTCCGACATAACGCCGTTCTTCCAGGTGAAGGGTGAAATCTATCAATTCCGCGACGGCTTTTTCGTACAGGACAACTGGCAGGTCTCGCAAAAGCTCACGCTGCAATATGGTCTTCGCTACGAGCTGCCGCAGGTAGCCAAGAGTCTGAATGGCGTGGGCCGCAAACTGAACCCCGCTGAGAACGCCCTTTTCCCAGCGCAGGGTGGAACGAATGCCTCAAACGCGCAGGCTTTTCCAGGCTTTCCGTTCTCTGATCCTAATCACACCAGTATTGCTCCACGTCTTGGATTTGCCTACCGTGCGACCGACAAAACGGTCATACGTGGTGGGGGAGGCATCTACTACAACGCAAATCAGCTCAACTCCTATACTCTTTCTTCGACGAACTATCCCTATTCGGCATCGGTCACCTATAGTGGAGTCTCGCCAGCAGTCGGTAACATTCCAAACGTGACATTTTCTAATCCCACTCCTGGAGCTGGCACCGTTTCGCCTGTTGCCGGTACGCCTGGAACCTATGTCAGCGCCTTTACCGAAGATCCGCATCTGCCGCCAGCGACGATGTATCAATGGAACGTGGATGTAGGTCAGGAAGTCTGGAAAAATGCGGGCCTGGAACTTCAATATCTGGGATCGCACACCATCCATCTGGACGAAAGCTTCTATGACAACCAGCCGGAACCTGGTGTCGGCGATCAATCCCTCTCGGTGAACAAACGCCGTCCGAATCAGCTCTTCGGACAAATCCGCAAAATTGAGAACAACGGTATTGCTACCTATAACGGATTGACAGCCATCCTTCGGCAGCGTCTTAACCACGGCGTTTCAGCAACTGCAAGTTACACATGGGCGCATGCTTTGGACACATCGGACAGCTCAAACGATGGCGGCAGCGCGATGTGGCAGGGCCACCTGAAACTTGACTACGGCAATTCGACCTATGATATTCGCAATCGGTTCGTTGCAACTGTTACCTATGAACTACCAAAGTTCAACACCAGCAACGCCTTTGTCGAAGGGGCATTGAATGGCTGGCAAGTCAATGGAATCCTTGACCTCCGCACTGGAATCCCAATCAACGTAACGTACTCTGGCGACCGCTTGAACGTCGGCCAGCCCGGTGCTGCACAGCGCCCGAACTATGTACACGCTGCAAGGAGCGAGTGCACGAAGGCCTTCCTCTTCGCTCAAGGCCCTGCAGCTTCGTGTCTCGATAGCACGGCTTATTCGTTGCCTGCCCTCAACTCTACCTATGGCAATCTGCATCGCAACGATATTCATGGGCCGAACCAGCTTGCTCAGAACAGCGCTTCTATTTTCAAAAACTTCAAGATATGGGAAGACGTTTCGTTCCAATTCCGCGCCGAAGCCTTCAACTTTCTTAACCACGCCAACATTAGCACCGCTGGCCCGAACTCAACCGCCAGCCCTAACTCGACCTTCGGTTCATCGAGCTTCGGAACACTTACAGGCAACGGTTTTCGCACGATTCAGTTTGCTGGCAAGATCAATTTCTAACTGAAGCAGTGATTGTCTGCGGGCTGCAGTCCCATTCGAGCGGCGCCGCCCGGTTTCTTGCGCGAGTCATCTGTACGTCATCAACTCAGTCAAAGGTGGTCAGCGGTCTGTCAGGGAGCAAGTTTTCATGGATCTCCAGGTATTTCTCTGTTTGCCTCTGGCTGACGGCATTCCTATGCCAACCGGTTAAAGTAGCCGACGACACCGCATATGAAATTCTGATCCTCGACGCGTTCGAGAAGCTCAAACGGAACATCTGAATCGACACGTCTGCCGCGGCGGGCTGCGTTGCAAGAATATTCACCCGCGCTGCCCGCGAACAGGCGTATAGTTGTGAGTCAATTGCGACGGCGTTTCACGAAACCAAAAGGAGCACTCTATGAAGATCGGTTTAGTGCTCCTTGCGTGTTCCCATTTGGAAATGCACCGACTCCTGAGCTGATCATCACTCCCAGGGAACTCCTCTGATTGCTGGATTCTTGAGTTGCTTCTAAGCACCGGTTGCGGAATTGCCTGCGTGATACCCATGGTGGAACAGCTGAACGCTAGAAAGGAGTAGCAGGGTGAAAAAACCAACGGCACACCATCGCAATTATTTCAATCGCTTGTCCCCAAAAAATTTACTTATGGCCGCTGCATTGATGGGCTTAGCGTTGACCCCGTCGGCGGGAGGGTCGCGCTGGGATCATGCCGAGACACTTCAAGGCGAGGTGGAGAGCGGCGGTACCGGATTGGTGGGTTACGAGGTCTCACTTTTCGCCAGCTTCGTCGATCACGGATCGGCTTGGTTGCTCTTGGGCTCTGATATCAGCAACAGGGCTGGAAAGTTCCATATCACTTACTCGTTACCGAAAGGGCTTTCGAACGATCAACAGCCACTCCTGTTCGTCGAAGCGAAGCGCGGCGCGGTGACGTTAGCGAATGCGATCGGCATGGCGTCCAGCGCGCCCGAAGAGATTGTCGTGAACGAGCTCACTACGGTCGCAACCGGGAATGCGTTCGCTCAGTTCGTTGAGGGTGAGAAGATCAGGGGCAATCTCTATGGCATGGTCAACGCCGTTCAAATGGCAGCCAATCTCGCCAACCCGAAAACTGGTGCAGTCGGGGTTGTACTCGCCTTGCCTCCAAACGGGATCGAGACCTCGACATTTGCGACGTTCAATTCGCTTAGCAATGTGGTGGCAGGCTGCGTCGAAGATCGTCACAACTGCGCCAGATTGTTTGAAGCGGCCACCCCGCCTGGTGGCCCGCCACCAACCAATGTGCTTCAGGCAATCGCGAACATCGTTAAGAATCCCTCCTATCCCGGCTACCCTTCGAATGCGAATGATCCGCTGTTCCTGTTGTCCAGGGAGGTCGATACGATCCACCGACCCGCGCTAGTGCACAGACCGACGAATTGGCTGTTGTTCCTGAAAATTACCGGAGGTTTTTACAGCGCCCAAGACAGTACCAACCTGATGAACGGCCCGGGCAATTTCGCGATCGACGAGAAGGGCTTCGTGTGGGTGAATGACAACGCTGTGCCCCAGGCGCCAGACGATGTCGCCTGCGCCGGCTTGACACTGATGAAGTTCTATCCTTGGGGAGAGAGTTTCCCCGGCTCGCCGTATACCGGCGGTGGCTTGAGCGGCGCCGGATACGGAATCACCCTCGATCCAGATGGCCATGTCTGGGTGGGCAATTTTGGTTTCCAGGATCCGCCTTGCGCGCTTTTACCTAACCGGGCGGCGCGCCACAACAGCGTCTCAGAATTCCAGCCAGACGGCACCCCGGTCGCGGCTGATGGATATACGCAAGGCAATATTTCCTGGCCGCAGGGCACCGTATCAGATCGCAAAGGCAACATCTGGGTCGCCAACTGCGGGAGCGATTCAGTCACGCTGATACCACGAGGAGATCCAAGTCGGGCGTTCAACATTCGCTTGGGCCCACCGCCGCCTTCTCGCAATCCGCAGATGAAACCCTTCGGGGCTGCCATTGATCTCGGCGGTAATCTCTGGATCGCCGACAACCGTAGCAATACGATGTCCGTTATCTCGCCGCAAGGCAAGCTGATCGAGACGCTACCGGGTACTAACCATGGCAAAACCATCCTCAGCCATCCTGTCGGGAACGCGGCCGATATCGAGGGGAACATATGGGTGGCCAATTCGGACTGGCTCGACTCGCCCTGTCCAACTCGAGGACAACTCGGCACTGCCACCAATCCTTCGATCACGATGTTCCAGGGCAAGAGTCGAAAACCCCATCCCGGCTCGCCTTTCACCGGTGGTGGCCTTACTCTCCCTTGGGGGATCGCGGTCGATGGAGCGGACACTGTCTGGGTGTTCAACTTTGGCGCGGTTCGCGTCGGCACTTCCACCGATACGGAGACGGGAATCA
>Ga0081540_1001562_pt1 | contig 19602 bp, 21 predicted proteins | sample TabmetS2T1R1_FD_71024 | JGI IMG/M metagenome (GOLD analysis project Ga0081540, IMG submission 71024) | Tabebuia heterophylla rhizosphere microbial communities from the University of Puerto Rico - S2T1R1 | ecosystem: Host-associated > Plants > Roots > Rhizosphere ... | reverse complement strand
CGATGATGTACCTGCCGTACAAGGAGGATGGCCAGCCGGATCTCGTGAGGTTGTTCGTTGAGATGTTTGGTCTGGTCATGCCTGAAAGAATGGCGGAAGCCGTCGTGAAGCGGGATGTGAAGATGATCTTCGACCCGGCGACCAAGGAGCTCATCCACGTCGTCATGCCGTTCGAGAGCAAGACCGAAGTGATGACCTTGACCGTAGACAAGGGTTGGGTCACGGAGGCGAAAGTCGAAGACGTGAAACTGCTTCCCGGCGTGCATCGAACAATATTCCGACTGAGCGGCGGTGATTGGGTTAGCCGCGAGATCGTAAAAGATGTTCGATCTGGGCGCGCGAGATTCGTGATCAATACTGGCGACGTTGTCTGGTGGGGAAATCAGGGTCTTACGATAGAGGACAGCCCCTATTGGCAGCGGGTGAACGACACCATGTTGAAGCAACTGCCGCCCCCGGATGATGAGATGCGCGCGGCGGGGCTCGATGGACGCTGGTTCATCAGCGTGGGCAACCATGAAGTATGGGGCGATCCCAAGATCGCCGGTGTCCTATCGGCTGTACCATATTTGAAGAAATTCGGCGTGACGCCGGATCGGCTCATTTACATGTTCGACTTTAAGAATGTTCGCTTCATTTCCCTGTGGAGCGGGAAGTACGACTATCGCTCCCCCTCGCTCTGGGATGCCGATCGACCAAAATATGCCGAGCAGATGGCACAGCTCCAGCAGTGGTTGGACGACGCCAAGGCCAAGGGCATCCCCAAGGTGTTCATCAACTTCCACTATCCGGTCTTCGCACGCTCAGGTCTGGGCCCAATCCCTGCACCCGACAATCCCCACAAGGTCATCGCCTCCTACGCGAAGGACATCGAATTGGTCGTGCTCAATGGGCATGTCCACACGACCGAGCTATACGAGGTTGACAACGTGAAATACCTGATGCTTGGCGGTGGTGGCGCAGAGCAGGATCCCATCCTTCCGGGCCGGACAAAAATCAAGGTGCCGGCAGACTACCCGCCGGACTTGTATTGGAAGGGCCAGGCACCGAAAGAGGAGTACAATTACGCCTTGGTAGATGTTGAACCTGGGCAGAAGACCAAAATCACACTCAATCGCTTCCGGCCGTGGGCAGCAACGCCATTCGAGAGCGTTGAGGTGTTCGGCCCGAGCAGCTCGGGCAGCCGCGCCCTGCAATGAGGGGCTCGCCGCGGTCGCTTGTCGCATTCTTGAACCTGGCTGCGCACTCGCTGGGCTCCGAGAAGCGGTCATCCTAGGCGGGCGGAGATGACGATTGCCCTGTTGATGGTGCATGGTCTGGTGGCGGTTGCGCTGCTTGGCGCGATCACTCACCAGACGCTGGCGGCATGGGCTCCAGTTCGCGCCCGACCAGGTTCCTTCCTTGGGCGCTTCCGGACCGTCCCTTCCGCGTCATTCACCAATGCCATCGTCGTTTTGTACCTGGTCTCCGCCCTGCTCGGAGCCATTTTATATTTGTATTTCCGTGTCGATGTCAGGCCCGCACTGGAGCGCGACGGGCATTGGCAGTCTCTCGGGCTGTTCGACCTCAAGGAGCACTTCATTTCTATCGGATTGGGACTGTTACCGGCCTATTGGGTCCTTTGGCGACGGCCATGCGCCGATGAGTCTCCTCGAATGCGCGCCGTGTTGACTGCGGTTATTGCCTTGATCGTCTGGTGGTCGTTCTTGATCGGCCATTTCATGAATAACGTCCGGGGCTTCGGTCAATGACTTCTGGGCTCGCCGTTCGCCGGTTCGCCTTTACGTTTGGAATAGCGTTCGCAGTCCTCTATGTGATCGCGCTAGCGCGAGATCTGGCGCTATTCACCGTTTACCCCTCACTTGGTGTTGTCCTCTTTGGCACGCATCATTCCAAGGATGTTGCTGATCCTGCCATCGGTTTCGTGGCACCTGCGATGTACTGGTACGGTTGGACCGCGACGGCCGCGACTGGCGCACTCGGCCTCGGCTTCCTTGCCATGTTGCTTCCCGACCGATCGACGTGGCGGTTCGGGCTTGCATGGGTTTGTGTGACCCCAGTGCTAGCGATGATCGCGTGCATATATCTGACGCTTCCCTGGTTTCGGCTTTAGCCTATTGCGTCAGCCGTCGACCGTGCCTGAACGGCTCCGGTTGAGCTGGCACGACGAAGCCCATCCGTTCGACTAGTTATCAAGCTGCCAGTGAGGCCGGGGTCAGCTCTTGGCAGTGCGCCCTGAAGGCGCGAATCATCAGTGGAGGAGGGTTCCACACGGATAATTGTCGATAAGTCCGGAAGCTAACGAGCGGTTTCGCTGGGTAACTGGCGGGACTGAAGCCTCGTGACAAAGGTCACCTTGGGTGGCTGAGCGATCCGACGGGCCGTAACACGCGTAAAGCCTGAGCAGGCCTCGAAAGTGACAATGCGGATGCCGACCCTCCTGCCATTTGGGGAAGGCTGCACAAGTAGGGAAGCAATCGACACGCGCACCTGCTTGATCCGCCGGGGTAGTGGGCACAGCACGTCGGAAGGGTGGTTCGTGGTTGTAAGGGGAGACCCGTTGTAGGCGAGGGTAGCGGCCTCAACGTCACCTCGGGTGGCGGCTTCGGCGGGAGTCGGACAGGGTCGTTGGAGCGTTGAGGCCGGGTAATGTCGGCGGAGCAAAGGACCCTGACTTCTGGTGCGCTTTCGAAGATGGCGAGGGGATGGTGATTGGCGATGAGCCCGGTAACACCAGATAAGATCCGGAGCCTTCAGAGGAAGCTGTATTGCAAGGCGAAGGCGGAGCCTGCTTTCCGCTTCTACGTGCTCTACGACAAGATCTGTCGCGAGGACATTCTGCGTCATGCCTACGGGCTCGCCCGCGCCAACGCGGGTGCCCCGGGTGTGGACGGAGTGACTTTTGAACAAATCGAGGAGCGGGGCCTGGAAGGGTGGTTGGCAGGTTTGCGCGAGGAATTGGTCTCGAAGACGTACCGGCCTGATCCGGTGCGACGGGTGATGATCCCGAAACCGAATGGCGAAGGCGAGCGTGCGCTCGGCATTCCAACCATCCGGGATCGCGTGATTCAGACCGCCGCCAAGCTCGTACTGGAGCCGATATTCGAGGCCGACTTCGAGGACAATGCGTATGGCTACCGTCCTGCTCGCGGGGCGGTGGATGCAGTCAAGGACGTGCACCGACGTCTCAGTCGGGGCTACACCGACGTCGTAGATGCCGACCTATCCCGCTACTTCGATTCGATTCCGCACGATGATCTCCTGAAATCAGTGGCTCGTCGCATCGCGGACGGTTCTGTGTTGCGGCTCATCAAGCTGTGGCTGAAAGCACCGATCGAGGAGCGGGATGCCGATGGAACTCGGCGCATGAGTGGTGGCAGGCGGAACAAGCTCGGCACGCCGCAAGGCGGCGTGGTGAGCCCACTACTCGCCAATATCTACATGAACCGGTTCCTGAAGCACTGGCGTCTAAGCGGTTGCGGTGAAGCGTTCCGTGCTCACGTCGTCTCCTATGCCGACGACTTCGTCATCCTCAGCCGCGGTCGTGCGACCGAGGCGCTGGCGTGGACGAAGGCAGTGATGACCAAGCTCGGGCTCTCGCTCAACGAGGTCAAGACCTCGTTGAAGGATGCCCGACAGGAACGATTTAGCTTCCTTGGCTACTCGTTCGGCCCGCATTGGTACAAGGCGAACGGGAAATGGTACCTGAGCGCAAGCCCGTCCAAGAAGAGCATGCAACGACTCAAGACGAAGGTTGGCGATCTGCTGGTGCCCGGCAATCTCGCTCCATGGCAGGAAGTACGCGACAAGCTGAACAGGTTACTGCGTGGCTGGTCGAACTATTTCTGCCACGGGACGCGTCGGTCGGCATTCCGCGCAATTGATCGCTATGCCTACGAGCGTGTGCGCGACTTCCTCGCAAGACGGCATAAGGTGGCAGGGCGTGGCACCGTCCGGTTCTCGTGTGAAGTTGTCTACGAGAACCTCGGCTTGCTGCGCCTCGAACGCCTGCCACTCGCTGCCGCGCCGTGTGCCTCGCGGTGAAGCCAGTCGGAGAGCCGGATGCGGTAACTCCGCACGTCCGGTTCGATGAGCGGGGATGGGAAACGGGGCGCTGGCCAATGGCCCCAAGCTACCGCGCCCATCCTCGACTCTACCACAAAGGCCATGCCCCAATTGATCACCAGCATGGCCGAAATCTGAGGTAGTGCGGACGGGATTTGAGATGGCAGGAGCTGGCTGCGACCGGCAGTGGTTGACCCCTTCCGGACATCGACAGTCCCCGGCGGTTACCACAGGGGATTGACAATGTATCCTCGGGAGACCACTTTTTTGCGAGGTTGATACGACCTGCCGCTTGCGCCCTTTGGGGTATTGGTGAACGTATCACGGCTTTTCATAGCCCTTTGCCCGAACGACGGGTCAGCAACGCAAGCCCTGGCACCCCTGTTTCGTTCAAGCAAAGGATAAAGACATGCGCGACTTCCGCGACGCCAAAGCCATGGCAGGTACACTGCGTGCGGCGCTCGCCGCCAAAGGTCTCAAGATCACCGTCAGCCAAAGCCTCGAACTGATCGCCAAGGCGTTTGGCGTTGCTGATTGGAACACGTTACGCGCCGCAGTTCGCGCGAAGTCGCCTGCTCCGCGCAATGAGTTCTCCCCGTCGCCGCCCCCAGCCGCCGAAAGAGTTCTACGACCAGGACCGCACTTTTCGCGCGCGCTTGAGTCGACGCTGCACCGCGCTCTCGCCGGCGCCAAACACCGAGAGCACGAGTATGCGACGCTGGAGCATCTCCTGCTTTCCCTGATAGACGACCAGGACGCGTCGGCAGTGATGAAGGTTTGCAACGTCGATCTTGACGCGCTAAAAAAGAATGTCGGCAACTACATCGACAACGAGCTTACGGGCCTGGCGAAACCCGGCGGCAACGACGCCAGCCCGACCGACGCCTTTCAGCGCGTCTTTCAGCGTGCCGTGACCCACATCCAGTGGTCCGGCGGCGAGGAGGTTACCGGAGCCAATGTTCTGATAGCCATATTCGCCGAAACAAGAAGCCCCGCCGTAAGGCTCCTTGGCGAGCAGGACATGACCCGTCAAGACGCTGTGAACTTCATTGTCCAGGGCAGGGGCAAGGCGATCTGAGACGCCGTAGCCCGCCGACCCCGCCGATTGGATGGAGAAGGTCAGCGACGAGCAATACAAACCGTGATGCTATAAGTCGGCTTTTGTGGCACGCAGTGATCATCCGCGCTGCCGCCGCGGCTGAGTCCGGAATAGGGGAGGTCATCTGACGCGCGAGGAGGTCTTTGGGATCTGGCCGCGGTGACCGAGGTTGACCCATTGCGGAAGGACCAGCCGGCAACAAACCACGGCGATTTACCCGGGCGTCCGCGCTTTTCCCGTGCATGGCGCACAGCCTAGACTGCGCGCCGAAGCTCCGAGAAGCTCTGAGCCACCACGATCAGATCTCCACTGTCGTGAATCCACACATAGACTTCTGGCTGGTACAGCCGGCCTTCTCTCAGGAATAGTAGTTTGTCACCGGTGCCGTTATCAGCTATCGCGACCGCATTTTCGGGCCAATCCGGCCAATCGCGCATCATGCCGGTCTCGCGTAATATATCGTTACAGGAGCGCGATAGACGCTTGCGATCAGTGGTGTCCAAAATGGGATAAAGGTTCCAGACATCATCGTAGGCGGTCACCTCCCCGCCATTGCTCGCCATCATGGCTTGTCGATAGGAATGGGGCAGCGGCGCTCCAAGTTTTTCCTCTGCAGCGCTGATAAACCGCTCGGCGAGATCAAACGGCATGCGTTGCGCCCAATTTGCCGTCCGTGGCTCCCGCGAAGGAGACCTATCGATCATTGCGCATTTTGAATGGCGATGTCCACATCGGTGCTGGCTCGGGGACACAGAGCAAACCACGTGTGTGGTGTGGGTCGAGTCAGAGGACACATGCCGAGAACTCATCCAGATGACGTGGACGCTCATCAATGTCGAGTAGCTGTCAACCAATGCAACCGCTGCGAGTAGCGCTCGCCGACTGGACAGACATCGAAGTGTCAGCCCATGTGCTGGCGCAGTGCCTGGGTATCATGCCATCGGGGCTCGGAATGAACGAGGCGAAGTGGGTCTACTGGAGCGACAACCCGCTTGGAAGCATGCTCTACGGCACACTTGAGCGCCTGTTAGAACTCGGCGCCCTCGAAAAGCGTGAGGAACCCGACCTGCAATATCGTTGGTGTTCCGCCTACCGCGTGGTGATCGAATAGCGATCTTATTCTGCTCGCGATGCAGGAGTCCGCAAGTGCACTTGGCGTGCATACGGCTGTCGATCGACACCGTGCCCGGAATTGAGGGTAGTCCGGACCCAGTCGAGCGATCGCGGGAGCTCTGCGCGGGGGCGGCCTTTGATGGTGATAAGTGGGAGCAGGGAGCCCGATCACCATGAGCGATAGCAACCCGGCCAAGCTATGGCAGCTCCAATGGCACGAGGTCTTGAATGCGTATCCTGATCCGGACGGAGGCGACTCGGTGACACCGGAGCCGCTGCCGGAACTGGACGGCGATTTCCGGCTGCAATTCAACTTGTGGCAGCTGCCGCGGGAGGCGCGACGCCGTGCCTTCGCGATCCTGCCCTGCGGCGACGAGATGCTGAAGCGAGTCGACCAGCATCTTTCAGCGCACCGGGAACCGCTGGAGGCCGAACAAGCGGCCGAGCTGCTGCGCAGTGGCCTCAGGCTTGCCCGAGACGCCGGGATGGACGTGCCCTCCTGGGACATGCAGATCGACGTTCTTTCTGAGACCGACGTTCCGCTCCTAGAGGTGTTCATGCGCGCTGATGATCCGTTCTACAGGCTCATTGACGATCAGAGTGACCGGGCCAGGGCGCATTACGGAGAGGCCGGCTGGGACGCCTACTTCTTCCTGCGCGAGCCACTCTACCGTTTCGGGGGGAACGCCTATCAGGTCGCGGATTGGGTGCTATGGCCGTTGTGCAGCGGTCCTGGAGCCGTCGATTTGACGGAAGCACGCTATCGGCTTTGGCAAGGCGGCTGGTCTCCCGGCTGGACCGGCGAAAAGTTGTTCATCTTTGACCGCCGGCAGGAGTTCGGGCTGAGCTGAAGTGATCGGTCAGCAGGGGCAGTCGAGGACGCGGGGATTTGGAGTCCGTCTTTGGCACTTAGCGGCCAGTGTCCTAGCCGCTCGCAGGCACGCCGGGAATCTCGGGGTAAGCGGACAGAGGGCGGCTGCCGCTGGGCCGATGAAGTTTGAAAATACGGCTACTGTTTCGCCTCCCGGCCGATCGAGTTGAGATAGCGATCGACGTGGCCGGTCCAGAGCGGGGGCGAATACATCACCCTGTGCCCATTGCCTCCGGGCACCTCGAAGTCGAAGAACAAACCCGTGCCACCCGCCGCCTGGAACGCGGCAAAGTTGGCACGGCTGTGGCCGAGGCTGTAGAAGGGGTCTTGGTTGCCGTAGAGCCACAAGGTCGGATGCGGAAACAAGCCGCCGCGCTTGAACAGCGCGCCGTTGATCTCGCTCGCGCTCGGGCATCCTTCGCCAATCCAGCCGCCCACGAAGTTGATCACGCCGGCGACCTCGCGCGGGTGCATCCCGGCGTAGGCGATCGAAAGGATGCCGCCGCGTGAGATTCCGGCCATGAGGATCGGCTCCCGGGCCGCGTCGGGTCGCTGCCGCAGCACTTCGACAGCGGCGGCGATGTCGGTCAGCGCGCGGTCAGCGCCCGGCAGGGACTGCTTCGAATCGCAGGTGTAACCTTGATTGCGGTCGACATTGAATCCTTCGTCGTAGAGCCCCTCCGACTTGCCGCGGCCGCGCCGTTGCGGGAAGGCGACCATGTAGCCCTTCTTGACGAACATCTCAGCGAACGCGGGATTGGAAAAGGTTTGAATGAATAGCGCTGGGTTGGTTCCCGCACCGGTGGAACCGTGATTGACCACCAGGAGTGGGAATGGCCCGTCACCCGGCGGCTTATCGATGACCACTTCGAGTCGGACGGGGTTGCCGTTTTCCCGCAGCTTCGTGCCGATCATGATCGACTCCGGATACTTCTTGCCGGAAGCGATCAGAGCCGCAAGATCGAGCTTCACCATATCGGCCTGAGCGCGGCCCTCTCCGCGCCGATATGATGCCGTAGCCGAGGTTGCGGAGGTCAGTTTGTAGGTCGCGGTGAAGGAACTCTCGATGGTGAGGGTATCACCACTTACGTTTACCCAAGCCGGCTAAAGCCGCGCGCGATACTCAGGCTTGGGCTGTCTCCCCAACCGTAGATGACACCGACGCTGCCATCGGGCTGCACGCTCTCGACAATCGGATGTGCTTGAGCCCGCCGCCCCAGCGGCCGACCCAGGCACCCAAAAGACGCTGCTGATTTTCCGGCACCGCGGCGGAAGGCAACACGACCTTGGCATCGTCCGGGATCGGCACGCCGTCCACCAGCCGGTCGGCAATTGCCGCGCTTGGAACAATGTGAATGACCATGGCCAAGACAACGAGCCGCTTCCCAAACCGATGCATTATCGTTCTCCAGCGAGTGCAGCAATGGGCCGTCGACTTAAAGCTACATCAGCGTCACGAGCAAGCGGAGGCGCGTCGACGTTTTTGCAACGCATGAGTCTGAAGGCACCCAGCTGACCACCTACGCACGAGCGCAGACCGGGTCTGCTTACTGAGGAACACCCGAAGCCCAGGAGAGCTCTGTAAGCAGGCTGCTTGGCAGCCGAGTTAGACCCGATCCGGTCATGAGGGCGGGCCGCCGGTCAATGCTCTGCGCGTCAGTAGCCGACGTGACACGAACGAATGACTGCGTGCACTTTCGGCTATCAAGAGAAGCGGTCCCATGCGGCTTGGCGGGAGATGCCGAGCGCTTGTCCGATAACAGCCCAGGGGACCTCGCGCTTTCGCAAGACAGCGACGGTGTTGTGCAGTCCGGTTCCAGCATTCTCGAATACGGCGGCTTCGATCTTCAACCAGCCAAAGAGTCTTTCGGTTGACATAGACTCCAGTTCTTCGAGGCTCTGGACAGCGGGGCGCACACGCCGCTCCGGCGCATCGGGCGGCGCCGCGATGATCCGGTTGCACTCACCGACGCATTCATTGCAGATGAACACGCTCGGACCGGCGATGAGCTTTTGGATCGCGTGCTGTGTCTTTCCGCAAAACGAGCAGTAAAGCGTCGGGTTCAGACCTTTGCGTCGAGACTGTGCTTGTTGACGCAGTCGCGACGCAGCCTGCGTGATCTTCTGCTTGATTGTCATGGTTTGTCACCTGTCAAGGTCACCTTGACAGGATGTACGCGTTGGACATGCTCTCGTCAAGGTCACCTTGACAACCCTTGCCCAGCACGAGCGGTCGGATTGAGGACCAAGCGTCCTCAGGGGTGGAGGTTTAGATCTATCTACCCGCAGCGCGTGACGGTCGAGCTCATGCCGGTCAAGGCAATGCTCTGTCGAAGCACGAGGTCTGAGTCGTCGCAAAAGTCGGGAGGTTTCGGCGGCGCATCAACTTCGGCAGATGTTCCAGGGCACAAGAGTGCGCCGTGAGACCGGTTTCGCGCGATAGAAACGCCGAACTTAATGTTTACACGTTGCCGGCATAAGTGGCGGTACGAGCGAGGTGACCGGTACTTATCGTATACTAGCGCTCCGAAGTTACGACCTCGGTCGGAAGGAGCTACCCATGCTAACTTTTCTATTGGGTGTGGTGCTGGGGGCCATCATCGCGTTTCTTGGCCCCTCCTTGTTGCCGCAACAATTTCGGAATCCTTTCGTGGACAACGCACTGCGCATAATCGGCGTTTTGGCAATCTTGTTCGCAATCGCGTCGACCTCGTTCGTGCGTGTACCCGACGGCTACCTGGGGCAACTGTTCCGCGTTTACGGCGGGGGGTCGCTCACGGAAGGCCGCATCGTCGCTGTGCACGGCGAGAACGGTCCACAAGCCAAGATCCTTACGCCGGGCTTTCATCCCTGGTTCCTAGTCAACGTCCTCTACGACGTCGACATCAGCAAGCCCGAGGTTAGCATCCCGAAGGGCAAGGTCGGCATCTTGACAGCGAAGGATGGGATGTCTCTACGGCCCGGCCAGGCCTTTGCCGATCCGTTTCCAGCGAGCTTCGGATACAAGATGTTGGACGCCGAGGTGTTCCTGCTCAACGGCGGCCAGCGCGGCCCGCAATTGAGCGTGCTCACGCCTGGTAAGTATCGCCTCAATCGCTACCTGTGGGACATTACGGAAGTTGATGCAAGAGAGGTTAAGGCTGGCTTTGTTGGCGTCATAAAGTCCAACGTACATGCCGATATCGACCTCGGGACCTTGAAGGCAGACAAGCCGGGCAAGTGTGACCCTCTGGGCAGGCCGGACGAAAAGGGACGGCTTGACGCGCCGGTGGTCCCCGTTGGTTGCGTTGGGGTGTGGGACAAGTCTCTGCAGCCAGGGCAATACTATTTCAATCCGGAGGCATTTGCCCTCACCGAGATCGACACGCGAGCGCAAGTGTGGACCTATGCCGGCGGCTACCGCCGGGCGAACATTTCGCTCACGGTCGACGCCAAGGGCGACATCGTCCAGAACCGCACTGAAGTGGAAGTGGCCAAGGACAAGGACAACGCCGACGTGGCGGTGTTCGTGAAGATGGAAGGCTGGGACGTGCCGCTCGAACTGCGCGTTGTCGCGCAGGTGTCGCCAGCGGAAGCATCGTGCGTGGTGGCGGGTGTCGGCACTTTGAGGCAGGTAGAAGATCGCGTACTCACGCCCTCCATCCGCGCCATCACCCGCGACGTGGCAGGCGGCAGCTACGAGATCACCGAGGCCAGGGTTGATGAGAACGGCAAGCCCATCCTGGATAAGGACGGCAAGCCGATCTTCATCACGGTCAACCGGCCGACCAAGGTGCTCGACCTCATTAACCAGCGCCCACTGATCGAGGGCGAGATCGAGCGCCGCATCCGTCCCGAGGCGCAGAAGTCCTGCGTCACTATCCGCGAAGTCCGACTGGGTGAACCGGCGATTCCGCCGGAGCTGCTGGTTGCTGTCCGTCGCGAGCAGTTGGCGACGCAACTGGCGCGCGCGTTCATCCAGGAGAGAGCCGCCCAGGAGAAGCGCGTAGACTCCGAAAAGGCCAAGGCGACAGCCGACCAGCAATCCAAGTTGGTCGAGTCGGAGATCAACGTGCAGCGGTCGGTCCAGAATGCGCAAGCCGCGCGAAACGAGGGGCAAGGCGAGCGCGACAAGCTTTCGTTGGTCTCCGAGGGTCAACAAAAACAAGTGGGCGTGCTAGGGCCAGAGTCGACAGTGAAGCTGCGCCAGTTCGAGCTGATGCTCGACACCATCGCAAAATTTGCCAACGCGCACCCAGAGGTGTTTACGGCGGCGCTGGCGAATGCGCAAAAGTTCGTTCCTAACGTGCAGGTCGGCTCCGGCGGCGACGGTGTGGCGGGTATGCTGATGGCAATCCTCGGGCAGAATCTCGCCGGTGCCCCGGCGCCGGGCGTTGTGGCGCCGGGTCCCGCGATCCAGCCACCAGGTCGACCCTGACCTGGTCTAGGCCGGGCCCCAAAGATCGGAATCGACAGTAGCACGATAGATATGTCGTGCCAGTATTTCCCGCACTGAATGTGATTTCGCTTAGTGCGCACAATTAGCTTTGCGCCACGAGTCTGGTGGCCATCAGGTCCGGCAGATGCCCGCGCTCAACGCGTTCCCGTGAAAGCTACCGGCCGCCATGTGAACCTTCCTTACTTCCGAGTCTGGCACAAAGGGTGCGTGCCCTCGGTCGGCGCGACCACGACTGAAAATTGAGAGTATTACAGACCAAGACTGGGTAAGAGGAAGCTCAGTTGGGAGGTCACTGCAGTGCTCGGCAGTCTCCCTCGCGTCGGTACAAAGTGAGGCACGTAATCCTGCAGACCGGCTAAGCAGCTTTGTCAACGACCATCCCCGACGCCACAGGCATGGTCTAGAGGTCTCGAACTCCCGCCTCGCGAAGAAACGCCAGGAACTCATCGCACGGGAACGAACCGGCAAAGCGCTCCGAATGGGCGATGGGGCAGCGCGTTTGACCGATGATCGTATAATCGCCCTCCAGGCGCCAGCCGACGGAAGGATCGGAAACCCATCGCACACGATCTGGATCCCTGGCATTGGGAGGCGCCGCCACCAACCGGTTCCCCACGGCTGCAGCGATCTCGGTCGCGGTCAGAAGCCCGAGGCGGTCCAGTTCCACCGGCAAGCGTTCCGTGATCGCTACTCTTTCATCCTCCGTGCCGCCGAGGAACGGGGCCAGCAGCAGCAACGCAACGGAGGGTTGGGAAGGGACCTCTTTCCTGGCTACCAGCCAGTCGGCTATCGCCTCCACTTCGCGCCACCGGAACAGATGGGGCATGGTCACGGCCTCGTCGAGGCGGGCAACCTCGTACGTCTTCGCTCTTGCATGCAAGACCAGCAGCGATTCACGGCACCTTGATACCACCTCCAAGCCAAGGTAGGGGATTGGTGCCTGCGGACCGGCCCAGAAGTCGAAGGTGTATGTCTCGGAGAATTCGGACGGGTCCCGCGTATCATCCAGTTGATACAGCTGCATCCAGAAGGTCCTGGACCGGAGCACGGACGCCCGTGGCGGACAGGCTGGCTGCCCGAGCCAGAGGTCGTCATTTCGATCAGAAGCGTCCACAGATCAGACCTCGGGTTGGATCATGCTGCTTCGCCAATTCCCAACGTCGGGACGCGACCGGGACGATCCGCGATGTCCCCCCGCATCCTATTAGCAGGTCGCCGTTTTGATCTCATGCCCGGAATTGATGGAGGTGCGGACACCGTTGAAGGTCTCGGGAGCGCGCAGGCGAGGCGGTTTTGACCCTGAGCAGAACATCTACTGATGCACTAGCTGTGCGGCAGGGTACCAACCTTCCTGCCTCAGAGCGACGCCGACACACTAAGTGCACTGCGGCATCGTCCAGCAACGATCGAACCTGCGTTCGGCCAGATCGCTCTTCCTGATGCAGACGTAAAGGCAGCCCTCACCAATCCACGGCCCGACCTCGGAGTCGGTCTCGATTTGCAGCACGTGCTGCCAGCCGTCGGCGCGCGCGAAGTGCGTCGCGCGCTCCCGAGCCTCGAAGGCGGAGAAAGCTTGCCACGCTTCCTCGTAATCAGGCCACTTAAATGGCGGGCCATCCTTTTCCATGCGCTCATGAAAGGCCTTGAGCGTCGGGTGGTTCCAGTAGTCGTCGTCGGCGTACTTAACGCAATCCGTCTCAAGCGGATCCTGCCACGGGAATGCAATCCCACCTACCTGGTGGATCGCACCGTGCCAAGTGAACGCATTCGGGTGCTCCGCAGCGAGATCTTTCCAAAACTGTTCGTAAGCTTCCTCTTCTTGCCCCCAGCGCCTTCGGGGAGGCCACGGGGCCACAGGCTTGTTCTCGGGCGGCGGGGGTGCTCCGTGGAGTGCCAGTAGCTCACGGGAGCCAAATGGTGGCGGCAGCAGCCACAGCTTGGGGGTCACGCGGCGCGGCCTGAAGATGAAGTGCCGTGGCCTGGAGTAGCCGCCGGGATTGCCGAATTCGACGGGAAAGTCGCGCCGACCGAGACGGTCCGTCTGTTCGGTGATGAACATTACGGACGCGCCCTCCGTTCCCCACGTTTCGATCGGGTCGCAAAAGAAAAGCAGCCGACCCGATGACGGAAATCCTTCCAGTCCGCCAGCGGAAAGGATCTCGGCAAAGTTGATCTGCGCGACGAAGCTCAAGGGCCATGGGCGTGCTGCATGGTCCTTGAAGACCCCGGTGTCAGGAAGGGCCGGCCTCCATGGCCAAGGGAACCTCGGCGGGGAGATCGGGCGTGCCGCCGAGGCGGCTCGCCCCTATCGGGGCGTCTGCGCCCTCTTCGACAGGACCGGGTTCGAGGATCATGGCGTGTCGCGCGGCGGCTGCCAATCGAGGAGACCACTCTCCGAGCCCAGCCTGAGCGAGCACGGCTTCCAACTCTTTGCGCGTTGTCCACATCGGCTGCCTTTCATGGGGAGGCGCGCTATTCACGCCGAACTCCTACCCCCTAACGGTGGCAGCCAAGCGGCTGAGTGTCCGCTCCTGGCAGATTTTGTTGTAAAAGTCGCTCTGCCATCTGATAGATGGGCACACGGAGAGAATCTTGTTTTCCGCATGGCCGCCTGTGCCAGGCTCCTCGTCTACGATCGCGGGCCTGGTAGGAATCGATAGCTACAGCCGTCTTGTCGAAGGGCCGTCAAAATACTTTTGCAACACAATCGGCACTCAACGGACCCGCCCGGTCGCCTGGACACTGTGGCCGCTTATTGGGGCATGACCGACATCCGCGCTACTGCGCCTTGATGCCAGCGGCCTTGATGATCGGCCACCATCGTTCAATTTCAGCTACCTGGAACGTGGCGAGGGCGGCAGGGGTTTGCTGATCGCGTGGTGGAACCTCTTGTCCTAAGTCGGCCAGCCGACGTTGGACCGCCTGATCGGCCAGCGCATCAACAACTGCCGCGTTGAGCTTGGAGATGACCCCCTGCGGTGTGCCTTTGGGCACCCACATGCCGGACCAAACCGTTATGTAGAATCCCGGCAATCCCGCCTCATCCACCGTAGGAATGTCGGGCGCCGAGGAGAGGCGCGTCTTGGCTGTAACGGCGTACGCCTTGATGTTGCCATCACGTACATGCGGCAGGGAGTTGGGCGGCTGATCGAACATCAGGTCGACATGGCCACCCACCAGATCCTGCATGGCCGGGGCCGCGCCCCGGTACTGCGCGAATCGAAATGTCGTGCCACTGGCGCGCTGGAAATACACGCCGCTGACATGAGATGGACTGCCTACGCCCGCCGTTCCTTGGGTGGCCTTGTCCGGATTGGCTTTCAGCCACATGATCAGCTCCTTCAAGTCCCTTGCCGGCGTGGCCTTCTTTGCAACGATCAATTGCGGGTTGGTTGCCAGCAGGGCGATGGGCTCGAAATCCTTCACGATGTCGTATTGGAGATTGTAGATGGCCCCGTTCAGGACATGCGTGCCGAGGAAGCCGAGGCAGAGCGTGTAACCGTCCGGGGTTGCGCGCGCCACACGTCCGGCACCAACGGTCCCTGCCGCCCCCGTGACGTTTTCAATAACCATCGGTTGAGTCAGGGAAGTGCTCATCCGCTCCGACACAATGCGCGCGATCGTGTCCGATGGCCCGCCTGCTGGAAAAGGCACGACTACCGTGACCGGCCGCGATGGGTAGGCCTCCGCCAACGCCTCCGTGGGTTGGGTCCAGAGAGCAGCGATGGCGAGCGGTGCAAGAAGCGTTCTGCGCGTGATCATGATGTTGCTCCTCCGAACAAGTGTGCTTGGTTCGGTATGTGGCCGTTCTGTTGACGGACGCTCGATGAAGGAGCTGCAGCTCGATGCTGCCACCGTACCAAATTCCAGCCGAAGCCGCGTCATGCTATTGTTCGATGAGGCCATATCGATCGCGATATGAGAGGCTCGCGTCATGAGCGAAACTAGGCGTATCGAGCGTCGCATCAGTCTCCACGATCTCCGTGTTCTGATGTCCGTGGTCCAAGCCGGCAGCATGGGCAAGGCTGCTAAGCTTCTTGCGACCTCCCAGCCGGCCGTCTCAAGATCGATTGCCGAACTCGAACATGCCCTGGGCGTTCGGCTTCTTGATCGCAGCGCCCAGGGTATCGAGCCGACGCCGTATGGCCGCGTGCTTTTGAAGCGCGGAACCGTCGTGTTCGACGAGCTTCATCAAGGCGTCAAGGATATTGGGTTTCTTGCTGACCCAACGACTGGCGATCTCGCAATCGGAGCCGCAATCGCAATCGCCGAGGGATTTATCGCTAGCGTGATTAGCCGTCTTTCTCAGCGGTATCCTTGCCTCACTTTTCAGGTTCTGGCCACCGACACGGCAACGGCGTACCGCGCTCTGCTCGATCGCAGAGTCGATCTTGCCGTCGTGCATGTCATCGAGTCACTTGCCGCGGAATCAGTGAATGTGGAGCATATAGTAGACGACCCGCACGTCGTCATCGCAGGGGCCCAAAATCCGTTGGCGCGCCGGCGCCGTCTCAGATTATCCGACCTGGTCAACGAGCCTTGGGCTCTGTCGCCGCCGGACTCGCCGTACGGGGCGGTCGTGTTCGAAGCGTTTCGTGCTCACGGCCTGAAGGTTCCGCCGACCGTTGTTCACTCTACGCTGCCCCTGCGCGCGACCTTGCTGGTGACTGGCCGCTTCCTATCGATGGTGCCGCGCGTCGTTATGCAATTCCCACCCAAGAACCAGCTACTGAGAACCCTACCAATCGATTTGCCAACGACGGTCAGACCTCTCGCGCTCATTACCTTGAAGAACCGGACTCTCAACCCGGTAGCGCAACTGTTCGCCGACTGGATGCGTGAAGCAGCAAAGCCGCTACGCAAAATGTAATTGCTCGAAGTTGAGCGCCCGGCACTGCCGCGCATGAGTCCGCTCCTGACACACCGTACATCCGGGCTGCCGCCGCGGCCGCGTCCGGAATCTGGGGGTTCATCTGACGTGCCAGGAGATCTTCGGGATCCGGCCGCGGTGACCGAGCCTGACCTAATCGGTCATGCATGCGCACTAGCGCATGCTGAAGCGGAAGGAGGCCGATGCGCGCCGTCAGGTAGCAAACGAAACTGTCCTACCGTGCTAGTATTGCGCTCATGAGGCAAAAGAAGAGAAAGGTTCCGCGAAAAAAGCGGGCCCACTTTTTCGAGTGGCTCGAGCTTCAGTTCTCTTCTCCCAACAAACGGATCGACGGACTGTGGATCGGAATAGGCGGTAACAGCGAAGAGCAGGACGAGCGCCTATTGGCTCGTGTCGAGGAGGCTCTTTTTCTTATCAAGAGATACGATCGACTTGGCTATGATCGTCTGAGCCGCAATGTTAGACGCGTGTGGGTTCACACACTGTTTTACGGCCTCGGAACCTACAACGACGGACTTGCCGCGTGCGAACTCGACGCGCGTTTCGTTCTGGATGAGACAACGTCCCCAGAGCTAATCGCCGCAACCATCGTGCATGAAGCTACTCATTTAAGGCTTTTACGCTGCGGCATCGGCTACGAGGAGGCAGTGAGAGCGCGGGTGGAGGCGGTCTGTTTGCGTCGAGAGCTGGCTTTTGCGGCCAAATTGCCGAGTGGGGAGCAGGTAAAACAATTTGCTGAACGCGCACTAGAAACCGCTCCTGGCTTTTGGACAGACGCAGAGCACAATCAGCGACACGCCGACGGCCACCTCGACGCACTGCGCCAACTCGGGGCTCCAGATTGGTTTGTGCGAGGCCTCGTCGCCGCTCGCGCGCTCCGTCTGAGCATAAAGAGGCGACTCCGGCGACGGTAAGGGCAATTTGTACACGCAGTATGCTGCGCCGCATGAGTCCCTTCGGCGAAAATGTCTGCTAGATCGCGATCGTATCGTGACGCCCAGACGTGGGCGCCGGTTGTTGCGTCGATAAGCTGACCTGTCACGCGAATGCGGTTACTGGCGCGGCGAACACTGCCTTCGAGTACATAGCGTACGCCGAGCTCGCGGCTCACTGCACGGATATCAACGGCTTTGCCTCGAAAGGTGAAGCTGGAATTGCGCGAAATGACGAACAGCCAGCGCAGTTTCGCCAAGTCAGTCAGGATGTCCTCGGCGATGCCATCACCGAAATATTCTTGGTCTGGATCGCCCGACAAGTTTGTGAACGGAAGGATGGCGATTGACGGTTTGTCGGGCAGCGCGAGCGTCTTGGCGTCTCCGAGCAACGATGTCGTCCTTTTAGTCCCGCTAACCTGATAGCATCGCACTAATTGGGCAATGTTCTTGAGCTGCTGCTCGCCGATGTCATCGTAGGTGACATTGATCTTTCCGCGCACGTCCTCATACACCTTGCTGGAGATGCAGATCCCTCCGGGTGTGGCCAGATTTTCTAAGCGGGCAGCTACGTTGATGCCTTCACCATAGATGCGGCTGTCATCATAGATGACATCACCAAGGTTGATACCTATCCGGTACTGCATTTTCCGATGTGCTTCAGTTTCAGCGTTCCTTGAGCGCATCGTGTCTTGGATGGCAACCGCACATTCGAGGGCATTCGAGACGCTATTGAACTCGGCGAGGATGCCATCGCCTGGCGTGTCAATAATACGACCACCGAACTGGCCGATCATTGGAAAAACAACGGCCTGATGTCCCTTGAGGTCTTGGACCGTGCGCGCCTCGTCAGCACCCATCAGGGTGCTGTAGCCCAGCTATGTCTGCTGCAAGGATGGCTGCCAATCTACGGCTGGGCCTGGTGTGGCCATCTTCGGTCGACATTCCCGCAATCCGCGCCCATCCATCGAACACACGCTAGCATAAATCGCGTCTTTGATTAAAACGCGAGGTCCGGATTGGATAAATGCCGACAAGCAGGCAGTCGCTTGGGACGCCACGTTCGCTGCTAGCGACGCTTCCTGCCTTAGCGCCCTGTCTGATCCGCACCTTTGATATTGGCCAATCTCGGGCCACAATCAGAGAGCACCCGCGTCGGCCGAGCCAACGAGATACGCACCAAGCCCGTCGCCGACCAGGAGGCACAGCATGCAGAAGCCAACCCACCGCGATGCCCTCCTCGCCACGGCCGCCATTGGCGCGGTCGCCGCCACCCGCGCCAATGCGCAGACCACGTTGGCGCTCGAGAACACGCCCATGAGCGATGTCATCCAGGCGCTGGCCAATGGGCGGGTCACCGCTGCGGCGCTGACTAGTGGCTATCTGGCACGCATTGAGGCTTACGATCGCGACGGGCCCAGGGCTGTGCGCGTCGCTGCGATCGAAGAGATGTTTGATCGCGGCTTCGGCAGGGCAACGCAGCCAATCGAGGGAACGATGACCTATGGCGTGAGCGAGCAGCTGGCCGAGCTGTTCAAGGGAAACGCCAGTGGCACGCTTGGCAGCGAGCTTGCGCGTCGTGCGCTGCCGGCTCCGAATGGCGAGCAACCGCACTGAACTGGCTAGCGGCTCGCCGGTAGCGTGCTGACGAGGAGGCCCGCGGGCGCTTGCGGGCCTTGGTGTTCGACTGGATACTGGCGGCTATTTATTCTAACCCTCGCAGGGCTCCGCCGCCCGCCGTCCAGTCGGCCTTCGCGTAATGGCTGCGGTCGACCTGCTCGAAGAAGGTCTTAGCGTCGAGCGCGCTGGCGGTTCCGGAGGTGCCGGCGACGACTGAAAGCGCAACGAGGGCGGACAGGATGGTTTTCATGGCTATCTCCTTTGATCTTGCTGTACCCGCTGCACTGTTGGCGTGAGCGTGTTGTCCCATAGATTGGCTCGGTCCGCTGTTACCGAAGGAACAGCGGATGCCATGACATGATCGCGTGCTCTTGCGATTTCGGCGGCACGGCTCGGTTGCTGGTGGGACCCTGCCCGGTGGAATACTGCATTTTCAGTGCCCGAAGCCGTAAGGGGTTCAATTGGGACAAGTCGCGATCTACTGCCGCGTCAGCACCGACGGTCAGTCCTGCGAGCGCCGGGAAAGGGACCTGGGGGGCGTTCGCCAAGCGCGCCGGGCACAAGGTCGTGGCG
>Ga0081540_1001561_pt1 | contig 19619 bp, 21 predicted proteins | sample TabmetS2T1R1_FD_71024 | JGI IMG/M metagenome (GOLD analysis project Ga0081540, IMG submission 71024) | Tabebuia heterophylla rhizosphere microbial communities from the University of Puerto Rico - S2T1R1 | ecosystem: Host-associated > Plants > Roots > Rhizosphere ... | reverse complement strand
TCAGGGCACCGCTGGCGGCTCACCGACGCCTCACCGTGGCGGCGGGCCTATGTCGTGCTGCAGCCTGGCGCGGAGGTGCCTTTTCGGGCCGGCCAGGCGGGCCAGAAATAGCGATAGTATCCAGCGAGACCTTCCGGAAATTTGACGGAGACGCGCATGAGCACAGAACCGGATATTGTCCTGATCGGCGCGGGCATCATGAGTTCGACCGTCGGCGTTTTCCTCAAGGAGCTGGAGCCGTCCTTCGCCATCGCCGTGTTCGAGACGCTGGAAGATTGCGCGCTGGAATCTTCAGAAGCCTGGAACAACGCCGGCACCGGCCACGCCGCCAATTGCGAGATGAACTACACGCCGGAACGGCCGGACGGCAGCGTCGATATTTCCAGGGCGTTGCAGGTCAATGTCGAGTTCGACCTGTCGCGGCAATTCTGGTCGCATCTGGTGCGCAAGGGCGCTATCGCCGATCCGCGCAGCTTCATCCACCCGGTGCCGCATATGAGCTTTGTGCACGACGCCGCCGACGTCGGCTTCCTGCGGAAACGATACGCCGCGATGTCGGCTCATCATTGCTATGAGGGCATGCAATACAGCGAGGATCGCGAGGAGATCGCAGGCTGGGTGCCGCTGGTGACGGAGGGTCGCGCCGCCGATGCGCCGGTCGCGATGACGCGCATCGACTCCGGCACCGACGTCAACTATGGCGCGCTGACGCATCATCTGGTGCGCCATCTCGCCGGAGAGCCCGGCTGCAGCGTGCATTACAGGACCCGCGTCACCGGCCTTGCCCGCGACGGCAAGCGCTGGCGCGTCGAGCTGCAAGATCTCGACAGCGGCACGACGGAATCGGTCAGCGCCAAATTTGTCTTCATCGGCGCGGGCGGCGGCGCGCTGCCGCTGCTGCAAAAATCCGGCATTGCGGAAGGGCACGGCTATGCCGGATTTCCCGTGAGCGGGATATGGCTGCGCTGCGACAATCATGACATCAACAAGCGGCATCACGCCAAGGTTTATGGCAAGGCCGCGGTCGGCTCGCCGCCGATGTCGGTGCCGCATCTCGATACGCGCGTCATCGGTGGGCAGCACTCGCTGCTGTTCGGTCCCTATGCCGGCTTCTCCAGCAAGTTCCTCAAACACGGCTCGCTGCTCGATCTCGTCGAATCGATCAGGCCCGGCAACATCAAGCCGATGCTGTCGGTAGCGCGCGACAATCTCGATCTGACCGAATATCTGATCGAGCAGGTGCTGCAATCCGAGAGCCATCGCCTCGCCGTGCTGGAGGAATATTACCCGACGGCGGATCCGAAAGACTGGCGCCTGCAGGTCGCCGGTCAGCGCGTCCAGATCATCAAGCCTGACGTCAGGCGCGGTGGACTTTTGGAGTTCGGCACCGAGCTCGTGGGCGCGGCCGATCATTCGCTGGTGGCGCTGCTCGGTGCCTCGCCGGGCGCTTCGACCGCCGCCTTTATCGCCATCAGCGTGCTGCAAAAGTGTTTTGCCGGCGAGCTGACGGAACAGGCCTGGCTGCCGAAGCTGACGGCGATGATTCCTTCCTACGGCCATTCCCTGATCGACGATGCCGAGCTGACCCGGGCGATCCGGAGCGAGACCGCGCGCGTGCTCAGGATCGAGGACGTGAGCCCAGCCCGCAAGCCAGTGCAGGCCCAGTCATGAGCGACTGGCTGCACAATCTGCCAGTGCCCTGGATGGCGCTGGTCGTGTTCGGCTTCACCTATCTGCTGGCAGCGACGCTCTTTGCGGTGGTGGCGAAGCTCGCGACCGAAGAGCGGGCGAAATCATTCAAGTCGATCTCGCCCGGCATGCTGCCGGTGCTCGGCATCATCTTCGGCCTGTTCGCAGATCATGCCGGACGAGCCGGCGAAGCGGTGAGTGGCCTCACTGCAGATAGCCGTGAACGCCATCCCACAGCAGCTTGGCTGCGGTAACCACGAGCAGGGCATAGCACACGCGATAGAGCTGCTGCTGGTCCAGCCGCTGCTGCATCTTCCAGCCGAGCCAGATGCCTGAGGGAATGGCCAAGAGGCAAATGGCCATCAATATCCAGACGGAAGAAGACGGCCTGACGATCAGCAGCCACGGCACTGCCTTGATCAGATTTCCAATCGTGAAGAAGATGCTCGTCGTTCCCGCGTAGAGCTCCTTCGACAGACCCCGCGGCAAGAGGTACATCGCCAGCGGCGGGCCGCCGGAATGAGCCACCATCGTCGTCAGGCCCGATCCGAAACCTGCGGCAATCCCCTTCGGCGTGGACCGCGATTGTTCGGTGACCTTGCCGCCGCTGCGAAACCACAGCACGGTAAAGCCAAGCGTGATGACAGCCATGACGATGGCGACGGCGTGCCTGTCGAGATAGCTGAGCGTCAGATAGCCGGCACCGATGCCGACGATCAGCGCCGGCAGGAGGATGCCGAGATCGGGCTTCGACCAGGTCGAAGGCTTCCAGTAGCGAAGCGCAACGAGATCCTGCACAATGAACAGCGGTGCCAGGAAAGCGCCGGCCGTGAGCGGGTCCATGACGATGGACAATAGCGGGATGCCGATGATCGCAAAGCCGCCGCCAAACCCTCCCTTCATGAAGGCAATCAGGAAGGTGCCGGCCAGCGCGACAACGATGGTGGCAAGGCTCAACTCCAAGAAATTCTCTCCATCAGCAGAGACGTCAGCCGTCCTGCGATGGATATAGAGACCGCCTGCCGCCCGACAATTCCAGTTGTCCCCACATCGCGCGATAGTACAGTTGCAGAAACGGATTGCACCGAGATCAATTTGTACCGAGTTGGGAACGACGATTTTCCCGAAAACCCCGACGTCGCCGGGCGCTGCTGTGCCTACCCGGCGCACGACGCTGATCGGCTTCCGCGTCGCACGGACGCTCGGTTCGCAACGCGAGTCGCACGCGCTCGAAGGCCGCTAGCGTCATTTACCATTTGTTTACTCTTCGCTTCGCGTTGCAAGGGATCTGTGAGAGAGTAACGCATCATCGAAGCAGAGGGGATCGATGACCAATCAGACAATAGTGCGCATGTGTGGTGCGGGTTTATCGCTGTTGAACCCGGGCCGTCTCGTCGACTGGCTGCTCGACCGGCTAGAAGAGCTGAGCGTAGCAATGATGCCGGTGCAAGCCGAGGTTATACCGATTTCGTGCAGGGAGGGGCTGACCGAACGGCGCTACGACTAGTTCGGCGAGCTTGTGGCGACCGCGCGGCTCCGCATCAGATTGCGCTCGCGCCGGTACCAGAACAGCGCCGCGACGATCAGAAGGTTCAGCACGCCAGCGCCAGTGGCATTGGCGAACGACAGGCGATAGTTCGCGCTGATGTCGTAGAAATAGCCGGCCTGGTAGCTTCCAAAGCCCATGCCGACCCAACCCACGGTCGCGACAGCGGCCATGGCAAGGCCCGAGAGGCGGAGCGGCGCCGCCTCTCGGGCGCAGATCAACAGGCAGGTCATAACGCCAGCAAAGCCGAATCCGAACAGCACCGAGAGCTGATACAGCGTGGCGATGCTTTTCGTTTGCGTGAAGAAGAACACGACGGAGGTCTGCGCCAGCGAGGCCAGGAAATAGGCCGGCAGCCCGCCTGTGCGATCGGCAAGCCAGCCGAAGAACAGCCGGCCGAACACGGCCGTCACCATCACGGTGAGCAAGAGGCCTGCGGCGGTTTGCGGACTGCAGCCGACATCGATGCCGAGGGCAATGAGATGCACCTGTGGCACGGCCATGCAGATGCAGCAGAACAGTGCCGCCAGACCAAGCCATGGCAATGTGATGGTATGCGGCAGGTTCCAGAGATTGGCGTCGCGCGACGCGGCCTGACCTGACGCCTGCGTTGCCGGCGCCGGCCGCAACAGGAACATCAACGGAAACAGCACGAAGAAACCCGCGCCGAGCGCCAGCATGGCATCGCGCCAGCCGAGCTCGGTGATCAGGAAACGTCCAAGATAGGGCACGATGCCCTGCCCGAAGGCGCCGCCCGCCGTGACGATGCCGATCGCAAGCCCCTTGCGCGCGTTGAACCACAGTCCGGTCAGCGCCGTCAGCGGCGTGAACAGGCAGGCAAAGCCGACCGCGCCGACCAGGAAGAACAGGAGATCGAGCTGCCACTGCGCGCTCTGCCATCTCAAGGCGGCGAGGCTCACTGACATCCCGACGGCGCCGATCAGCGCAACGCGCTTGGCGCCGATCCGATCGGACAACGCGCCCCAGAACAGGCCGCCGACCGCCGCGCCGATCGAGTAGGTAGTGTAGGCCATCGAGATGTCGGCGCGAAACCAGCCGAACTCTTCCTCAAGCGGCTTCATCAAGACAGAAACCACGCCACCGGCGCCGAAGCCAAGCGCAAGGCTGATGGTTGAAACCGCGACGATGACCCAGCCATAGGGATGTTCGCGATCGGCGGCAGCGGCGCTCATTGCAATGTGCCTCTTCTTGCCAAGCCGGGCGCGGCGGATGAGCCGCCGCGCCCTTGCATTTTTCATGCACCTTTCGATCAGGTTCGCTTGGTGATCACGATTTCCAGATATTCGCTGGGAATGACGAGCGTGCCGTCCTTGGCGACGTTGAACTGATCGATCAGCGCGAGAATGTCGGCCTGCAGCTTTTGCTGCGCGGCCGCATCGATCGCGCCAAAAGCCTTGTGCGTCGGCCCGTAGTAAGAGCGGAACACATCGAGGAAATGCTCCGGCGATTTATAGCGGAAGGTGAAGTGCCGGCTCTGCGCGGCCATCGTCACACCGCGGCCGAACAGCGTGTCGAGATAGGCCTTGCTGCCCCACTGCACCGGCGACTTCACGCCAGGCGGCGGCGGCACGAATTTGACGACGGCCTTCAGCAGGTTTCCGATAAAGCTCTCCGGCGTCCAGTTGGCGAGCCCAATCTTGCCGCCGGGACGGCAGACGCGAACGAGCTCGGCTGCCGCGCGCTCATGGTTGGCCGTGAACATCACGCCGAACGTCGAGAGCACGACGTCGAAGCTCGCGTCGGGAAACGGCAGGTTCTCCGCATCGGCTTCGCGGAAATCGACCGGCAGGCGATCCGCTTTCGCGCGCTCACGGCCGCGTTCGAGCAGCGCGCCGACATAATCGGTCGATACCACGTCGGCGAAACGCCGCGCGGCGGCCAGCGTCGCATTGCCATTGCCAGCGGCGACGTCGAGGACGCGCTGGTTGCTCCTGAGGTCGACGGCCTCGCAGAGGGTTTCGCCGACGATCTGTAGCGTGGTGCCGACGACGGCATAATCGCCGGAGGCCCAGGTGGCCTGCTGCTTGGCCTTGACGGCGGCGAGGTCGGGCGTGGCGGGAGCCTGGATGTTCATGATTTTCCTCCTGTTTTCGCTCGGTTGCGTCACCAGCGGCACCGGAACCGGCGCGCTTGCTGTAACCGTAGGTATTCAGGAGGCGGGTTTTGGCCTGTCCAATTTGCGACATCGCTATCCCCCGGGCGAAACCTTTGGGGGGTTTGGTAAGACAAACAAGGTTAGGATGCGTTCATCAGACCCTCAGGGAATCAAGCGGTGACTGCGCAGGACGAAATCTCGTCAGGCATACCGTCGGCTGCAGCCGTGCTGCCGCGCGCGGTGCGCCGTGCGCTCGATTTCATGCAAGGCAATCTGGAGCGCGACATCGGCATCGCAGAGCTTGCTCAGGCCGCCGGCCTGTCGGCCCGCGCGCTGCAGCGCCAGTTCAGGGCGTTCCTCGGCAAGAGCCCGCATGAGGCGCTGCGCGACATCCGCTTCGACAGCGCGCGGCGTCAATTGCTCACGGGCAAGCCCGGCACGCGCGTGATGGATGTGGCCACGGCTTGCGGCTTTCCGCATTTCGGCCGGTTCTCGATCGAGTACCGCCGCCGCTACAATGAGACGCCGTCGCAGACCCTGAGGCGGCAGGCGACTTTCAGCAATGCCGTTGCCTCGCAGCTGCAGATGTTCTCGGGCAGCGCGGATCGGCCGGGCGTGACGATCGGCCCGATCGAGACCGCGGTGGGCCATGAGGAAGCCGCGCGCGGCATCGCAGACGAGATCGCAACGGCGCTGGCGCGCATCGGCATCTCGACATCAGCGCGTACCGGATCGACGCGCTATCACCTGGCCGGCGCGATCAGGGGCTTTGGCGCACAGGCGCGGCTGATCTTCCGGCTGATCGACCGCGGGAGCGGCCACCATCTCTGGGCCCACCGGATCGAGGGCGACTGGGATCACGCCGCCGCTTTCGACGAGCAGCTCGCCACGCGCCTGGCGGCAGCGCTGCGACCGAGCCTGCGCGCCGCCGAGATAGACCGTGCATTGCAGAAACGCGATGCCGATCTCACGGCGCAGGATCTGGCGCTGCGTGCGATGCCGGGCGTTCTGTCGCTGGGCGAAGCCGGCAACGTCCGCGCGATCGAGCTCCTGAACGAGGCGATGAGCCGCGATCCCGGTGAGCCGTTGCCGTTCGCGCTCGCCGCCTGGGCCTATGCCCAGCGCGTCGTCTACTATTTCGGCTCCGACCCGTCACGGGACCGCGCACAGAGCGTGGCGTACGCGCGTACTGCGCTGGGCCTGCGCGCGGACCCGAGAGTGCTTGCCGTTGCGGGCACCGCGCTGTCGTTGCTCGACGATGAAAGCGCGGAGCGCACCATCGCCAGGGCGCTCGCCATCGACGGCAGCTCGGCCTTCGCCTGGGGCCGCAGCGGCTGGATGGACACCTATCGCGGCAATCATGACTCGGCGATCGAGCGGTTCATGATCGCGCTGGAACTGGCGCCGAACGATATGCTCGCCTTCAACAACATGTACGGCATTGGCGTTGCGCATTTCACCGCGGGCCGCTTTCGCGAGGCGGCGCGGTGGCAGGCGCGCGCGGCGGTCGAACATCCGTCGCTGGCGTGGATGCACCGCACGCTGTGCCCGGCCTACATGTTCGCAGGTGCGCGCGACGAAGCCTCCGCCAGCGTCCGCCGCCTAAGGGAAGGCTATCCCGAGTTGACGCTGGCGAAGGTGACGGATGGATTGCCGCCGCTGCCGCAAGCCTCGCGCGAGCGCGTCGTCGAGGCGCTGCATGACGTGGGACTGCCGCCGTAGCAAAATTCGTAGGGCGGAATAGCGCAACTTTTTCCCGCAAGGCGTGGCCGGCGCAGGATCAGGCTGGCTTTCGCGCCGCTGCCGCCCGTCGCAGCATCAGATTGCGGTCGCAGAGATTGCCGGCCTGTGCCGCGGCGGCCTCGAAGGCGGCGCGTGCCTCGTCGTGTCGGCCGAGCTTTTGCAGAAGGTCGCCGCGCACGCCGGGCAGCAAATGATAGTTTCGCAGCGCCGGCTCATGCGCGATGCGGTCAACGATAGCGAGTCCCGCTTCCGGCCCGTCCGCCATGCCGACGGCCACCGCACGGTTGAGCTCAATAATGGGCGAGGCCACGCGCGCCGACAATCGTGCGTACAGCCCCGCAATGCGCCGCCAGTCGGTGGCGTCGGCCGTCTCTGCCCTTGCATGGCAGGCGACAATTTCGGCCTGCAGCACGTAAAAGCCGCTCTCCCCGCCAAGGTCCTGCGCGCGGCCGAGCGCCTGCAGGCCGCGGCGGATCTGCAAGAAATCCCAGCGGGTGCGGTCCTGCTCCAGCAGCAGGACCGGCGCGCCCTCGGCATCGATCCGCGCCGCGGCGCGCGAGGCATTCAGCTCCATCAGCGCGAGCAGGCCGTGCGCTTCCGGCTCGCCAGGCGCGATCGAGACGAGAACACGGCCTAAGCGCTGCGCCTCCTGGCAGAGCTGCGGCCGCATCCAGTCGTCGCCGCGCGAGGCAGTGTAGCCTTCGTTGAAAATCAGGTAGACGACCTCGAGCACCGAAGCGAGACGCTCGGAGAGCGCCTCGCCGCGCGGGGTTTCGTAGGCGAGGCCGGATTCCAACAGCGTGCGCTTGGCGCGCACGATGCGCTGGCTGATCGTCGCCTCCGGCACCAGGAAGGCGCGCGCGATCTCTTCGGTGGTGAGGCCGCAAATCATGCGCAGCGCCAGCGCTGCAGCGGCATCGCGCGAGAGCAGCGGATGGCAGGCGGTGAAGATCAGCCGCAGCATCTCGTCGCCGATATCGTCGTCCAGCGAAGGGCCGAGATCCGGCATCGCCTGCTGCTCCCGTTCGAAATCCAGCGTCAGCATCGCGTGCTTGCGTGCGAGCATCTTGCCGCGGCGCAGATGATCGAGCGCGCGCCGCTTGGCGGTCGCCATCAGCCACGCAGCCGGCCGCTCCGGCACGCCCGAAGTCGGCCAGTCTTCCAGCGCCGCCACCAGGGCGTCCTGCGTCAATTCCTCCGCCAGCGGCACATCGCGCAGCATCCGCGACAGCGACGTGATCAGTCGCGGCTGCTCGATGCGCCAGGCGGCGAGAATGGCGGCATGGATGTCGGCGGCCGTCATCGCCGCCGACCGGATCGATTACGCCAACCCATCAGGCGTTGATCGCTGCTGCAACGTCACCGCATTTGGTCTCCACTCCGTGGCCCGCCATGGGACGCACCTCGCAGGTGCCTTCCCAGCCCGGCATGTGATCGATATGGAGCTGCATGAACTCCTTGGTCATGGCGAGCGCCTCGGCCTTGTCGCGGAATTCGAAGATGGCATAGCCGCCGATCACTTCCTTGGCCTCCACAAACGGGCCGTCGGTGACGCGCAGCTTGCCGCCTTCGATCGACACGCGGACGCCCTGCTGCAGCGGCATCAGCCCGCCCATGTCGACCATCCGGCCGGCCTTGATCTCGCGTTCGGCGAGCTTGCCCATGGCCTCCATCAGCGCGGGCGTCGGGCCGGTCGTCGGTTGCGGGGAAGTGACGATGGACATGAAGCGCATGAAAAACTCCCTTGTGGCTCGCGAGTTGCCGGCATCAGGCCGGCAATTCCGTCTCGCTACAAGGAACGACGATCCGGCCGGGGCCGGATCGACACGACCGCAGAAAAAAATTCAGTTCGGTTCCAGATTGCCGCCTGGGGGTCGCGCGTCGGACACGTTCCTGCCGGCGCGGTGTCGTGAAAACGTTGCGGTCATAGCGTAAAGTTACACGGGGCGTGACGGACCGATCGCTGCTGTACAGTTAGACGCGGCGTCAAAGTCAAGGAGCGGTCAGCGACCACTCGTGCACAGCGTCGGTGATGCAGCTCAACAGCATTGTTTATCGGTGTCTACAACCGATGCGCGGTTTGATTGAGGCCGCCGCTCACACGACCCTCGAGTCATCAAGCGCATCTTGGACGCAGACACGGAGAGATGGTTCGCGCGCCGCTCAAGTACTCGTGAATTCGCTGCCTGAAACACTCTCTGAGACCCACCGTATCTCCAACGACTCGCAAGGTACGAGTGTCCTATGTCTTGGAGTAACGCGCAGCCTGAATCTCCCTAACACCTGCAATCACCACCAACAGCAATCCTCACCCAACGGCATTCACCGTGCGAGGGTTGAAGAAAAGTCCCGGAGAAAAAAAGAAGCCAATGCAAATCCTCGTACCTATTGAGGCAGCGCCGCCTCCGGGCAGATCTGCAGCGACTGAGCTGCAACCGGCGCCAATACAGAGGGCGCAGCGTGAAAGCCGCGCAGAGGTCGCGGTATCCGCGATCGCAGCTCTGATGCACTCGCTTAGGACCTGGGTAAGACGTTCAAAGCGCCCACACCAGCAGAGGTAGCTGGCCGCTCTTCTCGCCCCCATGCCTAAGGACACAGCTGAGCACTCACGCTCAGCGGTGACTGTCGCTGCGCGGGAGACCGCCACGCTGCATGATCCGACCAACTGCCCCTCCGCGCACGATGGGCAGTGCGCGATTTGCTTGACCTCTGGAGCTGAACCCGTGTCCGTCGCCGCCGTCCCCGTCGCAACCCCGCCGGGTCCCAGCCCGCTGTTTCGCCAAGAGGCCTTGGAGGCGCAGAGCGCCAAGTCCTGGGGCGAACCCGCCGGATTGATGCCGCAGAGCTGGACAGCAATGACAGTGCTTCTGCTGGCCATTGTCGGCGCCGCCGCCGTGTTTCTCACGACCGCGAGCTACGCGCGCAAGGAGACCGTGCGCGGGATTTTGCGCCCGACCGATGGCGAGGTGCGGGTGTTCCCCACGACGCGGGGCGGAACGGTACGCGCCGTCGCCGTGCGCGAGGGCGAACTGGTCGAAAAGGAAGCGCTGCTCGCCACCCTGTCTACCGCCCGCCGCAGCGAAACAGGGGCGTTGGCTGATGAAGCCGTGCTGGCGGCGATGGCCGAGGAGGAGGCGACGCTCTCCGCCCGCCTTGTTGCGCTCGACGCCGCCGTGCCTTTGGATCGCGCCGCGCTGGAAGCCGACGCACGCTCGGCGGAAGCGGAGCGGGTGGCGGCGCTTGCCGCAATCGACATCGGTCGCGCGCGCCTCGTGCTGGCCGAGCAGCGCCTCGAAGCCGGTCGCGGGCTCGAGGCCGCGGGCTACATGACGACTGAGGAGCTTCGCCGCCGGGAAGAGCTCGTGCTCGCCCAGCGGCAGGCCAATGCCGACGCCGAGGGCCGCGCTGCGACGCTCGCCGCGCGGCTTGATGGCCTGAATGCGCGGCTCGGGAAGCTGCCGCATGACGCGACGCTCACCCGCGCCGACATGGAGTCGAGGCTGGCGAGCTTGCGTCAGCGCCGCGCGGAGGCCGAAGCCGCGAAGGGCTACGAGGTGCGGGCGTCGATTGCCGGTCGCGTCACGGCCGTGCAGGCGGTCGAGGGTCTGTCGGTCGATCCGCAGCGGCCCTTGATGACGATCACGCCCACGGGAGGACGGCTCATGGCGGAGCTCTACGTGCCGTCGCGCGCCATCGGGTTCACAAAGCGCGGTCAGGAGGTGCGGCTGCTCTACGACGCCTTCCCCTATCAGCGCTTTGGCGTAGGTAGGGGCGAGATCGAGGCGGTGTCGGCAACCGTGCTCGGTCCGGCCGAGGTGACGGCGGCGCTCAAGATCGAAGAGCCGGTCTATCGCGTGCTGGTCAGGTTGAGGCGGGAGAGCGTAACCGCCTTCGGCACGGAAGCTCCCCTGCAATTCGGCATGGCGCTGACGGCGGACATCGTGCTCGAGCAGCGCACGTTCCTCGAATGGCTGCTCGATCCCGTCTTTGCGATCCGAGGCCGCGCGTAATGTTCGCAATGCTCATCAAAACACTGCCTGCCTACCTCGACATGCCCGTTCTGCGGCTCGACAACATCGCGCTGTCCGGCGAGACGCTGGCGACGATCGCCGAGGCCGAGAGCGCGATCGCGCTCATCAGAACGGCGCGGATTGACGCGACGGACCTGGAGTGGCGCCTCCTGAAACAACCGTCCTAGATGCAGTACCCGGTGCACCGTTTTCGCGGTGCGACGGCTTAAAGAACTTCGCGCGAGTGCGCCGCTGCGCACCGCCCACGCCGTTCTCGCGCTGGCCAAGGCCACGCGATAACCAGCCGGCATGGTGCCAGCTGACTCAAAAGGAGAGAAGCATGCGTAATTTGACGACAACCGAACTGGAGCAATGCGCCGGCGGCGAGGGAGCGCAGGGATTGAAGAAGCCGGTGGTCGCCGCCGAGATCAAGGTGGGAGTGGTCGAGCCGTTCGACCCCGTCGGACAGCCACTGACACTCGCTGCTGATGGCGCGCAGGGGCTGCGTAAACCGGTGTAGGCACCAGTAGTTGACAGCGCTAGGGAAATGGCCGGGGGACAGAAACCTTCAGCCATTTCCCACCATAACGATGTTCTCGCGCTGGCCAAGGCCACGCGATAACGCGCCGACAAAGTGTCGGCTTACTGAAAATGGAGTGAAAACATGCGAGCCTTGACGTCGATCGAAATGCAACAATGCACCGGCGGCCACCTTGTCGCCGAACCGACGCCCGTGGACGGCAACGGCAAGTTCAAGGTGGGAGTGGTCGAGCCCTTCGACCCGATCGATCCACCGCGTCCCGGTCTGATCGGCATTGCCGTTCCCGAGTCGCTCGACCCGGTCGACCCCATCGACATCGATCCGATCGACCTGGAAGAAATCTGAAACAGCTGTCCTAGATGCAGTACCCGGCGCACCGTTTTCGCGGTGCGCCGGCTCAAAGCTCTTTCACGCGAGTGCGCGCTGCGCACCGCTCACGTGGTTCTCGCGCTGGCCAAGGCCACGCGATAACGGGCCGGCATGGTGCCGGCTGACTCAAAAGGAGAGAAGCATGCGTGATTTGACGACAACCGAACTGGAACAATGCGTCGGCGGCGAGGGGGCGCAGGGGATGCGCAAGCCGCTGGTCGCCGCCGAGATCAAGGTGGGAGTGGCCGAGTCGTTCGACCCCGTCGGACAGCCACTGACCCGCTTTGCTGAAGGCGTGCAGGGGCTGCGTAAACCGGTGTAGGCATCAGTAGTTGACAGCGCTAGGGAAATGGTCGGGGCAACAGAACCTTCAGCCATTTCCCACCATAACGATGTTCTCGCGCTGGCCAAGGCCACGCGACAACGCGCCGACATGGTGTCGGCGCACTCAATGGAGAGAAACATGCGTGCTTTGACTTCGACTGAACTTGATCAGTGCACCGGCGGCATCTTTGCCGGCGTAACGGTGGTCGACAACGGCAAGTTGCCGGTTGTCGTGGTAACGCCGTTCTGTCCGCCGACTTCCGAGCCTGTCACGACCGAGCCCGTTGACTACGTGGTCACGGATGCACTCGGCGATCCGAACTCCCCTTCAACCCCCTAGCACAGGCAGCCGGCGTGCCACCTCACGGGTGCGCCGGCTTGAAGCGCTTCGCGCGTGCAGCTCTGCGCACCGCTCACTTTGTTCTCGCGCTGGCCAAGGCCACGCGATAACGCGCCGACATGGTGTCGGCTTCACAAAGGAGAAAGACATGCGTGCTTTGACGTCAACAGAACTGGAACAATGCGCCGGCGGCGAGAGGGCGCCGGGGTTCCGCAAGCCGAAGGTCGCCGCCGAGATCAAGGCGGGAGAGGTCGAGTCGTCCGACCCCGTCGGACAGCCACTAACACGCGCTGCTGAAGGCGTGCAGGGACTGCGTAAACCGGTATAGGCATGAGCAGTTGACAGCGCTAGGGAAATGGTCGGGGGAACAGAAACCTTCAGCCATTTCCCACCATTGAGATGCGGTGAACACGTGAGACTCGCGCAGCATTCGACGCCCATACGCGTTTTGGCCGTCCAGTCTGCAAAATTGGGGTTGAAGAACGTTGCAGCGATTGATTCGACAAACCGAAGCCGCCGAGTGCGGGCTCGCGTGTCTCGCCATGGTTGCGGGCCATTTTGGTCTCGACATCGACATGGCGAGCCTGCGCCGGCGCTTTTCCATTTCGCTGCGCGGGGCAACGCTGAAATCGCTGATCGAGATCGCCGCGGCATTGGATCTCGGCGGCCGCGCTGTGCGCTGCGAGCTCGATGAGCTTCCCCAACTCAAGACACCGGCGATCCTGCATTGGGGACTGAACCACTTCGTCGTGCTGACACGCGCCACCCGCACGCATCTCCACATCCTCGATCCCGCGCAGGGCGAGCGCAACGTCCCGCTCAATGAAGCGAGCCGCGAGTTCACTGGCGTTGCGCTCGAGCTTTCGCCGTCGCCGCAATTCCAAAGGAAGCGCGAGCGCACGGTTCTGCAGCTCTTCTCGCTGGTGAAGTTCGCTCCCGAGACGATCAAGGCGCTGACCCAGGCGATCTTGCTGACGGTCGTCATCGAGCTGTTTGTGCTCGCCTCGCCCTTCTACATGCAGCTCACCATCGACGAGGCGATCCTCAAGGGCGACGGCGAGTTGCTCACGGCGCTCGCCGTTGGTTTCGCCTTCATCGCAATCTTCCAGGCCGCCGCCGGCGCGCTGCGCAGCCTCACCTTGCAGTTCCTCGGCACCGCCCTCTCCTACGACATGGAGGGGCGATTGTTTCACCACCTCCTGCGCCTGCCGCTGGATTGGTTTCACAAGCGCCAGGTCGGCGACATCCAGAGCCGCTTCAAGTCCGTGGAGACGATCAGGCAATTCATCACCGGCGGCGCCGTGGCGGCGGTATTCGACGGCGTGCTTTCGATCGCCATTTTCGGGTTGATGCTGTTCTACGCCCCGGCGCTGGCGGCGATCGCGGCAGGTGCCGTCGTGCTTTACACGGTCTTGCGGCTGAGCACGATCGAGCTCTCGCGCCGTGTCGCCGGCGATTTCCTGATCAACGAGGCCAAGGAGGAGACCCGGTTCCTCGAGACCCTGCGCGCGGCGCAGACCATCAAGGTGGCGGGTCAAGAGACACGCCGCGAGGGATTGCAGCGCAACGCGATTGCGGCCACGCTACGCTCGAGCGTGAGGTCCGGGAACGTCAACATCGCGTTCCGTGCAGCAAACCAGCTTGTCTTCGGCCTTGCCGATGTGCTCATCGTCTATCTCGGTGCGCGCGCCGTGCTCGGTGCCAGCCTCACCGTCGGTATGCTCACCGCCTTCATCGCGTACAAGGGCCAGTTCACGTCGCGGGTCTCCGCCCTTGTCGAGAATCTCATCGCCTGGAAGCTTCTCGACGTAAATCTCGAGCGCCTCGCCGACATCGCGCTCAGTCCGCGCGAACCACGCCTCGACGAGGGCGGTCACGACGGACCGATCGACGGCGCAGTCGAGCTTCGCCGCGTGTTCTACCGCTACGCACCGAGCGAACCCGACATCATCAAGGGACTGGACCTCACGATTGCGGAGGGCGAGTTCGTGGCCATCGCCGGCCCTTCGGGCGCTGGCAAGACAACGCTGCTCAAGCTCATTTCCGGGCTGTATCAGCCGATCTTTGGCGAAGTGCTGATCGACGGCCGGCCCCTGAGCCTCTGGAGCGCCCGCGCCCTACGGGCGCAGCTCGGCGTGGTCAGCCAGGACGACACGCTGCTGCAAGGATCGATCGCCGAGAACATCGCCATGTTCGACGAGCATATCGACATGGCGCGCGTGCAGGAGTGTGCCCGGCTCGCCGCCGTGCACGACGATATCGCAAAGATGCCCATGGGCTATCAGAGCCTCGTCGGCGACATGGGCTCGGCGCTCTCGGGCGGACAGAAGCAGCGCCTCATGATCGCGCGCGCCCTCTACCGCCGACCGCGCATCCTGATCCTCGACGAAGGCACCGCCCACCTCGACGTCGCCACCGAGCGCGCCGTCAACGCTGCGCTCGCAGGCCTTGCCATCACCCGCATCATCGTCGCCCATCGACCTGAAACCCTTCGCGCTGCCGATCGCGTCATCGACCTCGCGCCTGCTCGCGACGGGACGAGTCGCGAGTTGATGTTTAGGCCGGAGCTGTCCGCTGTTGCCGAAAAAGGGACTAAAGCGGGATGAGTTTAAGTTGACTCGATTTGGGATTTCCAAATCAGCTTGCTTCTGATTCACCATGCTGGCTGGCCGCCATGGAGGGCGAACCTTATTTCTCTTGACTTGAGGCCGGCAGTATCGAGCCGGCGCAACACGGCATCCGCCGTCGGCAGCGCTACTGCCCGCGCAGCATGACCAAGCCATCGGCGCTGTCAGGCACGCGACGCCATTGCGCGTTGTCGTCGGCCTCGAACTGCCATGTTTCGCCGGTCTTGGACATCAGGATGATCTGGCCACGATCGAGCCGCCATTGCACCGGGCCGAAGGCGGAGATCAAGGGATCGCATTTCGGCTTGAGGAAGACCTGGAAATTGTCGCCGGTGGCTTCCGTGTTGGTCAGCGTCAGGCCGCAGATCGGCCGGCCATTGCTGCGCACCATCTGCCAGTCGCCGATCATCTGGTCCATCGATTTGGCAAGCGAGCGCGCTGCTGCGAGATTTTGCAGAATGTAGACGCCCTCGCCCTCGCGCAGGCCCTCGAAGATGCCGCTCTCGACCTCGGTGAAGTCGATCACCGGCTGGCCCGCGCCATCCTGCAGCCGCACGATGTCGAGGCCCTTGATGCTCCAGGCCGTGATACCCTTGGTGAAGGGAAGTGCTGCCGCGCAACTCGGCTCAAGCTCGAGCTTGAGCGCCTGCGATGAGCCCTCATTCTTCATGGTCACGACGCAGGTCTTGCTGCGCTCGGTGGTCGAGAGCTCCCACTGCCCGATCATCTCTTTCTTCAGGGCGTCCTGCTGCTGTGCCAGCGCCGGCAGCGCGAGCACGAGCCACGCGAAAAGCGTGATGAAGGGGCGAGGCAGCTGCATCAGCGCCCCTTCACCGGGGTTTCCGCCACCGGCGTCAGCGGCGCCTTGCCGGCGAACCAGTTCTTGAGATTGTCGACGACGAGTTGGTCCATGGCGTTACGCGTTACCACGGAAGCCGAGCCAATATGTGGCAACAAGACGACGTTTTGCATGGCTTTGAGCTCGTCCGGCACGCTCGGCTCGTTGGCGAAGACGTCGAGGCCGGCGGCCAAAATGGTGCCGGATTTCAGCGCCGCCACCAAGGCGGGCTCATCGACAACAGAGCCGCGCGCTACATTGATCAAAACGCCGCGCGGGCCCAGCGCCTTCAGCACATCTGCATTGACGATCTTGGCAGTCGAGGCGCCGCCGGGCACGATCACCATCAGCGTGTCCACCGCCTTCGCCATCTCGATCAGATCGGGATAGTGCTGATAGGAAACGCCGGCGGCCGGCTTGCGCGAATGATAAACGACCGGCACGCGCGAGGCCTCCAGCCGCCGCGCAATCGCCTGTCCGATGCGGCCCATGCCGATAAAGCCGACCTTGCGGTCGCGCAGCGAGCCGACGCTGAGCGGATAATTGTGCGTCTGCCACAGGCCCGAGCGCAGATATCTGTCGGCCTTGACGAACTCGCGCAGCGTCGCAATCAGAAGCCCCATCGCGACGTCGGCGACTTCTTCCGTGAGCACGTCGGGCGTGTTGGTGACGACGATATTGTGCTCGCGCGCGTAAGCTGAATCGATGTGGTCATAGCCGACGCCAAAGCTCGCGATCATCTCGAGTTTGGGGAATTGTGCCTGCACGTCCTTGCCGGTGTGCATGGTGTGATAGGTCACGGCCATGCCGCGCAGCTTTTGCTTCACGTCGCCGGACAGGCGATCCACCTGCTCGTGGCTTTCGGCCCGATGCACGACATACTGGTCGGGAAAGCCGTTTTCCAGGATCGGCCTGATCGGCCCATAGATCAGCAGGTCGATCTTTTCGGAAGAAATATTGGCCGCCATCAGCTTTCCTTTCCAAGCGCACTCTCGTGCCAACGCCGCAAAACGAGGTGGGAAACTAGCGCCAGCAAGGCATAGATGACAATCCCGGCAGCCGACAGTAGCAGCAGCGCTGCGAACATACGGGGTATGTTCAGACGATAGCCGGATTCCGCGATACGATAGGCGAGCCCCGAGCCCGCGCCCGCCGAGCCCGCGGCGATTTCGGCAACCACCGCGCCGATCAGCGACAGGCCGCCGGCAATGCGCAGGCCGCCCAGGATATAGGGCAGCGCCGCCGGCAGTTTCAGGTAACGCAGCGTCTGCAAGGGCGAAGCATGATAGAGCTGGAACAGGCCGGCGAGATTGCGGTCGACCGAATTCAGCCCGAGCGCGGTGTTGGATAGCACCGGGAAAAACGCGACGATCCAGGCGCAGACCACGACTGCAGTCTGCTGCGGCAAATAGATCAGCAGCAGCGGCGCAATCGCGATGACAGGCGTGACCTGCAGGATGACGGCATAGGGAAATAGCGAATATTCCAGCCAGCGCGACTGATTGAACAACAGCGCCAGCGCGATGCCGCCAACAGCAGCGCAGACAAAACCTTCGAGCGTGGTGAGTAGCGTGACCAGCAGCGACTGCCACAGCACGTCCCAGTCGGTCACCAGCGTCCTCAGGATCAGCCATGGCCCCGGCAGTACATAGGGCTGGATATCGTTAAGCCGCACCACGAGCTCCCACGCTGCCAGACCCAGCGCGAGCACGATGATGGGCAGCAGGATGCGCAATGGGGAAGTCTGCCCACGCTTGCCTTGCGTCGGCGTTGCCGGCTCGCTGCTCATGCGCGCTGCCCTTCATAGGCCGGCGCGAGCGCAGCCGAGACCTTTCGGCAGAAGCCGGCATAGTCAGCGGAGGTGCGGAATTCCTCGCCGCGCGGCTCCGGCGCATCGATGCGGAATTCCGCCGCGATCCGTCCCGGGCGCGCGCTCATCACGATCACGCGCTGCGAGAGATAGACGGACTCGAACACCGAATGGGTGACGAAAATGACGGTCTTGCGCAAATCTCGCCACAGTGCGAGCAGGTCGTTGTTGAGGCGGAAGCGCGTGATCTCGTCGAGCGCGGCGAACGGCTCGTCCATCAAGAGAATGTCGGGATCGGTGACCAGCGCGCGCGCCAGCGAGACGCGCATCTTCATGCCGCCGGATAGTTCGCGCGGATAGCTTTTGGCGAATTCGGCGAGCCCCACTTGCGCCAGCGCAGCCATGACGCGTCTATCGGCTTCGTCGGCCGGCATGTTCGCAAGCTTCAGTGGTAGCCGCACATTGGCGGCGACATCGGCCCACGGCATCAAGGTCGGCTCCTGGAACACGAACCCGATGGCGTGCGTGCCGCCTGTCTCGGCACGCTGGCGCGCGACATCGACCGTGCCCGACGTGGGCGACGCCAGCCCCGCGATCAGCCGCAGCGCGGTGGACTTGCCGCAGCCGGACGGGCCGAGCAGCGACACGAATTCGCCGCGCGCAACCTCGAGATCGAACGGGCCGAGCGCAGCAACGCCGTTGTCGTAAGTCTTGGTGACGCCGCGCAGGCGCACCGCGAGGCCGGTCATGCCGGCCACAGAAATGGAGCGCGTCGCGTCTTCGGGCATCACCGCGTCAGTTCTTCGGCCGCAACTCGAGACCGACCGCCTTGTTGACGAAGCGCAGCGTATAGGCCTTGCGGAAATCGATGTCGCGCTTGACGACGCCGGCGCGCACCATCTTGTCGAAGAAGCTCGCCACATGCGCGTCCGACATGGCGCCGATGCCGTCCTTCAGCGTGTCGCCGGAATCGACAATGCCGTATTCCTGCATCTTGGCGATGGAATAGGCGAGCAACTCGTCGGTCATTTCCGGATTGAGTTTTTTGATGGTTGCATTCGCGGCGGCGTTGTCGCCATAGAGATAATTATACCAGCCGATGATGGAGGCATCGACGAAGCGCTGCACGAGATCAGGCTTCTTGTCGATGATGTCGAGCCGGGTCTCGATCAGGGTCGAATAGGCATTGAAGCCGTAATCGGCGAGCAGGATCACGCCCGGCTTGACGCCGGTCACCTTTTCGATCGCGAAAGGCTCCGAGGTGACATAGCCCTGCATCGCGCTCTGCTTGTTGGCGAGGAAGGGCTGCGGATTGAAAGTATAGGGCCTGACCATCCGCTCGTTGAAGCCGTATTCGTTCTTCAGCCACTGGAAATAGCTCGCCACGCCTTCCTTGGAGACGAACAGCGTCAGCGGTTTGAGATCTTCGAGCTTGGTCACCTTGAATTCGGGATGGGTGATCAGGACCTGCGGATCCTTCTGGAAGATCGCGGCCACCGCGGTCACTGGAACATTGTTGGCGACCGCGTCAAAGGATTGCAGGGTGTTCGCGGTCATGAAGAAATCGATCTTGCCTGCGATCAGCAGCATGCGGTTGTTCTCGTTGGGCCCGCCGGGCACGATGGTGACGTCAAGGCCGTATTTCCTGTAGGTGCCGTCGGCGACT
>Ga0081540_1001560_pt1 | contig 19622 bp, 17 predicted proteins | sample TabmetS2T1R1_FD_71024 | JGI IMG/M metagenome (GOLD analysis project Ga0081540, IMG submission 71024) | Tabebuia heterophylla rhizosphere microbial communities from the University of Puerto Rico - S2T1R1 | ecosystem: Host-associated > Plants > Roots > Rhizosphere ... | reverse complement strand
CCCGGGGGCCTGGGGGGGGCGCCCCCCGAACGGGAGATAGCCGCCCCCCGGGAGCCGGTCGGCGGCGGCACCGGCGGCATCCCCGCTGGCGGCTGCGGCATCGGCGGCCCCCGCCAGCGCCTCGATCGCCCCGGTCCGGTCGCCCTGAATCGCGAAGACGCGGCCGAGCCGGCGCTGGGCGGACGCCAGGGCGGCCACGTCGTCCGCGCAGAGCGCGGACACCTCGCGCCAGCTCCGAGCGGCGGCGGGCAGGTCACCCGCGAGCTCGGCCCAGCCGGCATGACGTTCCAGCATCTCGAGTCGGCGATCGACTGCCTCTCCCTCTGGCCACAGCTCCAGCGCGTGGCGGGCCATCGAGGCCGCATCCCGAAAGGCGTGAACCGCGGCGAACTCCTCGGCGGCCCGCAAGTAGCACTCGCGCGCTCGGTCCTCCTCTCGAGCGCCCATCCACTGGGCTGCGAGCTCGACGTTGGGCGCGCCCGCGGCCTCGAACCGCTGAGCCAGGACGCGATGCAGCTCCCGGCGGCGGAGCCAGGGCACGTCCCCGTAGAGCGACTCGCGGACCAGCGCGTGGCGGAACTCGGCGGCGCCGGTCCCCTGGTCCTCCACCAGCCCCAGCTCCAGCAGCTCGCCGACGCCCGACTCGCCCGCCAACCCGACCACGGCCTCGAGTGGAAATCGCTGTCCGGCGACGGCCGCGACCTCAGCCGCGGTTCTGCCCTCGGGGGAGAGCTCCGCAGAGCGCAGCAGCACCGCGTCCCGCACGGTCTCCGGCACCGCGACCTCGCTGCCCTCCGCGAGCTCGAGGCCGGCCGCTCCCCGCTGAAGTCGGTCCTCCGTCTCGAGTGCAAGCGCGAGCTCCTCCACGAAGAACGGTAGGCCCTGAGAGCGATCGTGGACCGCTCGCAGAAGAGGCCGCGAGACCTTCGAGCCGAGCGACTCCTCGAGCAGCTCCTGGGTCCCGTCCACGTCGAGGCGGCCGAGCGACACCTCGGCCAGCGCGTGCTGGCGGCGAAGCTGGTTTCGGGTCCGGCGCAGCGGGTGGTCCCTCGGAAGCTCGTCCGAGCGATAGGCCCCGACGATCAGCAGGGCCGCCCCATCGAGGGTCGGAGCGACCTCGGAGAGGAATTCCAGGGTCGCGGCATCGGACCACTGCAGGTCGTCGAGCACGACCAGGGCGCCGCGCTCACCCGCCAGCGCCACCAGTGCGGCGCGCAGGGCCTCGCGCAGCGTGGTCGAGTCGACCTCGCCGGGTGGCGGACCGAGCTCCGGCAGCAGCAATGGCAGGTGCTCGCCGAGGGGGCCGCAATCCCTGAGGGCGTCGGCGTCTGCCCGTAGAGCCGAGCGGAGGGCCGCGACGACGGGCCCGTAGGCGGGGGTCGTCTCCTGCCTCGCGGCACCGCTCAGCGCCGGAACGTCCGCTCCGGCGCGGAGCTCATCGAGCAACCGCGTCTTCCCCACGCCGGCCTCACCACAGACGAGGACGAGCGCGCCCTCGCCTCCGAGTACGTCGCTCAGCTTCTCCCTCAGGCTGCCGAGCTCCTGGTCCCGCCCGATCAGCGAGCGCGGTGCTGGCATGGGCGTTGAGTCTAGGCCGAACTCCATCATCGACGGCGGGGCACCCGCCCGTGGCGCGGCGCCCCGCCGTGTCGGGGATCAGGCCGGGACGGGGTCCTCGCGGACGATCACGGTGTCCGCGACCTTGTTGACCTCGTCGGCGGACATGCCGGTGTTGTCGGCGTGCCTGCGGATGGCCTCGGGGCTGACGCCCTCGTAGACGCAGACAGTGCCCAGCCTGCCGTCGTCCTCCTCGACGACGTAGCTGCGGATCCACCGCACCTCGTCGCTCATCTTCTCCCCCTCGGCCGTCGACTTCGCGGCCGCGAGCTCCAGCTCCTCCGGGTTCTTCCAGTTGCTGCGTCTGCGGATCACGAACAGGTCCATAAGCTCTCCTTCTCTCGCGTGAATGCGCTTGCTGAGGGCACGCTAGGCGCGCCCCGCCGCGAGGGAAACGGCAGAACTGCCGTATTGAGCCCCGGGCGGTACCGGATAGGGTCAGAAGCGGTGTGAACGTGGGGCCCATCCGATCGGGGCGGCTCGCTGCCCTCGTGTGGGGGCTCGTCCTGGCGGGCGCGTACTACGCCTCGGCGAAGCTCGGCCTGCAGCTCGCCTTCTCGAACGAGAACGTGACGGCGGTCTGGCCCCCGGCGGGCATCGCGCTCGCCGCCCTGGTGCTCTGGGGCCGGAGGCTGTGGCCGGGGGTGCTGCTCGGCGCCTTTCTGGCGAACGTCACCACCGACGTCCCGGTCTACACCGCGGCAGGAATCGCCGTGGGCAACACGCTCGAGGCGGTTCTGGGGGCGTGGTTGCTGGAGCGCTTCAGGTTCCGCCCCACCCTGCTGCGCCTGCGTGACCTCTTCGCGTTGGTGCTGCTCGGTGCCGTGATCAGCACCACCGTCGCCGCCACGATCGGGGTCGCCAGCCTCAGCGTCGGGGACTCGCTCTCAGACGGCGCCATCAAGACCTGGCGCCTTTGGTGGCTCGGCGACATGGGCGGGGATCTGCTCGTCGCCTCGACCATCTTCGTGCTCGTCACCCACTGGCCCTATCGCGACCTTCCCGGAAGAGCGATCGAGGCCGTCGCGCTGCTCGTGGCCCTGGTCGCCATCGAGCTCGTGGTCTTCAGCAACGACGTGCCGGCGACCTACCTCGCCTTCCCAATCGTGGTTTGGGCGGCGCTCCGGTTCCTGCAGCCGGGAGCAACCGTCTCCTCCCTGATCTTCGCCGTGATCGCGGTGAGCTTCACCGGCAACGAGCAGGGGCCCTTCTTCAGACGCGCGGAGGACGATGGCCTCCTCCTCGCGCAGAGCTTCTGCGCGATCGTCGGACTGACGGGCCTGATCGTCGCGATCCTGACCTATCAGCGCAGGCGAGCCGAGCGCCGGGCCCAGGTGCTCGCGCACGAGCTCCAGGCCGAGCTCCTACCCCCCGAGCTTCCGAAGATCCCCCAGTTCGAGGCCGCCGGCTGGTACCGAGCGGGCATGAGGGGACAGGAGGCCGGCGGTGATTTCTATGACCTCTTCGAGACCAGCCCCGGACGCTGGATGGCAGTCATCGGCGACGTCTGCGGCAAGGGGCCCGAGGCAGCTTCGCTCACCGCCCTCGCCCGCTACACGTTGCGAGCAGCCGGCCACCATGCGAGCACTCCGAGTGAGGCCCTGCTCGAGCTGAACGAAGCCATCAGGGAACAGCGATCCGACCAGCGCTTCCTGACATCGGTCTGCGTCCAGCTCGACGTGACGACGCCCGACCACGGCGTGCTCCTCAGCAACGGCGGGCACCCACCACCGGCCCTGGTCAAGGCCGACGGCGAGATCGAGCGCGTGCGCAGCGACCGAGGCATGCTGCTCGGCATCTATCCCGATCCGGACCTGATGGATCAGCGGCTCGAGCTTGCGCCAGGGGACGCGCTCGTCCTCTTCACCGACGGCCTCGTCGAGCGGCGCGATCCCGGCAAGGATCCCTCGAGTCGCATCGGAGCGCTGCTCCGGGCCAGCGTCGGGGCCAGCGCGAACGAGACCGCGGCCCGCCTCGGCGAACTGGCGCTGAGCAGCGACGGCGAGCCCAACGACGACGTCGCGGTTGTCGTCCTGCGCAGGGTGAGCTCGGCTGATGGCGACGGGGCTGCCGCTTCCGAGTCACCGAGCCGATCGATCGACGTCGAGCTGGCACCGGGACCCGGATGCCCCGCCGAGGCGAGGGACTCCCTGGCGCCGCTGGAAGGCGCGCTCGCAACGCAGGTCTACATGGACCTGCGCCTGCTGGTCAGCGAGCTGGTCACGAACTGCGTCCGCCACGCTCGGCTCTCGCCCGGAGACCCGATTCGGCTGCGGGTGCGGCGATCGGAGCGGATGCTCCGCGTCGAGGTCACCGATCCGGGGCCCGGGTTCGAGCCCGAGAGCGAGCAGTCGGCGGGCGGCGAGACCGGCGGCTGGGGGCTGTTCTTGACCGAGCGGCTCGCCGATCGCTGGGGCGTGGACCGCGACGGAGGGTTGACCACGGTCTGGCTCGAGATGGACCTCGTCCTGTCGAGCCCGCCGTCCGCCGCGACGGCCTAGGGCACCGGCGGCTCGTCGACCAACTCGATCCGCTGCGCCACGCCGGTCATCTCGAGGACCTCGTTGACCCGGTCGCTGCCCCGGACGACGATCAGGCGCATGCCCTCCTGGCGCACGGACTGGTCGGCCATGATCAGCGCGCGGAGGCCCGAAGAGTCGATGAAGGTCAACCCCCGCAGATCTATGACGAACGTCGTCGTGCCGGCGGGGCGATCGGCCGCGAGCAGGTGGTCGAACTGATCGACGCCCGCCATGTCGAGCTCGCCCTCGAGGCGGAGCACCCGCACGCCTCCGTCGTCGGAGACGGCGACGTCGAGCACCTCGCCGGGGTCCGGGACCTCCATAGGCATACCTACGGAGGCGATCCCGCCATCAGGCAGCCCAGGCGAACTCTGCGGCCGAGATTCCGGTCTTTCCCTCATATTCGATGCCGAAGGCGTTGATCTGCGAGCGCTTCGCCTCGGCTGCGTTGAACTCAGAGGAGGCCGGATGAAAGACGCCGACGAGGCGGACCGGCTGCCCGGTTTCCACTCCGAAGGGGACGATGTCCTCGATCTCGAAGTCGACGGCGTCACCGATCTTGATGCTGTGGTTGAGCCCCTCCTCGATCACCTCCATCGGGGCCCGCTCCACCCCGACGATCTCGCCGACGAGCGGCGTGATCGCCTCCATGGGGCCGCCCTTCTGGCCTCCGAAGACGGCGGTGAGCTTCTCCATCTGCTCGTCGCTGGCCCGGTCGTCGACGAATATCCCCACCTTCCAGTTGCCCTCGGTCATCACCTTGGGGGTGTCGGCGACAACGGCGACCGTCAGGCCGCCGACGTCGGTGCCCTCGATCTCCCCGTCCTTGATGTTGAAGACCAGCGTGACCCGGCAGAAGTCGTACGTCGCGCCGTGGTCGAACGACATGTTGCACGGGCACATCAGGTCGCAGGAGCAGGTCTCGAAATAGCTTCCGTTCAGATTCCACGACATCGGGCTCCTCCTTCCCCGGTGAAAATCAGATCCTATCCGGCTCGCGGTCAGGGTTGCCAGGCCTGAGAGGATCGAACCGTCATGCGGGAACCCAGAGAAACGCGATGAAGCGGGTAGCCGTCATCGGCGCCGGCTTCGCGGGCCTGGCGGCGGCCGACTCCCTGCGTTCCGCCGGTGCGGAGGTGACCGTGCTCGAGGCTCGCGACCGGGTCGGGGGCCGCGTCTGGTCGGAGCCCTTCGGCGAGGGCGCGGTGATCGAGCGGGGCGCCGAGTTCATCCTCCCCGGCTACGAGGAGATGGGTTCCCTCGCCGAGCGGTTCGGGATCTCGCTGGTGCTGAAGGGGACTCCCTACGGACGGCGGGTGCCCGTCGGCGAGGAGACCGTGTCGCAGGCCGATCTCGAGGCGGCCTTCGACCGCCTCTCGCACGGCGGCACGGCCGACGCGCCGAGCGCCGGGACGGCGATCGACGCGCTCGGACTCGACCCGTCGCTGGCGGCGCTGATCAGGACGAGGGTGTCGATCTCGAATGGCCACCCGGCCGACGATCTCGAGGTCTCGGTCCTCGACGAGGGAGCCTCGACGTTCGGCGACTTCGACAACCACACGCTCGAGGGAGGGAACATGCGTCTCGCCGAGGCGCTGGCGGGCGAGCTCGGCGATGCCGTCCAACTCTCCTCGCCGGTGCGCAGGGTGCGCTGGTCGGAGGGCAACGTCACGCTCGCCACTGAGAGCGCGGAGATCGAGGCGGACGCCGCGGTGATCGCGATCCCGACCGCGCCGCTGGCCGAGATCGAGTTCGATCCGCCGCTCGAGGGCCCGACAGCGGAGGCCCTGCGTGCGGTCACCTATGGCCAGAACTCGAAGCTCTTCCTGCGGCTGCGCTCACCCGCGCCGCCCAGCGCGATCATGTCCGTGGCCGGGCACTTCTGGACCTACACGCAGCTCGGCGCGAACGGCGAGCCCGCCCCGTTCGTGGTCGGCTACACGGGGACGATGTCCGCGATCGAGGCGCTCGGCGGCTCGGACGGGATCGATGGCTGGATCGCCGCGCTCCTCGAGCTCCGCGACGACCTCGACGTTGACGCGGACACTGCCCTCCTCTCGAGCTGGGACGACGACCCCTGGGTTCGCGGCTCCTACTCCGCCCGCACCGTCTCCTCCCCCCTTCGCGACGACGACCTCGCGAGGCCGATCGGCCCGCTCTTCTTCGCCGGCGAGCACACCGCCGGCGAGTGGCACGGCCTGATGGAGGGTGCGCTGCGCAGCGGCAGCCGCGCCGCCGAGCAGGTTCTCTCCCTCGACTAGCCCCCGCCCGCCCCATGCGGGCTGCTGGATCCAATGCCGACGCTGGGGGTCGGGTTTTGTTAGGGTCACCGAACTTAGGCCACCCTAATGGCAGCCCCTGGAAAGGAAAACCCGACTTGATCCCGACCCTGGTCATCACCCTTCGCGAGGGCGTTGAGGCGGCCTTGATCGTCGGCATCGTCGCCGCCTTCCTCGTCAAGCAGGGACGCCGCGACGCGCTCGGCTACATGTGGCTCGGAGTCGGGCTGGCGGTGGCGATCTGCGTCTCCGTCGCCATCACCCTGCGCGTGGTCGGCAACGAGCTCCCCCAGAAGGAGCAGGAGGGACTCGAGTCGGTTGTCGGCTTCATCGCCGTCGGAATGATCACCTACATGATCATCTGGATGAGGCGGCACGCCCGCGGCCTCAAGACCCAGCTCGAGGGGCACGCCGCTGAGGCTCTCGCCGCCGGCTCGGCGACCGCTCTGGTCGGGATGGCATTTCTCGCCGTGCTGCGCGAAGGCTTCGAGACCTCCGTCTTCCTTCTGGCCGCCTTCCAGGACAGCACCGATACGGCAGCGGCCGGGGCGGGCGCCGTGATCGGGCTGCTCGCGGCGATCGGGCTCGGGTGCGCCATCTACTTCGGCGGTGTTCGGATCAACCTCTCGCGCTTCTTCCGCATCACTGGATTCGTCCTCGTCCTCGTTGCCGCGGGCCTGCTGGCGACCTCCTTCCACACGGCTCACGAGGCGGGCTGGATCAACAGCATGCAGGACCAGGCGCTCGATCTGACCTGGCTCGTGCAGCCCGGAACGGTGACCGGCTCGCTGCTCACCGGGATGCTCGGCCTGCAGCCCGAGCCCACCGAGATCGAGGTCGTCGTCTATCTGCTCTACGCGATCCCGATGGGCCTGTACGTGATCTGGCCCGACCGCTGGCGGCGCTCGATACGGGTGCGCCGCCAGCCCGTGACCGCCAGGACTCAGACGGAGGTTTGATGTCCACCCGAGCCATCTACATGGCGGCCTCGCTCGCCATCGGCGCCGGTTTGCTGGCCGGCTGCGGCGAATCGGACGACGCGCCGGCCGGGGCGACCAAGCTGTCCTTCAAGCTCACCGACGCCGGCTGCGATCCCGCCCAGGCAAATGTGCCCGCCGGCCCCGTCACCTTCGACGTCACCAACGAGGGCGCAGCCGGGGTCACCGAGCTGGAGGTGCTCGACGGCGACACCATTCTCGGCGAGAAGGAGAACCTCAGCGACGGGCTCAGCGGCAGCTTCACCCTGACCCTCGACCCGGGCAGCTACACCCTCTACTGCCCCGGCGGCGACTCCGCCGAGCGCGGAACGCTGACCGTGACGGGGCAGTCCAAGGCTGCGAGCGGCGAGGAGACCGCCGCGGTCGACGACTATCGCAGCTACATCGAGGCCCAGACCGCAGGCCTCGTCACTGATACGGAGGCCTTCGTCCAGGCCGTGAAGAGCGGCAACGTCGAGCAGGCGAAGAGCCTCTACGCGGGCGCCCGCATGCCCTACGAGCGGGTCGAGCCGGTCGCGGAGTCCTTCGGAGACCTCGACCCCGCCATCGACGCACGGGCCGGCGACGTCCCCGCGGCCGAATGGGGCGGCTTCCACGTGATCGAGAAGGCCCTCTGGGTGGACGACACCACCCAGGGAATGGCGCCGGTGGCGGACAAGCTGCTGGCCGACGTGAAGCTGCTCCAGCAGAAGGTGAAGACGATCGAGCTCGAGCCCGCGCAGGTGGCCAACGGCGCCAACGAGCTGCTCGGGGAGGTCTCGGCCTCGAAGATCACCGGCGAGGAGGAGCGTTACTCGCACACCGATCTCTGGGATTTCCAGGCGAACGTCGAGGGATCGAAGGCCGCCTTCGACTCGGTGAAGCCACTGCTCGAGGCCGACGACCCCGAGCTCGCCTCGGAGATCGAGCGGCGCTTCTCCGACGTGGAGGCCGCACTGCAGCCCTACAAGCGCGGCGATGGGTACGTGCTCTACGGCGAGCTCAGCGAGCAGGACAAGCGCAAGCTCGCACAGTCGATCGATGCACTCGCGGAGCCGCTCTCACAGGTCGCGGCGATCGTCGTCCAGCAGCAATGACGTGAGGATCGGCGCGTGAGCGCGGAGGACGAACAGCGGAGTGGGATCAGCAGGCGCCGGCTCATCGCCGGCGCCGGCGCGGCCGGGGTCGGAATCGGGCTCGGCGGTGCCGGCTACCTGATCGGGCGCGACGGCGCGGAGGCGGAGACCCACCTCGACGACACCGTTCCCTTCTTTGGGGCGCGGCAGGCGGGGATCGAGACACCCGCCCAGGACCGGCTCCACTTCGCCGCGTTCGATCTGACCGTCTCGTCCCCCGATGAGCTCCGCGACCTGTTGCGGGAGTGGACCGACGCCGCGGCGGAGATGACCCGCGGCCGGATGGTGGGTGACGTCAACGACGAGCAGCTGGCGCCGCCGGACGACACCGGCGAGACGGTCGGCCTGCAGCCCGCCAGCCTGACGGTCACCTTCGGGTTCGGTCCCGACCTCTTCGAGCGCGACGGGCGCGACCGCTTCGGCCTGCGCTCGCGGAGACCGCGCGCCCTGCGGCCCATTCCGCCGCTTCCGGGCGACACCCTCGAGCCCGGCCTCTCGGGAGGTGATCTCTGCGTGCAGGCCTGCTCGGATGACCCGCAGGTCGCGTTCCACGCCGTCCGCAACCTTGCGAGGCTCGGCCGCGGGGCGGTCGTGATGCGCTGGTCGCAGCTCGGCTTCGGCCGGACCTCGAGCACCACTCGCAGCCAGGCGACCCCTCGCAACCTGATGGGGTTCAAGGACGGAACCCGGAACCTCCGCGCCGAGGACACCGAGGACATGAACCGCTTCGTCTGGCTCGGCCCGGGCGACGACGTCCCCTGGATGGCGAACGGCACCTACATGGTCACCCGCCGGATCCGGATGCTGATCGAGATCTGGGATCGCTCTGCGCTGTCGGACCAGGAGACGACCATCGGCCGCCACAAGTACTCCGGCGCACCCCTCGGCGGCGCCCGGGAGTTCGACGATCCTGATCTGGGGGCCAGGCGGCAGAGCGAACCGGTGATCCCGGCCGACGCCCACATCCGCCTCGCGGCCCCCCGGATGAACGACGGTGAATCGATCCTCCGCCGCGGCTACTCCTTCACGGACGGAGTCGTGGAGGAGCTCGGCGAGCTCGACGCCGGCCTCTTCTTCATCTGCTTCCAGCGAGACCCGGACAAGCAGTTCACCGCGATCCAGCGCCGACTGGGCCGGATCGACGCCCTGAACGAGTACATCCGGCACACCTCGAGCGCCGTCTTCGCCGTCCCGCCGGGCGCGCAGCCGGGAGGCTTCATCGGCGAGGGCCTGTTCGCCTAGGCGCCGGTACGGTTCGGGGATTCGCCCATGAGCCCATCCGACGGCAAGAGCGTGCTGATCACGATTCCGATCAGCCACTACTGCGAGAAGGCGCGCTGGGCGCTGGATCGGGCCGGCGTCCTCTACCGCGAGCAGGCCCACCTGCAGCTGATCCACCGAGTCGCCGTGAAGCGCGCGGGCGGCGGCAGGACGGTTCCGGTGCTGGTCCGCGGCGGTCGCGTCCTGGCCGACTCGGCCGACATCGTCCAGGAGGCCGACGCCGAGGCCCCTGCGCATAGGCGCCTGTATCCGGACGATCCCGATGCCGCCGCGGAGGTCCGAGCGCTCGAGCGGGACTTCGACGAGAACCTCGGGCCCCACGGGCGGAGGTGGATGTACCGCGAGATCAGGGGACGCCGCGACCTCGCACTGGCCTATGCCTGCACGGGCGTTCCCCGCTGGCAGCGCCGGTCGCTGCAGCTCGGCTACCCGGCGGCCGCCTGGGCGATCGACCGCTACCTCGACATCGACGCGGCCACGGCGGCGCAGTCCAAGATGCAGGTCGAGAGCGTCTTCGACGCCGTGGCGGACCGGCTCGGCGACGGCCGGCCCTATCTGTGCGGCGATCGGTTCACCGCGGCCGACCTCACCTTCGCGGCCCTGGCGGCGTCCGTCCTGATGCCTCCCGAGTACGGAGTGCCCCTCCCCCAGCCCGACGAGCTCCCCGCGCCGATGGGGGCGGCGGTGCGCGAGTTCCGCGCCCACCCGGCCGGAGCGCACGCGCTGGCGATGTTCCGCGACGAGCGGCACTCGACACCACCGCTTGAGGCTCCGTCCCAGGTGGACTAGGAGATGGTTACCGCCGCGCTCATTTGCGCAGCACTCCCGGCGCGGTTGGTGGCAGTGACCCGGCAGGTGTAGCTCCCGGGTCCCGTCGTCGCATAGTTCCGCTGGTTCGCACCACCTATGTCCGTTCCGTTGAGCCTCCACTGATATTCAAAGCTCTGTGGTGCGCGGTAGAGGTGGGAACCGAGCAGGTCGGGCGCCCAGCTGCCCCGCGAACACGTGAGCGACTGTCCGAGCGGGCCTGACTGTCCGCCGCCGAACTGCCAGCCGCCGAAGATCCCGTCATCCAGAATGAGTGACCAGGAGATGGTCGGCGCCCCGGCGGCGACCGGAGACCTGAGCAGGGCAATGGCGTCGGGCAGAAGCACGCCCTGAGCCGAGGCGTAGAGATTGTCGATTTGACCGCCACTCCCGAGCGGTGCGCGTCGAATCGTGTTGTCGCTGGCGCTCGGCGGGTAGCCCTGCCAACCCGCGCTGACCCGGTTGGTCCAGTACATCAGCCCCTTGGGAGGGGGAGGGCGGTTGACGATGTCCCTGGCCCAGCCGATGGCCTTACCGATCCAGTCGCCGACTGCAAAACGACTCGTGTCTCGTATGCCCAGGTCGATGGTCACGGGCCCGGTGCCGTCGGGGTCGATTGCCACACCTCCCGGACTCCTTACCGCCTGATTCCATCCATAGAGCGTGTCCACGCTGCCGCCGCCGGCGAGCGGCGCGCCGCGGATCGAGCTGTCGGTGTAGTTCGTCCAGTAGAGCCGGCCCGCGGCGCGGTCGATCGCCAGGCCGTAGGGCCCGGCCACGCCGTGGGTGGCGCCGTAGAGGGTGTCTACCGCGCCCCCGCCCGAGAGCGGGGCACGACAGATCGTGGCGCCGGCGCTGTTGCCCCAGTAGAGGAACCCCGCCGCCGGATCAATCGTCAGCCCGGACGGCCCCACCACCCCCTGCGCGGAGGTGTACAGCGTGTCGACGGTGCCGCCGCCGGCGAGGGGGGCGCGGCGAATCGTTCCGCCGGCGCCCTGGTCCCATTCTCCGTTGGTCCAATAGATTCGCCCGGCGGCGGGGTCGATTGCCAGCCCAAACGGGTCGCTCACTCCATCCCCGGGACCGTAGAGCGTGTCCACGGTGCCGCCGCCGGCCAGCGGCGCGCGCAGGATCTTGTTGTCGCCGTAGTTCGTCCAATAGATCCGCCCGGCAGCGGCGTCGATCGCCAACCCGAGGGCGATGTTCACTCCCTGGGCCGAGGTGTAGAGCGTGTCCACGGTGCCGCCTCCGGAAAGGGGAGCACCCCGGATCGAGTAGTCGTTGTACTCGTAGTTGGTCCAGTAGGCCGTGTCAGCCAAGGCATGCCGACCCTATAGCGGCCGGCTGGCGCGGATCAAGGGGAGGACGGACGTTCGACCGTCAGACGGTCGAAGGCGAGTGGAAGGTCTATGAGCTTTCGCCCCTGCGCTCCGCGGCTACCTCCTGCCACGTCCTGCCGCTGCGAACACTGAGGGGATGCTCGGCCACGACGTCCGATCCGGGGCGGGACTGATCATCTCTCGCTTTGACGAGGATCCACTGATGTTCGCCGGTCTTCGTCAGGGCGAAGCGGCCGACGAGCTTCTCGCCGTGAAGAGCGAACGAGAGATGGTCGGGCTCCTCTCGCAGGATGTCGACCACTCCCTCGTCCCAGATGATCACCGCGCCGCTGCCGCGGGTGGCATGCTCGTGGCGCCCTTCGAACTCTCCCGCCGCGAGGTCGTGGTCCTCGACCGGGACGGCCAGCCGGCGCGCGGCCGGATCCAGGGAGGGGCCCTTCGGAACCGCCCACGAGCGGAGCACCCCACCGATCTCGAGCCGCAGATCGAAATGCAGGGTGGTGGCGTCGTGCTGCTGGACCACGAACCGGGCCATCTGGACGAAACCTACGCCCGTCGCCTCCTCACTATCGTCTCGATCCGATGTCGACCGAGGACGATCTGGTCGAGCGGCCGGACTCCATTCGCGAGCTCGCCAGGGAGCGGCTCGGGTTCGACCGGCTCCGGCCCGGACAGCTCCAGGCCGCCACGGCGGCGGCCTCCGGGCGGGACGTCCTGGCGGTGCTGCCGACGGGCGGCGGCAAGTCGGCGATCTATGAGCTCGCGGGCTTGGTCCGGTCGGGTCCGACCTTGGTCATCTCGCCCCTGATCGCCCTGCAGGACGACCAGCTTGCGCACCTGCGGGCCGCCGGCCTCTCCGCAACGGTCCTCAACTCGAAGCAGTCGGCGCGGGAACACAGAGAGGCACTCGCGGCGGCCTGCCGGCCCGGCGAATTCGTCTTCCTCTCCCCCGAGCAGCTGTCCAATCACAAGACGATGGACGCCCTGCGGGGCGCGGGACCCGGATTGTTCGTGGTCGACGAGGCGCACCTGATCAGCCAGTGGGGCAGGGACTTCCGGCCGGACTACCTGCGCCTCGGCGCCCAGGCCGACGCGCTCGATGCTCAGGTCCGCCTCGCACTGACGGCAACCGCGGCGCCACCGGTGCGCGACGAGATCGTCCGGCGGCTCGGGCTGCGCTCGCCGGAGGTGGTGATCGGAGACTTCGACCGGCCTCAGATCGAACTGAGTGTCCATCACGTTCGCTCGCCCGAGGACAAGCAGCGCCAGATCGAGCACACCGCCTCCGAGCTCCCGGGGTCTGGAATCGTCTACGCCGCCACCCACGCCGGGGCTGTGGCCGCGCGCGAGACGCTGACGGCGGCGGGGCACGAGGTGAGCCTCTATCACGCCGGGCTCTCGGCCGGCGACAGGGAGGAGGCGATGACGGCCTTCCTCGACGGCTCGGCGCGGATCATCGCCGCCACGGTGGCCTTCGGCATGGGGATCGACAAGCCCGACGTTCGCTGGGTGCTCCACGCCGACCCGCCCGCCTCACTCGACGCCTACTACCAGGAGCTCGGGCGCGCGGGACGCGACGGCGAGCCGGCCGAGGCCCGGCTCCTGTATCGCCCCGAGGACATCGGCAAGGCACGGCATCTGACGGCGCGAGACGTCTCGCGCGAGGTGGTGGCGAGCGTGGCGGCCCGACTGGCGACGGTCTCGGGGGCGATCGAGGTGGATGAGCTTGCCGCTGCCCTCGAGCACGGGTCGCGATCGGCGACGCTGGCTCTCGCTCGACTCGTCGATGTCGGCGCGGCCGCCTGGACCGCTGACGGACGCATTCGCTGGAGCGGAGAGCAGAGCGTCGCCGAAACGATCGCGGCCTCGGACGAGGAGTCGGAGCGTGAGCGAGAGATCGAGCGCTCGCGGCTGGAGATGATGCGGCGCTACGCCGAGCACACGGGCTGTCGTCGCTCCTTCCTCCTGACCTACTTCGGCCAGGACTACCGCGGCCCGTGCGGGCACTGCGACAACGACCGCAGGCATGCGGAGGTGGAATCCGGGGCGGAGATCTTCCCCGTGGGCGCCCGGGTGGTGAGCGAGCGCTGGGGAGAGGGAACCGTCCAGCGCTACGACGGCGACCAGGTCACCGTCCTGTTCGACGATCACGGCTATCGCGACCTGCTCGTCTCGATCGTCGAGGAGAAGGGCTTGTTGCGGCTCGCCGAGGTTCGCTCGTGAGCGAGCTGCCGGGATGAGCCCCGACCGCTGGGCCGAGGGCCGGGCGCTGCTGCGAAGCGCCGATCCGCGGATGGCGGCGCTGGTGGACGCGAATCCCGATCTGGACCCCGACGCGTTCTTCGACGAGTGGTCGGGCGACCTCTGGAGCTCGCTGGTGCTCCAGGTGATCGGCCAGCAGCTCTCGCTCGCCGCCGCCGGTGCGATCCGAGGCCGCCTGGAGGAGCTGCGAGACGGCCGGCTGCCCACCCCCGCGGAACTGCTCGAGACCGACGAGGAGACCCTCCGAGGGGTCGGGCTCTCGCGCGCCAAGGTGACCTATCTGCACGACCTCGCCGCGCGGCTCGTCGACGGGCGGCTCGACCTCGAGCGGCTGCGCGCCCTCGACAACGACGCGGTGCGGGATGAGCTCACGCAGGTCAAGGGGGTCGGCCGGTTCACCGCCGACGGCGTGCTGCTGCTCGCCCTTCGGCGCCAGGACGTCTGGCCGGCCGGGGACCTGGCGCTGCGCCAGGCGGTGGCGCGGATCTGGGAGCTGGACGGCGCGCCGTCGATCGCCGAGGCTGATGCTCTCGGCGAGCGCTTCCGGCCGTGGCGCACGCTGGCCGCGGTGTACCTCTTCAGGTCGTGACCCGGCCTACTGCGGAACGGGCTCGCCGGCGGGAGCACCGGTTTCGTCCAGGCCCTCCCGGAGCTCCCGGATCTTGCACTTGTAGGCGGATTCGTCGCCTCCGCAGAGATGCGCCCCCCAGCGGCTGCCGTTGTGCACGTGCGGGACCTCATCGGCGAGCAGGTAGTCGAAGACCTGCGCGATCTGCTCCTGACCCCGCTCGACGAGCACCTTGCGGCGGTGCGAGTGGCGCCACATCGCCTTCTGCTCCGAGGTCGAATTGAAGAGCGCGAGCCGCCCCAGCAGGTCGTGGGCGTAGACCGAGCGGAAGTACGAGAAGCCGACCGGATAGTCGCCCCACTGGCAATCGAGCTCCTTCGGCATCAGCAGCGAGTGGAGCTTGGCGTGCCGCATCTCATCCCACGTCTGGCGCGCCATGTCGACATGGAACTCCCACGGCATCTCCGGGTGCTCGTGGGAGTTGCGAGCCATCAGCTCGGCCGCGCAGATCTCGGCGTCCATCAGCGCGTGGAAGAAGTGGCGCTGCTCCTCGGGTTCGACCGGGACGTGGTTCTCATCCGGATCGTTGACGTAGAGCTCGCGGGCCAGGAACGGATCGCCCTCGACGGTCACCTGGACGAAGTCGTCGCGCGCGGGCTCGACCAGCGGCGGCAGCGCGTGGAGCGCACGAGGCTCGGTCTTCAGCTGGATCGGGAGCGCGCCGAGGTCGTCGATCACCGGCAGCGGCCCGTCCGCGCCGGGCCCCAGCTCGGCGATGTGGCGCTCCTGGCGCCCGGCCAGCTGCCTCAGCAGGCGGAGGGAGGGCTCGTCGGAGACCGGGTCCAGGTGCTCGAGGTGGATGCGGAAGGCCCGCAGCAGCGCCGGCTTGGCCTCTCCGTAGGCGACGGCCACATACTCGGCCGGAGTGTCGGCCGCGCCGAGGCGGCCCAGCAGCTCCGCCATCTGATCGGCCGGCGCTCCGGGATAGTCGCTCGGGTGGCGGAGCTCGTACAGACGCCGCCGGACCTTGCTGACGGCGCGGGCGTCGTCGTGGAGGTGGTCGGCGAGCGCGTACTTGACCTCGAAGTCCGGCGCGAGGGGCAGCCAGCCGCAGGAGAGATGGACCAGCTCCCGGAGGAGGTGGAAGTAGTTCGAGAACCGGATGGCGTTCTCGTCCACGTCGTAGCCGAGGCGAAGCTCTTCAGGCGGGGGAGCCATACGTCGATCCCTCCTCCTCTCGTAGTTCCTCATCACCCTCCCGCTCGGCCAGCAAACGTCGCTTGTGACGGCCTACCACGCTGGGCAGCAGGCCGCCGCCGGCCGAGACGTTGATCACGGCGCGGTCGGAGATCCGGGTGATCATCCCGGCGTAGCGCCCGCCGATCCCGAATGGATTGATGTTGAAGCGCTTCAACCGCATCTGCACATGCCCGTCCTCGACCGTCGGGAACATCTCCTCCGGCACCGGGACGTACTCCTGGACGATGAAGTCGCCCGCCTCGGCGTGCTGGTCGATGATCCGATCCCAGTCGGTCTGCTCCGTCTCGATGCCCAGGGAGACGTTGTGACCGCCGTACTCGGACGCGGGCTTGAGCACCAGCCGGGAGCGGTTGTTCGAGATGAAATCGAGCAGGTCGACGACCCACTGCCCGTAGGTGACCCGCCCGGGCCGCAGGACGCGCGTCCAGGGGATCGTGGCCGCGATCGCCTCGGCCTCGCGTGGCTCGACGAGGTGGGAGAAGCGTGGATCCTCGAGCAGGGCCATCAGCTTCTTGTTGTTCGCGACGCGGGAGCGCGGTGAGTTGACCAGGCAGACGGCGCCGTCGCGGTAGGCGGCGGTCAGGTCGCCCTCGGAGAGGTCTTCGATCAGGGCCCTCCGATAGACGAGGTGCACGGGCTCGCCGCCGGCACGCAGCACCGACCCGTCGTAGGTGAGCTCCTCGGTGGTCGCGTGAATCGCCTCGATTCCGGCGCGTTCCGCGGCCGCGCAGATGATCCGGAACTCGGGCACCGAGGGGCTGCCGGGTGCGTCGACCAGCGCGAGCCGGGGGGTCTGGGGCAGCTGTGACCCACTCCCCCGCGCCTCGCGCGTGGCGCGATAGGCGTCGCGCAGCGTCTCGATCAGCAGCGGCAGCATCGGCTCGTAGGCGGTGTCGAACTCGCCCTCGACCCGCGGCAGGGCGATCGTCCGGCTCAGGCCCTCCTGCAGGACGTCGGTGTAGCCGATGCCGGCCGGCGAGTCGGCGTTGAACTCCAGGAACTTGACCACGTCACCGCTGAGGAATGCGTCGAGCCGGCAGATCCGGAGCGGGCACGGGTGGCCGGGCCCGATCCGGACCAGGGAGTCCTCGAAGTCCGGGAGGTCGAGCTCCTCCTGGAGGCGCTCGTCGTCCGGGTAGGCCTCGCAGAAGCGGTTGAGCACCGAGCAAAGCGATTCCACCGCTCGCCGCACGTGACGCACCTGCCGCGGGCTGACGAAGTGCGGCATCAGCACGAACGGGATGGTGTGTCCATCGAAGACGACGTCGTTGGCGGCGAGCCAGGACTCGAGCTCCGATTCGAGGTCGGCACAGCCGTCTCCGAGCTTGGAGAGCTCGACCAGGTGCTGGAGCTTCAGGTCGCTTACCTGATCCACGCCGGTCCGGTCAGCCTCGTTTCCCGGGGGTCACGCGCCCGTTCGTCACCGGGCGCTCGAAGAGCGTCGAGAGCACCACCTGCGTCTCGGTCCGGAGGACGCCCGGCGTCTCCCTGATCCGCTCGAGCGCCTCCTCGAGATGCTGGGTATCCGTGGCGCGCACGTGCAGGATCGCGCTGGCGCCGCCGGCGACGGTGTAGGCACCCTCGACCTCTGGATGCTTGGAGACCGCCGCGCTGACCTCGGCTCCTGAAACCCGCCCCTCGCAGAAGAGCTCGACGAAGGCGTGGCTGTGCCATCCGAACGCGCTCGGCTCCACCGTCGCCGTGTAGCCGCGGATCACGCCATCGGCCTCGAGCCTGTCCACGCGCCGCTTCACGGCGGGGGCGGAGAGCGAGACCCGCTCCCCGATGTCCTGGAAGGAGCGGCGGGCGTTCTCGCGGAGCAGCGCAACGATCTGCTCGTCTGTCTTGTCGGTGATCGCCATATTCGGGCCGATTACGCAACGAATCGGGCTTGTGAACCCCTCCTCGCGCGGGAACCATAAACGGCACAGGCCGATTTCGCAACGGATTCATTCAGTCAGGAGGAGAGCATGGAGGTGAAGACGGCACAGGACGCGGCGCCCCGCACCGCGACGCCCCCCGTCCCGAAGAACGACGAGATGCCGCTGCTCGGCATCGATCACATCGAGCTCTACGTCGGGAACGGCGTCCAGGCCACCCACTACTTCACCCACGCGCTCGGCTTCCGCGAGACGGCCTTCGCCGGCCTCGAGACCGGGATGCGGGATCGGGCCAGCCACGTCGTCGAGCAGGGCCGGATCCGCTTCGTCCTCACCACTCCCCTGCACGGCAGCAACGAGATCGCCCGGCACATCGGCGAGCACGGCGACGGCGTCAAGGTGGTCGCCCTCTCCGTCCCCGACGCCGAGGAGGCCTATCGAGTCGCGGTCCGCCGCGGCGCCCGCGGGCTCGAGGAGCCGCATGAGACATCCGACGAGCGCGGCACCGTGCGCCTGGCGACGATCGCCACCTACGGCGAGACGGTCCACACGTTCGTCGAGCGCGGCGGCTACGACGGCGCCTTCCTGCCCGGCTTCGAACCCCGCGAGGGTGGCACCGAAGGCGAGTTCTTCAAGGGGATAGACCACGTCGTCGGCAACGTCGAGCTCGGCCGGATGGAGGAATGGGTCTCCTACTACCAGCGTGTCTTCGGCTTCACCGAGATGATCCGATTCAGCGACGAGGACATCTCCACCGAGTACTCGGCGCTGATGTCGAAGGTGATGGCGGACGGCAAGGGGCGGATCAAGTTCCCGATCAACGAGCCGGCGGAGGGGCAGCGCAAGTCGCAGATCGAGGAGTACCTCGAGTTCTACGGCGGCCCCGGCGTCCAACACCTCGCCCTCGCCACCACGGACATCGTCGGCACCGTCCGGGAGCTCCAGAACCGCGGCGTCGAGTTCCTGAGGACCCCCGAGAGCTACTACCAGGAGCTGCCGGAGCGGATCGGGGAGATCGACGAGGACCTCGCCGACCTCAGCGAGCTCGGCATTCTCGCCGACCGCGACGACGAGGGCTACCTGCTGCAGATCTTCGGCAAGCCGCTCTCGAACCGCCCGACGCTCTTCATCGAGGTGATCGAGCGCCACGGCGCCCGCGGCTTCGGAGAGGGCAACTTCAAGGCCCTGTTCGAGGCGATCGAGCGCGAGCAGGAGAGGAGGGGCAACCTGTGAGGTACCACCGGCTCGGAGACCTGCCGCGGAAACGGCACACCCAGTTCCGCACCAACGGACAGCTGCTCGTCGAGGAGGTGATGGGGCTCGAGGGCTTCTCCGGAAACGAATCGATCCTCTACCACCACACCTCGCCCTGCCGCATCCTGGAGGCCGGCGAGTTCGAGCCGATCTCCCACGAGGAGTGGCTCCCCGACGCGCACGTCCACCGGCACCTGGAGACCGGCGGCATCACGGGCGAGGGCGACCCGATCACCGGTCGTCGCTGCCTGATGTGGAACGGCGACCTCGAGGTCTCGCTCTGCCGGCCGACGGAGGAGACCGAGGCCTTCTACCGGAACGGCGAGGGCGACGAGCTGATCTTCGTCCATGAGGGATCGGGGGAGCTCGAGACCGTTTTCGGAACCCTCCCCTACCGCCAGCACGACTACATCGTCATCCCGCGTGGCACGACCTACCG
>Ga0081540_1001559_pt1 | contig 19626 bp, 18 predicted proteins | sample TabmetS2T1R1_FD_71024 | JGI IMG/M metagenome (GOLD analysis project Ga0081540, IMG submission 71024) | Tabebuia heterophylla rhizosphere microbial communities from the University of Puerto Rico - S2T1R1 | ecosystem: Host-associated > Plants > Roots > Rhizosphere ... | reverse complement strand
CCCCGACCGGCCCGCGGGCGTGGAAGCGGCCGGTGGCGATGCCGATTTCCGCACCGAAGCCGAACTCGCCGCCGTCGGCGAACTGGGTCGAGGCATTGTGCAGTACGATGGCCGAATCCACGTGGTCGAGAAACTTTTCGGCCGCCGCCGCATCGCCGGTGACGATCGCGTCGGTATGGCTCGAACCGTAGCGATCGATGTGGCTGATGGCCTCGTCCACGCCGTCGACCACCCGCGCCGCGATGATGGCATCGAGAAATTCGGTGCCCCAGTCATTGTCGCTGGCCGCCTTGACCCGGGTGTCGACGGCGCGCGTCGCGGCATCGCCGCGCACTTCGCAGCCGGCGTCGAGCAGCATGGTCACCAGCGGCTGCAGCAACCTGTCGGCCGCCGCGCCATCGACCAGGAGCGTTTCCGCTGCGCCGCAGACGCCGGTGCGGCGCATCTTGGCGTTGAGCACGATCTCCTTCGCCATGTCGAGATCGGCCGCCTTGTCGACATAGACATGGCAGACGCCTTCCAGGTGCGCGAAGACCGGCACGCGCGCCTCGTTCTGCACGCGCTCCACCAGGCTTTTTCCCCCGCGCGGGACGATCACCGTGATGGCGCCGCGCAGGCCCGCCAGCATGAGCCCGACGGCGGCGCGGTCGCGGGTGGGCACGATCTGGATGGCATCGGCCGGCAGGTCGGCGGCGCGCAAGCCCTCGACCAGCGCGGCGTGGATCGCCTGCGCCGAGCGGAAGCTGTCGGAGCCGCCGCGCAGGATCACGGCATTGCCGGCCTTGAGGCAGAGCGCGCCGGCATCCGCCGTCACGTTGGGGCGGCTCTCGTAGATGACGCCGACCACGCCGAGCGGCACCCGCACCCGCTCGATCTGCATCCCGTTGGGACGCGTCCACCGCTCCATCACCGAGCCGACCGGGTCGGGCAGGCCGCGCACCACGTCGAGGCCGTCCGCCATGGCGGTGATCCGCGCTGGATCGAGCGTCAGGCGGTCGATGAAGGCTGCGGAGATGCCGGAACCTTTCGCTTCGGCAACGTCCTCGGCATTAGCTGCGAGAATGTCCGGCTCGCGCGCGCGCAAGGCCTGCGCCATGGCGGCGAGCGCCTTGTCCTTCTGTGGCGCCGGCGCCAATGCGAGCGTGCGCGCGGCCGCGCGGGCGCGCCGACCCATATCCAACATCAGGCCGGTCACGTCGGGATCGGATTCGCCCCTCGCGGCGTTGATGCTCGCGACCGTGGCGGCGCTCATCGGCCTTCTCCATGCGACTATTGCGTGACCTTTCTATCACGGCTGAGCCTTTGCGCGCGAATCGGGTGGCCCGACCGTGAGCGAAGTTCGCATCGGCACCTCCGGCTGGCACTACGACTCGTGGTGGGGCCCGTTCTTTCCCGCCGATGTCAAAAAGAAAGATGCGCTGGACTACTACGCATCGCAATTCACCGCGACCGAGCTCAACGCACCGTTCTATCGCACCCCGACACTGGAGGCGGTGCGCGGCTGGGTGGAGCAGACGCCCGACGACTTCCGTTTCGCCTGGAAGGCGTCGCAATTCATCACCCACTGGAAACGGCTGAGTGAGCGATCGGAGAACAGTATTGCGCTCCTGGAAAGCCGGCTGAAGGTGCTCGGGCGAAAGGGGGGACCGGTGCTGTTCCAGCTTCCCCCGCATTTCGAGGCCGACCGCGAGCGGCTCGCCGCCTTTCTGAAGATGCTGCCGAAGCGCCGTCGTTATGCGTTCGAGTTCCGCCACGCCAGCTGGTACGAGGATCCCATCCTCGACGTCCTGCGCGACCACGACGCGGCGCTGTGCATCTCCGACCATCATCACGCGCCGGCGCCGTGGGTGGTGACGGCCCGGCACGTCTACCTGCGCCCGCATGGGCCCGGCGGACGCTACCAGGGCAGCTACTCGACCGAGACGCTGGAGAATTGGGCGCAAGGCATCAGCCGGTGGCGGCGTGCCGGCCGCGACGTCTTCTGCTTCTTCGACAACGATCAGAAGTGCGCGGCACCGAAGGATGCGCGCCGGCTTGCCGACCTGGTCCGCGGCAAGCGCAAATCATGAGGGGCGGCGCGCCGCGCTCATCAGCACCGCCGGGATGCAGGCGAAGCCGGCGATGGCCGCGGCCACGAACACAGCGCGGGGGTAACCCTGGTCCATCATCCAGCCGAAGACGAGCGGCGCCACCATGCCGGCGACATTGAACCCGGTGGTGACGAACCCGAACACCGTGCCGAATGAGCCGGCCGGCGTGACCGCGCGCACCAGCATGTCGCGCGACGGCATGATGATGCCCTGGAACAGGCCGGCGATGGTCATCAGCGCAAGCAGCACCGGTGCGTTGAGATCGAGGAACGCGATCGCCAGCACGGCGACCGAGCTCAGTGCCAGCCCGGCGACGGCGATGCCGTCGTGGTGCCGGGTGCGCGATGCCGCGTAACCGCCGATGAGCACGCCGAGCGCGCTCATCCCCAGGTAGACCGACAGCGCCAGGTTGGTCACACGCGGCGGCGGACCGCCCATCGCCTCGACGGCGACCAGCGAATAGTTCTGTACGCCGGCACTGGCCAGCGACAGCAGGATGAAGAAGACGAAGTTGATGAGGATCGCCGGCACGAGCAGGAGCCGCCACCCGGGCGAGGAAACGCCAGTGTGGGCACCGGACACGGCTGCGGCGTCCGGCGCCTCCGCTACCTTGGCGCGGTCGGGCGGTCGGTCGATGCCGGCGAGCGCGCCGCCGCCGACCAGCACCAGCGCCGCAACCGCAAAGCCCGGCACCGCGGCGGCAAGAAAAGCCCCGCGCCAGCCGAAGCTCGCGGCGAGAAACAAGAGGCTCGCCGGCGCCAGCGCCGAACCCAGCATGCCGGCAAAGGTGTGCACGGAATAGGCCTGGCTCATCCGCCCCAGTGACACGCGGTGGGACAGGAGCGCGTAGTTCGCCGGGTGATAGACCGTGTTGGCGAGGCCAAGGAGCCCGAATGTCGCCGTGAACAGCCAGAACTGTTGCGACAGGCCTGCCAGGACCAGCGCGCCCGCACCGAGCGCGAGGCCGCCGACCAGCATGGCGCGCGCGCTGATGCGGTCGATGAGCACGCCGGCCGGTGTCTGCATGGCGCCCGAGATGAAGTTGAACACCGTGAGTGCGAGCCCCAGTTCGACGTAGCTGACGTTGAAGTCCGCCCGCACCTCGAGAAACAGCGGCGGCAGGATCAGGATGTAATAATGGCTGATGAAATGCGCGGCGCTCACCAGGGCGATGACTTTGCTGTCTTGGCTGGGGGTGAAAGCGCTGGCGAGCGTCGTCGGCGTCATGACGGCTCGTTATAGCCGCAAGTCGGGCGCAACACCCATGCGCCAGGAGAAACCCTGTCGCGTCGGTTGCAGCCATCCTTCCTTGACGCCCCACTGCCGGCTCACTATACCGGCGCCTTCCAGGAAGGATCAGGGTTCCCGGGCCCGCGTTGCGGGCCATAACGCTTGAGGAAGTCCGATGTCGCGGCGCTGCGATCTGACCGGCAAGACGGCGCAGACGGGCCACAAGGTGAGCCACTCGAACCGCAAGACCAAGCGGCGGTTCCTGCCCAACTTGTGCAACGTCACGTTCATGTCCGATGCGCTCAACCGCTCGGTCAAGCTGCGCGTCTCCGCCAATGCGCTCAAGTCAGTGGATCACCGCGGCGGTCTCGATGCCTTCCTGATGAAGGCGAGGGACGAGGAGCTGTCGCGCGAGGCGCTCGAGCTCAAGCGGGAAATCGCCAAGAAGCGCGCCTCGGCCTGAACGGCCGTCCCGACCAGACGACTGCGTTTTTCTGCGTTTTTCTGCAGATCACTCATCCACCAGGGTGAATTGCAACAGGATGTTGCGCTGGATCGGCGAGAAATTGTCGTCCGATACCAGCGTCAGCACGGTCTCGCCGCCGCCGCCGCGGTGCACCGCCAGACCCTCCATGTTGTCGATCTGAAAGCCCATGTCGGCGACGATCATGATGGGACCGTCCACCAGTGCGCCCGGCTTGATGCTGGCCAGCGGAATGCGCCGCATGCGCATCGCCACGCCGCGCAGGAGCGAATAGCGCCGTTCCAGGATCAGGAGCTCGGCGCCCAGGAGCGCGCAGTCGCTGATGTCGAAGTCGTCGGTGCGCCTGACTGCGAACGTGCCCGGGCTGGGCCCGCCGATCAGCCAAGCCTTGAGATTTCCGTCGTCGTCATAGCCGCGCTCGGAGATGGCGATGAGCGTTCCGGCGAGCGGCTGGCCCTTGGGGACGAATTCCAGCGCTTCGATGCTGCCATTGGAGGGCAGCTGCTTCATGCCGGGCGGCTGCGGAATCGGCTGTGCGCGTGCCAGCAGCCCGAAGCGCCCATAGTCCAGGCGGACGATCTGGTGCACCCGCTCGATGCCGACATAGAGGATGCCGCCGTCCTGGGCGATCGCTTCCGTGTCGAACCAGCGCCGTGAGGCCAGCGGCTTGCCATCGGCGCCAAGGATCGGCGCCATCTCGGCATCGGCGATGCCGGCCGGGCGCGTCCCATCATAGACGATGCGCCCGCGCAGCCAGCGGCCCTGGTCGGTCAGGGACAGAAAGCGGGCACCGTCGGCGGCGACGCGGATGGCGGAGAGGCCGCCGAACTCCTTGTACGGCGAGGTGAGCTCCAGTCCGCCGCGAAACTCGAGCTGGCCGAAGCGATGGCGTGAGGGGTCGCGCGGCTCGAAGGCCGCAATAGGCTTGGCCCGCACCTCGATGGAGATCGGCGGCTCGGCCGTGCGCGCCATTTGGGGCTGCGCCGGCGCCGGCAACGAGAACAGAAGGGGCGCCGCCGCGATGGCCGCAACCACGAGCCCAGCCATGGCGTTGCGGCGTTCGTGCCTATCACGTCGTGGATACGGTTCGGCCGGGTCGGTCACGCGTGCAGCCTGCGCCGGACGCGAGTCACCGGCTCGGGCGCGATGCTCTCGTCGAACAGCTCGGCGAGCTTCTCGGTCATGGCGCCGCCAAGCTCCTCGGCGTCGACGATGGTGACGGCACGACGGTAATACCGGGTGACGTCATGGCCGATGCCGATGGCGATCAGCTCGACCGGCGAGCGCGTCTCGATATCGTCGATGATCCAGCGCAGGTGGCGTTCGAGATAGTTGCCGGCGTTCACCGACAGCGTGGAATCGTCGACCGGCGCACCATCCGAGATCATCATCAGGATGCGGCGACTCTCCGGCCTCGCCAGCAGCCGCTTGTGCGCCCAGTCGAGCGCCTCGCCGTCGATGTTTTCCTTCAGCAGTCCTTCGCGCATCATCAAGCCGAGATTCTTGCGCGACCGCCGCCACGGCGCATCGGCGGCCTTGTAGATGATGTGGCGCAGATCGTTGAGGCGGCCGGGGTTCTGCGGCTTTCCGGCGGCGAGCCACGCCTCGCGCGATTGGCCGCCCTTCCACGCGCGCGTGGTGAAGCCGAGAATCTCCACCTTGACGCCGCAGCGTTCGAGCGTGCGCGCCAGGATATCGGCGCAGGTTGCCGCAACCGTGATCGGCCGGCCGCGCATGGAGCCGGAATTGTCGAGCAGCAGCGTCACCACGGTGTCGCGGAAATTGGTGTCCTTCTCGCGCTTGAACGAGAGCGGATGCAGCGGGTCGACGATGACGCGCGACAGCCGGGCCGGGTCGAGCAGGCCCTCTTCGAGATCGAACTCCCAGGCGCGGTTCTGCTGCGCCAGCAGGCGGCGCTGCAGGCGATTGGCGAGACGCGCCACCACGCCCTGGAGGTGCGAGAGCTGCTTGTCGAGATAACCGCGCAGGCGCTCGAGCTCCTCCGGCTCGCACAGGTCTTCGGCGCCGATGGTCTCGTCGAACTTGCCGGTGAACGGCCGATAGTCGGGCCCGCGCGGCTCGTTGATGCCGTGATGGCGCGGCCGCCACGGCTCGTTCGGCGTCTCCGAATCGCCCATGTCGGAATCTTCCGGCATGTCGGCCGCGTCGGCATCGAGCGCGTCGGCATCGCTTTCGGGCAGGTCGTCGGCCGCCACCTGCGCCTCCTCGAGCGTCATGCCTTCGGCGTCCTCGGACTCCTTCGCCTCGCCGTCGCCCTCGGCATTGTCCTCGCGGCCGTCCTGATCGCCGCTCTCCTCGTCTTCGTCCTCGGAGTCGCGGCTGCGGTCGTCACCCATATCCAGCGAATCGAGAAGGTCGTGGACGGCGTCGGCGAAGCGGCGCTGGTTCTCCAGCACCTTTTCCAGCCGGTCGAGATTGCGGCCGGCGCGATCCTCGATCCACGGCCGCCACAGGTCGACCAGCTTGCGCGCGGCCGCCGGCGGCTGCTGCCCGGTCAGGCGCTCGCGCACGAGCAGCGCCAGGGCGTCCTCGATGGGCGCATCGGCGCGGTCGGTGATGTCGTCGAACTTGCCGCGATGGAAGCGGTCGTCGAGCATGGCGGCGAGGTTGCCGGCGACGCCCTGCATGCGCCGTGCGCCGATCGCCTCGACGCGCGCCTGCTCGACCGCTTCGAACACGGCGCGCGCCTGCTGTCCGCCCGGCTGAACGCGGCGGTGGATGGCGGGGTCGTGACATGCGAGACGCAGCGCAATCGAATCGGCATGGCCGCGGACGATGGCGGCCTCGTGCGGAGAAAGCTTGCGCGGCGGCTCGGGCAGCCGCGCCTTGCCGCCGGCGAGGCCAGGACGTTCCGCCGCAAAGTTGACCTCGAGCTCGTGCTTGCGCGCGATCGCGCGCAGGCAGCCGGCCACCGCGCGCTTGAACGGCTCGGTGGGCGCGTCCTTCGGCGGGCTTTTGCCTTTGATGTTGGAGGCCATGGCGCTCTCTCCTCCCCGGCGCGTGCGCGTGGCGGGAGGAACGTTACATCAGCTCAGCGCCACGTTGACCGAGCTCTCCGGCAGCTCCATGCCGAAGCAGCGCTGATAGAACTCGGCGACGATCGGGCGTTCCAGCTCGTCGCACTTGTTGAGGAAGGTGAGCCGGAAGGCAAAGCCGATGTCCTTGAAGATGTCGGCGTTCTCCGCCCAGGTGATCACCGTGCGCGGGCTCATCACGGTGGAAATGTCACCGTTCATGAACGCATTGCGGGTGAGGTCGGCGACGCGCACCATCTTGTTGACGATGTCGCGGCCGTCCGACGTGCGGTAGTGGCGCGCCTTGGCCAGCACGATTTCGACCTCGTTGTCGTGCGGCAGGTAGTTGAGCGTGGTGACGATCGACCAGCGGTCCATCTGGCCCTGATTGATCTGCTGCGTGCCGTGATAGAGGCCGGTGGTGTCGCCGAGGCCGACGGTGTTGGCGGTCGCGAACAGCCGGAAGGCCGGATGCGGCTTGATCACCTTGTTCTGGTCGAGCAGCGTCAGCCGCCCGGACGACTCGAGCACGCGCTGGATCACGAACATCACGTCGGGACGGCCGGCGTCATACTCGTCGAAGCAGATCGCCACGTTGTGCTGCAGCGCCCACGGCAGGATGCCGTCGCGGAACTCGGTGACCTGCATGCCTTCGCGGATGACGATCGCGTCCTTGCCGATCAGGTCGACGCGGCTGATGTGGCTGTCGAGATTGACGCGCACGCACGGCCAGTTGAGGCGCGCCGCCACCTGCTCGATATGGGTCGACTTTCCGGTACCGTGATAGCCGGTCACGATGACGCGGCGGTTCTTGGCGAAGCCGGCCAGGATGGCGAGCGTCGTCGGGCGGTCGAAGCGATAGTCGGGGTCGAGATCGGGGACATAGGGGTCCGGCTCGGAATAGGCCGGCACTTCCATGTCGCTCTCGATACCGAACACCTGTCGGACGGACACCTTCATGTCCGGCAGCCCGGCCACTTCTTCGGTCGTCGTCGTCATTGCTCCTCCGTCTTGCGACAGTTTCGGGCCAAGGTCCGGCGCGGATCGGGCGGGGAACTTAGCAGAAACGAGGCGGGGCGCGAATCCTGCCGTCCCGGTGGGCGGAAACTTGCGGATTCAATGATTTAGCGGCCTTGCAGCAGGGTGCTTCCGGTCCCGCCGTTGCGGCCGCCAAGCCGGCCGCGCACCCCTACCAGATATCGGCAGGGACGGCACCGAGTTCAAGCCGCTGCCGGCGGCCCCCAAGTCGAAATACGGGGAAAATCTTAGGGCGAAATTCATGGTCGTCGAGGATGATCGGGACCGCTTCCACGCATCCGCAGCCGGCCGTCCCGCATGCCCATTGTCGACATTCTTGCCGACGCGATCACCACGCCGCTGCGCAACCTGGTGACGCCGACCTACTGGCTCAACGTCTATTTCCTGCTCTCCACCTTCGCCATCGTGGTCGCCGTCTTTGCCGCCCATCGTCGCGGGCGGCGACGAACGCTCAAGCAGCTCCTGCGCTTCGCCTTCCCGCGCCGGGTGCTGCTGCATCCCTCGGCTCTTCTCGACTATCGTTACTATTTGGTGCACGGCACGTTGCGCGCACTGCTCTACGGGTGGGTGATCGTGGCCGGGGACGTCTGGGGCCGGCTCACCATTGCGGGGCTCACCGGTGCCTTCGGCCCGACGGCGCCCGGCGTCACGCCCTCGATCGTGATCACGCTGATCGCCACCGTCCTGTTCGTGGTTGCCTATGACCTCGGCTACTGGTTCGCGCACTGGCTGATGCACCGGGTCGAGTGGCTGTGGGAGTGCCACAAGGCGCATCATTCCGCCGAGGTGCTCAATCCCTTCACGTCCATGCGGGCGCATCCGGTGGACGACCTGCTCCACTTCAACCTCGGCACCATCGCGACCGGCGTCTCCTATGGCGTGCTGGTCTACGGCTTCGGGCAGGAGACGCACGAGCTTTCGCTCATGCAGATGAACGTGCTGCTCCTCGTCTACACCATGCTGCTCTACCACCTGCGCCATTCGCATGTGTGGCTGTCGTTCTCGGTGCCGCTCGCCTACGTGGTGCAGAGCCCGGCGCATCATCAGATCCACCACAGCACCGATCCGGCGCATATCGGCAAGAATCTCGGCTTCGCGCTGGCGATCTGGGATTGGGCGTTCGGCACGCTCTACGTGCCGCGCGAGCGCGAGAAGCTGCAGTTCGGCATCGGACCGGAGACCCGCGAGTACAATTCCGTGCTGCGGCTCTATTTGCTGCCGGTCATGAACATCGCGCGCACGGTCGCGGCGCGAACAAGCCGCGTGGTCACGGCACGCCAATCGTAATTCTGTCGGCTTGTCGACGCTGCGGTGGTCAGCACAGCCTGGCGCTTTTCAGATAATTGTAGGCCTGGATGATCTCCCGCAGCTTGTCCTCACAGGTGCGGTCACCGCCATTCGCGTCCGGGTGGTGGCGCTTCACCAGCAGCTTGAAACGCGCCTTGATGTCGGCCGCGCTGGCGTTGGGCTCGAGGCCGAGGGTGTCGAGCGCCTTGCGCTCGGCGTTGCGGACGGCACGGGCCTGGTGGTTCTCGCCGCGTGAGCGGGCGTTGCCGCCGAGCTCGGTATAGACCCCGAACGGATCGGCCCCGTCACCGAAATCGCCGTAGAAGCGTGCCCTATGCCTCTGGCCCGGCGGCTTCCCGTTCTGCCCGAGCTTCCATGTGGGGCGATGGCCGGTGATGGCGTCCTTCTGGAACTTGGCGACCGCCTCGTCGCTCATCCCGGCAAAGTAATTGTACGAGTGATTGTACTCGCGAACGTGCTCCAGGCAGAATCGCCAGTACTCGCCCTCGCGCAGCCGGCCCTTGGGTGCCCGGTGAGTCGCCGCGCAGGCACAGCCGGGCCACTGGCAGACCGACTGGTCGACCGTCTGCCGGCGGTCTTCCGTCGGCTTGACCCGGATGCGATCGAATATCGGCGAGTTCAGTTTCATGACCGATCATTATGCGGGCTGCGGCTGGTCGGCTGCAAGCTTGCCTTCCAACCTAGCCGACTCAGGTGAACTGTAGATGTTACGCCGGATAAAGTTAGCGGTTGACATTACGAGATTGACCTGGCCCACCGCAGCGGCCTAAAGCGCCGCCATGCCGGTCCAGGACCTGATCACACGAAAATTGAGCGAGGCTTTCACCCCCGAGAGCCTGCGGGTGCTGGACGAATCCCACCGGCATGAGGGGCACGCGGGACACCGGCCGGGAGGAGAAACGCATTTCAGGGTTTATATTGTGGCGGAGGCGTTCCGGGGAAAGAGCCGGATCGAGCGCCACCGCCTGATTAATGCGACACTCGCGGACGAGCTTGCCGCCGGCGTTCATGCGCTCGCGATCCATGCGGCAGCGCCGGGGGAGGCCGCGACGTAGGTCTGCCCCGTCTCAATCCGCCGATATTCTCGCCGCCCGGATGATCTCACCCCACTTGCGGCGCTCGGCCACGATGTAGCGGCCGAATTCTTCCGGCGTGTCGGCGAAAATGCGGGCACCCGATTCGGCGGTGAATCGCTGCATGCCGGGCTGGCGTACTGCCCGCGCAATCTCCTCGTTGAGACGCCTGACGATCTCGGCCGGCGTGCCGCTCGGCGCCACCACGCCGAACCACGACGACGCCTGCCAGTCGGGAACGCCGGCCTCGGCTGCGGTCGGGAGGTCGGGCAGCAGGTTCAGACGTTCCGTTGCCGCCACAGCGAGCGGCGTCAGGCTGCCGGCGCGGATATGCGGCATCACCGTCGGTGGATTGTCGACCACGCCGTCGATTTGACCGGCCAGCAGGTCGGTCACCGACGGCGCCGCGCCGCGATAAGGAACGTGCGTCACCTCGATCTTGGCTGCGTGGACCAGCAAGGCCTGACCGAGATGGCCGGTGGTGCCCACGCCGGCCGACCCGAATGCGAGCTTGCCGGGTCTCGAACGCGCCAGCGCGATCAGCTCCGGCAGGGTCTTTACGCTGAGCTTCGGATGCACCACGGCCAGCATCGGCATGTCGGCGACGATGGAAACCGGAACGAATGCTTTCTCCGGATCGAACGGCATCGACCGGTAGAGAAACTGGTTGATGCTCTGGATGCCGGGAGACGTCATCAGCAGCGTGTAACCGTCCGCATCCGCCTTGGCGACGGTGTCGGCACCGATGTTGCCGCCGGCGCCCGCCCGGTTCTCGATGATGACCGGCTGGCCGAGGCTCTTGCTCAGCTCGTCGCCGAGTGCGCGGGCGAGCACGTCGACGAGCCCGCCGGCCGGGAACGGTGCAACCAGGCGGATGGGCCGCGACGGATAGTTCTGCGCCACCGCAGCCGATGTCAGGCAGCCGAGCATGAGCGGAACACACAGAGTGCGGGCCAAGAGCTTCATGCGTTTTCCTTGTCAGCCTTCGCGGCAGTTTGCAGCGGTGAGATTCGCAAGGCTGTGATGCGGTTGCGCGTGCGCCGCAGCACCTCGAAGCGGAAACCGTGAAAGATGAAGGTCTGGCCCGGCTCGGGGATCAGGCGCGACTCGTGGATGACCAGGCCCGCGATGGTGGTTGCTGCCGCGTCCGGCAGGTTCCACTCCATGGCGCGATTGAGGTCGCGGATCGGCACCGAGCCGTCGACGCTCACCGAGCCGTCGGGCTGCGGCCGCACGCCGACCACGGCAATGTCGTGCTCGTCCGAAATGTCGCCGACGATTTCCTCGATGATGTCCTCGAGCGTCACCAGGCCCATGACCTCGCCGTATTCGTCGACCACCAGGGCGAAATGCGTCTTGCGGCGGCGGAACGCCTTGAGCTGCTCGGCGAGCGGCCGCACGTCGGGGACGAACCACGGCGGCAGCGCGACCGCCTGAATGTCGATCTTGGCGACGTCGCCGCCGGCGGCCTGCAACGCGCGCAGGAGATCCTTCGAATGCAGGATGCCGACAATGTTCTCCGGGGTGTCGCGCCACAGCGGCAGACGCGTCACCGGCGACGCCAGCACTGCGCGCACGATGTCTTCCGGTGGATCGTCGGCGTTGAGGGTGATCATCTTGGTGCGGTGGACCATCACGTCGGAGACGGTGAGATCGCGCAGGTCGAGAACACCCTCGAACATTTCGCGGTCGTGCCTTTCGACCCGCTCCTCGTGGTGCAGGAGGTCGACGGCGCCGCGCAGCTCGTCGTGGGCGGAGAGGATAGGCTGGTCTTCGCCGATGCGGACGCCGAACAGCCGCAGGATCCAGCGGACCAGGGCTTCGATGGCCATGAGCGCGGGACCGAGCAGGCGCACCACGACGGACATCGGCTGCGCCACCAGAAGCGACATGCGGTCGGGTGCGTTGATGGCAATCGTCTTGGGCAGCACCTCGGCGAACACGACGACCAGGATCGTCATCGCCACGGTGGCGTAGATCACGCCGGCGTCGCCGAACCACACGAGCAGAACGCTGGTTGCCAGCGACGACGCCAGGATGTTGACCGCGTTGTTGCCCAGCAGCAGCGCGCCGATCAACCGTTCGCGCACGGCCATCAACTGGTTGACCAGGCCGGCCTCGCGGATGCCCTGCTTCTCCAGCCGATGCATGTGGGCGCGCGACGACGCGATGAGCGCGGTTTCGCTCCCGGCGAAGAAGAACGACAGGAGCAGGCAGGCAATGACGGCGGCCAGCGCCAACCAGTCGGCGGACGTCATCCCTCCAACCTCGCAGCAAGGTAGGCCCGGACCGCACCGGCATCGATGTCGGCAGCAACGAAGCTCTGGCCGATGCCGCGCGCCAGGATGAAGGTGAGCTTGCCACCCTTCACCTTCTTGTCCTGCGCCATCAGCTCCATCAGCCGGTCGATGCCGGGAGCGTCGCGAAGGTCGGACACCCGGGTGGGCAGTCCGACGGCGGCAAGATGCGCCGTCGCCCGATCGGCATCGGCCTGCGGCAGCAGCCCGAGCTCGGCCGAAAAGCCATAGGCCAGCGCGATGCCGAGAGCGACCGCCTCGCCGTGCAGCAGCCGATCGGAAAAGCCGGCAGCTGCCTCGAAGGCATGACCGAATGTGTGGCCGAGATTGAGCAACTGGCGGTCGCCGGTTTCACGCTCGTCGCGGCCCACGATGCTTGCCTTGGCCCGGCAGCTCACGGCGATGGCCTGATCGCGGGCAGGACCGCCGGCAAACACGTCGCGCCAGTTCGCCTCCAGCCAGGCGAAGAACGCCGCATCGTTGATCAGGCCATACTTGGCGACTTCGGCATAGCCGGCGCGGAACTCGCGCGGGGGCAGCGTGTCGAGCAGGGTGGTGTCGGCCAGCACGAGAACCGGCTGATGGAACGCGCCGATGAGATTCTTGCCCTGCGCCGCATTGATGCCGGTCTTGCCGCCGACCGAGGAATCGACCTGGGCCAGCAGCGTCGTCGGCACCTGCACCACGTCGAGGCCGCGGCGGGTGACGGCCGCCGCGAAGCCGGCAAGATCACCCACCACGCCGCCGCCGAGCGCAACGACGAGGTCGCGGCGCTCGATCTTTTCGGCGAGGAGCCCGTTGCAGATCCGCTCCAGCACCGGCCAGCTCTTGGACGCTTCCCCCGCCGGTACCACCACCCGCGCGGTGCGCATGCCGGCATCGGCAAGCGACGCCTCGGCGGCCGCCAGGTGGTGACGCGCCACCGTCTCGTCGGTCACGATGGCGGCGGCCGCCCCCGGGCGGAGCGCCGCAATGCTGCTTCCCAGCTGCGGCAGCAGATTGCGCCCGATCACGATGTCGTAGCTGCGCTCGGCGAGCGCGACGCGGACGCTGGTGGGCTCGGCGAGCCGGACCGGGGCCGTCATGGCGACCGCTCCGCCTGCGGCGCCCGCGCGGGCGCGGTCACGCCGAGATGCCCGCATAAGGACGCCACGATCTCATCGACGATCTTGTCGTGCGGGACATCGCGGGAATGGATGATGATGTCGGCTTCCGCATAGACGGGATAGCGCTCCTCCATCAGCCGCCGCAGCGTTTCGCCGGGGTCGTCGGTCTTGAGCAGCGGGCGATCGGAGCGTCGCTTCACCCGGCGCAGGAGGACGTCCAGATCGGCATTGAGCCACAACGAGATACCGTTGCGGCTGATGGCGGTGCGGGTGTCGGGATTAATGAAGGCGCCGCCGCCGGTTGCCAGCACCTGCGGGCCGTGATCGAGCCGGCGCGCGATGACCCGCCTCTCGAGGGCGCGGAACTCGCCCTCGCCGAAGCGCTCGAAGATGTCCGGTATGGTCATGTGCGCGGCTTCCTCGATCTGCGTATCGGCGTCCACGAACGGAATGTCGAGCCGGACCGCGAGCCGGCGCCCGACGGAGGACTTCCCGGCCCCCATCATGCCGACCAGGACGATCGAGCGCCGTCCCAGCGCGGCAACGAGGGCGGTTTTCGGGGATACATCGGTCGTGACCATGTCGGGCATCGGGGTTCCGAAAAATGACGCAATGGTCTCGTATACCATTCCGAACACAACCCAGTGCAGCCTCTTGCCACGGCGGCGGCAACGTGATCGTAGTCGACGGCGTGGCCGGTCTTTGCTATCCGGGTGCTTGGCGAACCGGTTCGGCCATTCACCACCTTGATCGAGCTAGGCATTTCCAGCCGCGTCTGGGTCGCGCGCCGCGACCGTGGAAAGTGTCGTTCGTGCGGTGGATTTGAAGGCCGTATGGGCTGTCGATGCCAAGTCTGATCCGTCTCCTTGTGGTGCTGGGCGTCCTCAGTGGATTTGCCTACGGCGCCGTGTTTGCCCTCGCCACTCTGGTGCAGCCGAAGCCGCGCGAGATCACCGTCACGATCCCGCAGGACCGGCTGACCAAGCACCGCTGACGCCGGTATGGCACGGGCGCTCGCCCCTGCGGATACCAAGCTGCTCGATCTCTTCCTCGACATGCTGGCGGCCGAACGCGGAGCGGCGGCCAATACGCTCGCCGCCTACCGACGCGATCTCGAGGATTTTGCCATCCATCTGGGCGAGGCCGGCGGCACCGTCGCGCGCGCTTCCAGCGACGAGCTGCGCGCGCACCTGGCGAGCCTCGCGCATCGCGGCTTCAAGCCGTCGTCGGTGGCGCGGCGGCTTTCCGCCATTCGCCAGCTCTATCGGTTCCTGTACGCCGAGGGGCACCGCGCCGATGACCCTGCCGCCGTCCTGGAAGGGCCGAGGCGCGGCCATGCCATCCCGAAGACCCTGTCGATGGCGGACGTCGACCGGCTGCTGGCCGCCGCGCAGGCCGCCATGGCCAGCGAGCAGCCGGGCGCGCGGCTGCGCGCCACGCGGCTGAACTGCCTGATCGAGGTGCTGTACGCCACGGGTCTTCGCGTCTCCGAGCTGGTGACGTTGCCGGCGTCGGCGGCGCGACGCGGCGAGCACATGCTGATGGTCCGCGGCAAGGGCGGGCGCGAGCGCATGGTGCCGCTCAATGATGCGGCGCGTCGCGCCATGGCCGAATACCTGGCATTGCGGCGCGAGGCCGGTGGCGACGAATCGAAATGGCTGTTTCCCTCCTTCGGCGAGAGCGGACATCTCACGCGCCAGCATTTCGCCCGCGAGCTCAAGGGCGTTGCTGCCGCCGCCGGCCTGCGCGCCAGCCAGGTGAGCCCGCACGTGCTGCGCCATGCCTTTGCGAGCCACCTCTTGCAGAACGGCGCCGACCTGCGCTCGCTGCAGACGCTGCTCGGCCATGCCGACATCTCCACCACGCAAATTTACACACACGTGCTGGAGGAGCGGCTCAAGAGCCTGGTGCGCGATCTGCACCCGCTGGGGGAGGAAAATTGAAGCGCGCGCTCCTGAAGCGGCGGAATGACTTGTCGCCACCTGTCGGGCAAGCTACGCAGCGGCCGCGAATTTGATGCATTCCTCCCGACATCGCCGCGTTTCGAGGCCCGATGCGTAGTTATCTCGATTTCGAAAAGCCGGTGGCCGAGCTGGAGGCCAAGATCGAAGAGCTCCGCGCCATGCAGCAGAGCGGCGATGCGGTCGCCATCGGCGAGGAGATCGAGCGGCTCGAGGCGCGCGCCACCCAGGCCCTGCGGACGCTCTATGGCAGCCTGACGCCGTGGCAGAAGACCCAGGTGGCGCGCCATCCGGAGCGGCCCCATTGCCTCGAATACATCGAGAAGCTGGTCACCGACTTCACGCCGATCGCGGGCGACCGCAAGTTCGGCGACGATGAGGCAATCGTGGCCGGCTTCGGACGCTTCCGCGGCGAAAGCCTGGGAATCATCGGGCACGAGAAGGGCTCCACCACGGAGAGCCGCATCAAGCACAATTTCGGCATGGCGCGCCCCGAGGGCTACCGCAAGGCGGTGCGCCTGATGGAGCTGGCGGAGCGCTTCGACGTGCCGGTGCTGTCGCTGGTCGATACCGCCGGCGCCTATCCGGGCATCGGGGCCGAAGAGCGCGGCCAGGCGGAGGCAATCGCCCGCTCCACCGAGGCGTGCCTGCAGCTTGGCGTCCCCAACGTGGCGGTAATCGTCGGCGAGGGCGGTTCGGGAGGCGCCATCGCCATCGCCACCGCCAATCGGGTGCTGATGCTGGAGCACTCCATCTACAGCGTGATCTCGCCGGAAGGGGCGGCGTCGATCCTGTGGCGCGACACCAGCAAGGCCGAGGAAGCGGCGACGAACATGAAGATCACCGCCCAGGATCTCATCCGATTCGGCATCATCGACCACATCGTGACCGAGCCGCCGGGCGGGGCGCACCGCGACCCGGCAGCCGCAATCGCGGCGACCGGGGAGGCGATCGCCAATGCGTTCGAGCACCTGGGCAATATGGATCGCGAGGAGGTGCGGCGGCACCGGCGGGAAAAATTCCTGCAGATGGGCCGGGTAATTTGACCGCCGTTTACTCTTCGTTCACCACAGATGGTCGAGTTTACTCTTCGTTCACCACAGATGTGGTCGATCGGTCGTGGGTGCGTGGCCGCTGCCTTGCGGTAGCCACATCTTAAGGGTAACCGTCGCTTTTGGACGCTATGTGTGGGGACCGCCCCTTTTTGGGGTTCGAGTGGGGGGCCTTCGGTTGAGGCGAAAACTTCCGTTGTGGCGCGCGCTGACGGCGTCGGCCGCCATCGCAACCGTGGTCGCGCTGACCGGCTGCCAGACCAACGGCGTCGACGTGGCGAAGGCGATGCGGCCGCTGTCGCCGCAGATGGTCTCGCTGATCGAGCAGAAGGGGATGAGCAAGGAGTCGCCGATCCTTGCCCGCATCTTCAAGGAAGAATCCGAGCTCGAAATCTGGAAGCAGGACAATACCGGGCGCTTGGCGCTGCTGAAGACCTATCCGATCTGCCGCTGGTCCGGTGAGCTCGGCCCGAAGATCAAGCAAGGCGACCGCCAGGCGCCCGAAGGCTTCTACACGATCACGCCTGGCCAGATGAATCCGAACTCGTCCTATTACCTCTCGTTCAATATCGGCTACCCGAACGAGTTCGACCGGGCGTTTGGCCGCACCGGCTCGCACCTCATGGTGCACGGCGATTGCTCGTCGGCCGGCTGCTACGCCATGACCGACGACCAGATCGGAGAAATCTACGCGCTCGCGCGCGAATCGTTCTTCGGCGGCCAGCAGTCGTTCCAGATCCAGGCCTATCCGTTCCGCATGACGCCGCTGAACATGGCGAAGCACCGGAACAGCCCGCATTTCGCCTTCTGGAAGATGCTCAAGCAGGGCTACGACCATTTCGAGGTGTCTCGAATGGAGCCCAAGGTCAACGTGTGTGACCGGCGCTACGTCTTCAACGCGCAGGCTCCGGGCAATTCGAGCAAGCCGCTGCGTTTCGAGGCGGCTGGCAGCTGTCCGACCTACGAAGTGAACCAGGAGATGCTCGAGGCGGTGGCCGAGAAGCAGAAGAGCGACGACGCCCAGTTCGCCGCGCTGGTACAGAAGAATACGGCGACCGTGCCGGTGCGCACCGGTCGCGACGGCGGCATGCACGAGACGTTCCTGGCCAAGCTTACGCCCCGGCTCGTCCGCGATCCCGACGGCAACGTGCGCTACGACATCGATCCCCAACAGTCGGGGAAGCTCGGCAGCTACGTCAACCCGCCGCGCGATCCCGACAACACCCCGGTCTCGACGGCGAGCACGTCGCGTTCGGCGGCGCCGGCGGCGCGCGTCGCCGCCGCGCAGCCCGCTGCCTCGCAGCTGGCTGCTGCGCAGCCGGAAGAAAGCACGATGAGCCGGCTTTCGCGCTGGTTCAGCAGCGAGCCCAAGCCGGAAGCGAAGCCAGCCCCGGCACCGGCGCCCAAGCCGGCTGCCCGTCCGGCCGCCACGACGACGGTCGCGGCCAAGCCGAAGACGCAGCAGCCGCATCAGGAAGCGTCGGCCGAGCCGCCGCCGCTGCGCACCAGTGCCGCGACCGGGGCGAGCCTGATGAGCGGCGCCACGCCGGTCGTCCCGGCGGATAATTTCGAAAGCCGCTTCGGCGCAAGCGACAGCCGCTTCGGCTCCGCGCGCTGACCGCGCGCGCATTCCCGATTGCACTGAATCGCCATGCGCGGGCTCGCCACCCGCGCCATTCAACCTGATTCATTTGTAACATCCACGTCTCTGTCCGGGGCAGGCTGCAGCACGAGGGCAGGTCATCAGCCACGGCTCGACGCGATGAGCCGCCATGTGCGATGCGCAAATGCGCGGCCAATGCCGTCGAGTACACTTCGGTGGCCGGCAGCGAAGCCCCGCAGCCTGATCTCGTGATGCTGGGGCGGGGGGCGCCGGCGCGACATGTTTGAGGGGAGGATGCGGTGATCGTCCGAGCTCTCCAACAGACGTTCAGACTGCTTGCCTTCGTCCTTGCGATCGCGGCGCCGGACGCGGCGCGCGCGCAAGCCTGGCCTACGCACGAGATCCGCGCCATCATCCCGTTGGCGCCGGGTAACGCCCAGGACGTGGTCGGGCGGATCGTGTTCGACCAGCTCTCGCGTCAGATCGGCCAACCCATCGTGGTGGAAAATCGCGCCGGCGCCGGCGGCACCACCGGGGCTGCCGTCGTGGCGAAAGCCGCAGCCGACGGCCACACCATCCTGGTGCATTCGTCGAGCTTCAGTGCGGGCTACTCGCTCTACCGGAACCTGCCTTACGACACCTTCAATGATTTCACCGCCGTCATCCCGCTCGGCATCCAGCCGACCGTGCTGGTCGTGGCGCCGGCGAAGGGCTGGAAGACGCTGGGCGAACTCGTCGCCGCCGCCAAGGCCAACCCGGGCAAGCTCAATTACGCCTCGGCCGGGGTCGGCGCCGCCTCGCACCTTGCGGCCGAGCGTTTCCGCCTGAGCGCCGGCTTTACGGCGCAGCACATCCCGTTCCGCGGCCCGATCGAAGCCATGGCCGAAGTCATGACCGGGCGCATCGATTTCTATGTCCTGCCGATGGTGGCGGCGCTGCCGCATATTCAGAGCGGTAACGTGATCGCACTGGCGGTGAGCACCGCCGAGCGCACGGCGGCGCTCCCCGATGTACCGACGACTGCGGAAGCCGGACTGAAGGACGCCTCCTATGCGTTCTGGAACGGCATCTTTGTCCCGGCGAAGACGCCGCGCGGGATCGTCGCCAAGCTCTACCAGGAGACCGAGAAGGCGCTGGCCGTCCCGTCGATACGGGAGCGGCTGGCCAGGGCCGGCCTTGACCCTCTGCCGATGACCACCGAGCAGTTCGAAAAATACTTTCGCGACGATGTCAGAAACACCGCCGCGCTGATGAGGGAAGCGGGCGTGCAATCCCAGGACTAGTGCCCCGAACCCGAAGTTCGCACACCCGTGCCGCGAGTCCGATTGCGAACATCGGGTTCAGAAGGG
>Ga0081540_1001558_pt1 | contig 19640 bp, 17 predicted proteins | sample TabmetS2T1R1_FD_71024 | JGI IMG/M metagenome (GOLD analysis project Ga0081540, IMG submission 71024) | Tabebuia heterophylla rhizosphere microbial communities from the University of Puerto Rico - S2T1R1 | ecosystem: Host-associated > Plants > Roots > Rhizosphere ... | reverse complement strand
ACGCCGCCGACGTCTATCCGCTGGGCGGCGGCCACAATACCGCCGGCCGCACCGAGCAGATCGTCGGCGACTGGCTGAAGGGCAAACGCCACAACTTCATCGTCGCCACCAAGTGCGCCGGCGCGATGGGCCGCAATCCGTGGGACCAGGGCACCTCGCGCAAGCACGTGCTCGATGCGATCGACCGGTGAGAGTGCTGATTGCCGCCGATGAGTTGCATGTCGATCTGCGCCGGTGCGTCGCGCGAGAGTTTAACCAGACAGTGACAGCATCGTTGCAGACACATGCAGTGTGCTCGGCCCTCCCAAAGGGAGGACACCCATGTTCTTGCGAAGTGCTGCGCTCACTGTCGCCCTGTCGTCCACGCTCATGGCTCTGAGCGCCCGCGCCGATCAACCAACGCTCATCGCGATCAGCAGCATCAGCGGCCAGTACGAGGACTTCGCGACCGAGACCGCGGGGCTTCTGGAGAACGGTGTGCCGGGGAATCGCTTCGGGGGGCTCGGCTCGGGCCTGACCTGGATCGGCGGCAATCGCTTCCTGGCCCTGCCCGACCGCGGACCGAACGCCGTCCCGTTCAATCCCTGCACGGACGACACGGTCGCGTACATCAATCGGTTCCATACGATGCACATGACCCTCGCGCCGGCCGATCCGGGCTCGCCCCTGCCGTACGTCCTGACCCCCATGCTGGTGAGGACCACGCTGCTGCACAGCCGCAGCCCACTGGTCTACGGGGCGGGCTGCGGCTCGGTGGGCCCGGGCGCGCCCGCGCTCAACGCGACCCGTCACACCCACTACTTCACCGGACGCTCGGACGGCTTCGATCCCTCGCAGCCGTCGACCGATCCGCACGACGCCCGCTTCGACACCGAGAGCATCCGCGTCTCGAACGACCTGCGCCACGTCTACATCTCCGACGAGTATGGCCCCTTCGTCTACGAGTTCGATCGGCGCACGGGCGAGCGTACCGACGCGTTCACCTTGCCGCCGAAGTTCGCGATCGTGAACCTCAGCGCCCAGGGCGCCGTCGAGATCGCCGGCAACACCGCGGGCCGCGTCACCAACAAGGGGATGGAGGGCCTCGCCATCACTCCCGACAACCGGAAGCTGGTCGGCGCGATGCAGAGTCCGCTCATCCAGGACGGCGGCGACCTCAAGGCCGGAGTGACCCGCATCGTCGTCATCGACATCCGCACCCACGCGACCCGCGAGTACGCCTACCAGCTGGACCTGAACACCAAGACCACGGTCAGCGACATCGTGGCCATCAATGATCATCAGTTCCTGGTCGACGAGCGGGACAGCAAGGGACGGGCCGACGCGCTGGGCTCGAAGGCGGGCTTCAAGAAGCTCTACATCGTCGACATCGACGGGGCCCGGGACGTCAGCGACATCACCGGCTTCACGGGCTCTCCCTCGGCGCCCATCGCCAACATCGCGCCCTACGCGCTGAAGAAGACGCTCTTCCTCGACATCGTACAGGCGCTGACGACGCAGGCCGGGCTCGACCCGACCCAGATCCCGGCCAAGATCGAGGGCATCACCTTCGGCCCCGACCTGGTCTCGGTCGACCCCGTCACCCAGAAGAAGAGCACGCGGCACACGCTCTTCGTGGGCAACGACAACGACTTCCTCGGCACCCTGGCGCCGCCCGTGGGCACCGGCGACAACCCGAACCAGTTCTTCGTCTTCGCCTTCACCGACGCCGATCTGCCGGGCTTCGTGCCGCAGCCCTTCGATCGTGACCAGGATCACGACCACGGCCATCACGAGCAAGGCGATCGCGACTGACTACCAGAGGACCGCGCACCGCTTCTCGGGCGGTCGCACCATCTCGGCTCCGGCGGGGCAGGAGAACGCCCGCTGGAACTCGGGCAGATTCGAGAGAGTCCCCACCACCCGGAACCTGGGAGCCGGGTGGGGGTCCGTCGCCAGCAGCTGGCGCTGCGCCTCGAGGCGCATGGCATCGCCGCGCATCTGCCCGAAGGCGATGAAGAACCGTTGCTCGGGTGTCAGGCCGACATGCGTCGGGACCGGATGCTTGGCCAGCGACTGCCGGAAGGCGACGAAGGCCAGGCGGACGCCGGCCAGGTCCCCGATGGCCTCGCTGAGCACGAGCGAGCCCTTGTGATGGACGCCGGGCTCGATGGAATAGCTCTCGAACTGCTCGGAGACGCAGCGTCCCCGGCTCTGGAACTCCTGGCGGTCCGCCTCGGTCCACCAGGGGCGAGGTCGGCCGTGGAGGTCGAGCTCGGAGCCCCCGGCGTCGATGGCGTGGGTCAGGTCGTGCGCGATGTTCGTGCCGATCGCGCCGTAGTTCTCGGCGTCGGACTGGGAGAGACCGAACGCCGGCGGCTGGAGGAAGCCCGCGGGTAGCACCATCTGGTTGAGCTGCAGATCGATGTAAGCGCCGGGCGAGGACGGCGGCAGCTGCCAGAGGTCGCGCTCGGTGGGCTTACCGATCCGCTTGCGATCCGCGTCGACGTTGAATCTCCGGCCCGCGGCGACGTTCGCCCAGAGCGCGTCGCGGCGAACCTCGACCCCCCCGTAGTCCTTCCAGCGGTCTGGGTACCCGACCTGCGCGTCGTAGTCTTCGAGCTTCTCGAGCGCCGTCTTCCGCGTCTTGGGGCGCATCCAATCCGAGTGTGCGACGTCGTCCTTGAGGACCGTCAGCATCGCTCGAATCATCTCCTGGACCTTCGCCTTGGCCGCCGGCGGGAAGTGCCGCTCGGCGTACTTGCGCCCCAGCGCGTCCCCGAACAGGCTCTCCGTCGACTCCAGACAGCGTCCGGCCCGTGGAGTCGTCTCCGAGCCGTCGGCGAAGGGCTTCGGGAGGAAGGGCGACGCGGAATCGAGGAGCTTCCAGCGGAGGTACGCCTTCCAGACCGGCAGCGGAGCCTCGCGGAGCTCGACGTCGAGTCGCCGGAGGAAGTTCGGCTGCTCGACGTTGAGGTCGACCCTGGGCAGTCCGGCCTCTGCGAAGTACGCGTTCCAGTCGACGGCTGGCGCGAGCTGGTCGAGCTGCGCGAAGGTCATTCGATGGTCGGTCGCGGCCGGGTCGGCCGAGGCCTTGGCATCGAGAGAGGCCTCGGCAAGGCGCTTCTCGAGGCCGAGGATGGCGAGCGAGGACTCCCGGGCCGCGGCGTCCTCCGCCCCCGCCAGCATCAGGACCTGCGCGACGCGTGCCCTGTACCGCTCGCGAGCTTCGACGGCCGGCGGCTCGCTCTGGAGATACGCGTCCCGGCTGGTCAACCCGAGGCCGCCTGGCGCGACGTTGGCGATGAACCGCTCGGGGTCGTGGTTGTCCATCGCGCCGACGAGCCCGAACCCGACCGGGATGGCCAGGGCATGCAGGCGCCGGATGCTCCGCTGGAGATCGGCCCGAGTCCGGATCGCGTCGATGTCGGCGAGCAACGGGGCCAGCGGCGTGAGCCCGAGGGCGTCGATCTTCGCCTCGTCCATGCACGATGCGTAGTGATCGGCGAGGAGCCGCTCGCTGCTGCCCCGGGGCCAGTCCTCGCGACTCGCGAGCTCTTGCAGAAGTTCCTGAACCTGGCGCCGGTTCGTCTCGCGGGAGGCCGCGCGCCTGCCCCAGCGCGAGAGCTGGGCAGGGATCGGGTTCGCCGCGCGCCACGGACCGTTCGCGTACGCATCGAAGTCGGTGCAGGGGTCGATCTTGGCATCGACGTCCGGAGGCTTCCCGGCAGGAGCGGCGGCGGGGGCGGTGCACGACGCGAGCGCGACGAGCGGCAATGCCAGGAGGCAGCGTGCAGTTCTCTTCATCGTCGTACCCAGAAGTGGCGGGGCGGAGGCTCGATGACCGAGAGGACGGACTCGGTGTCGACGATCCTGGCGAACTCCCCGTGGAGATCGGACAGCGCGATCGCGTGGACCAGCTCCGCCGGATACCGGATGCCGTCCGGCCCCACCCGGTCGAAGGCGGCGGTCGCATCGGAGACGACCCAGGTATCGAACCCCAGATTTGCCGCCATGCGCGCCGTCGTCGAGACGCAGTGGTTGGTCGTCAGTCCGACGATGACCAGGGTGTCGTGCCCGGCGGCCCGGAGCTCGGCCTCGAGCGGGGTCCCGATGAAACCGCTGTGGACGCGCTTCTCGATGACGCGCTCCCCGCGCGTGGGCATCGCCTCGACCTTGAACGCGTTTCCGGGCCGGTCGGGACGCAGGGGCGAGGCAGGCTCGGTCGACATGTGCTTGAGGTGGATGACCGGACGGTTGCTCGCGCGCCACACCTCGAGCAGCTCGGCAACGCAGGCCTCCATTCCCGGATTGTTCCGCCTCCCCCACGTCGGGTCGTCGAACCCCTGCTGGACGTCGAGGACCAGCAGGACCTCCGGATTTGGCGCGAGCTCCATGGGAGCAGCGAGCCTTCGTGCCCGGGAGCCGTGGTCCAAAGCGCCGATGGGACGCATCGGCCACGCCGATGGTATGAGGGCCGCGTGAAGCCGGAACTCGAGCTTCGCCACCTGCGAGTCTTCCTGGCCGTGGCCGAGCTGGGGGGGCATACCCGCGCCGCACGGTCGCTGGGGCTGTCGCAGTCGACCGTCTCGGAGACTCTGAGCTCGCTGGAGCGTGCCGTCGGAACGGCGCTCTTCCGCAAGGCGGCCCGTGGCTCGACGTTGACCCCGACGGGCGAGGCGCTGGTTCCACGGGCACGGAACATCCTCGCGCTCACGGGCCAGCTCCTGACCGAGCTCGCCCGGGTGTCGACGGACGTGAACGCGACGCTGGTCGTGGCGGCGGTCGAGTCGCTCAACGCCTACGTGCTGCCGGCCCGGCTGGCGGCGTTGCGTGAGCGCTGGCCGAAGGTGCACCTGGAGGTGATCACCGGCACCTGTGAGGAGATCCGCGAGAGCGTGGAAGCCGGCCAGAGCCAGCTGGGCCTGATGCTCGAAGGCGAGACGCACGGACGAGGCGATGGGCAGGACGCCTCGATCCTGACGACGGCGCGCCTCGCCGTGCTGGCGGCGCCGAAGCATCCGCTCCTCCGGCAGCGCCCGTCGCCCGATCAGCTCCGCCGCTGTGACTTCCTCATGAGCGATCCGGGTGGACCGTACGCCCGGCTCCTGGAGCAGTATTTCCAGGCGGCGGAGGTTCCACTGCCGAGGACACAGACGCTGGGAAACGTCGAGGGAGTGAAGCGAGGGCTCCTGGCCGGCGGGACCGCGCTCGGTCTTCTGCCGGCACACGCTGTCGAGCAGGAGCTCGAGGACGGCACGCTGGCAGAGGTCGACGTCCGCCCACGCCTGCCTCGCCTGGTGCTCCGCTCGCTGATCGCTCCCGGGGCCGTCGATTCACCGCTCGTCGACGACTTGATCGGGAGCCTACGCGGCCTCGGTCTCGGAGCCTGACGGCGGTCGCTCCTTCACGACCACCAGAAGCGAGGCGGCCGCGACCAGTGGTGGCAGGAGAAACACCTTCATCTCGAATCTCATGAACAGCAGGGCCGCGGCCACGCAGCCGAGCGCGAACGAGGCCACGGCCACGGCCATCGCCCGGATCCGGGGCAGGACGACGGCGCGTTCCCCGGAAGTCAGAGCGCCCGCGGCGAGATCCGCGATGTCGAGCATGAGCTGCGTGGACGTTCCGGTCATGATCGTCGTCGGCGGGGCCCTGGGCAGATGAACCCGGCTCGCCGCGTTCTGGATCGCCATCGCGGCGACCAGCGTCATGCCCGTGAGGAGGGCGGTCGGACCATCTCCGGTCGCGAAGGGCCCCCAGGCGAGGGCGAATGCTGCGGCCGAGGTCAGCAGCAGGACCTTCAGGACGATGGCCGACTCGAGGATTGGCCGTCCCGGCCAGGGCAACCGGTGCGCGAGCGTCCTCGTGAGCACGATCACGCCACAGAACACGGGCAGAGCGAGGAGCTTTGCGACCACGCCCGAGGTCCCCTGGGCAACTGCCGCGCCGAAGGTCACGAAGTTTCCGGTGACGTGGGAGGTGAAGAGGCCATGGAGGGCCAGGAATCCGGCCGTGTCGACGTAGCCGCCATTGAAGCTCCAGAGCGTCGGGACGGAAGGCCTCACGCGGTCACCTCGTTCCGGGTGTCACAGCCGGTATCGTGGCAGTCCTTCCCGCCGGCCGCCGGACGCGTTGAACCTAGATCAAGGAGCTCTCGATGCTGCATCAACCCGACGGGTGTTCCGTCAGGAAGGCTCTGAACGCCTCCTTCGCCTCGTCGGAATGAACCCGCTCCGCGAAGCTCTCCACTTCGAGCCGCACGGCCTCCTCGAGCCGCTTGCGGAACAGGTTCTTCAGGAGGTGCTTGGTGGCGCGCATTGCAGCGGGCGACTTCGAGGCGAGGGCCTGCGCGGTCTCAATCGCGGTGGCGAGGAGCTTCGCATCGGGAACGACCTCGGTGACGAGGCCGATCTCGGCCGCCTCGCGGGCGGGGAAAGGCCTTCCGAGGAGGAAAAGCTCGCTCGCACGCAGGTGTCCGCTCCGGAGCGGCAGCAGGTAGCTGCTTCCGAACTCCGGAACGACGCCAAGATCGATGAAGGGCAGCTGGAACTGCGCGCTCTCCGCCGCGTAGACGAAGTCGCAGTGGGTGAGCAAGGTCGTTCCGACCCCGAAGGCCACTCCCTGCACCGCAGCCACGAGCGGCTTCCCGAAGTCAATCAGCGCGTGGATGAGTCGCGTCTGCGGGCTCCCGAACAGAGCAGGGGGATGCTCCAGAAAATTCTGGAGATCGTTTCCCGCGCTGAACGACTCCCCGGCCGCGTGGCAGAGCACGACCCGGACCTGGTCGTCCCTCGATGCGGCCTCGAGGACATCGGCCAGGATGACGTACATCTCGTTCGTGATCGCGTTCCTCTTCGAGGGACGATTCAGCTGGACGCTCAGGATGTTTCCCAGGCGCTCCGTGACGATGTCGCTCATGGCTCACCTCCGCTCGCCGGAGGTCGAGCCCGCGGGCCCTTCGGCCAGCGTTGCTCTTCGGGGACTCTTGTCAGCGCGGAGACGCTCATCTGGATGCCGAACCTCGGGTCGGCGAAGGAGCGTGGGCTCTTGCAACGGGTAGGCCACGCCTTTTCGGGGCGGGTCGGAGAGGGCCCCAGCAGTATCGGGCGGGCTCCGGGGAGCGACTGTCACGGAGCCGGTGTCACATCCCGGAGTGTCGCTACCGGGTGCGAGGTGCGTCGGATGGCATCACGCCCTTCTCGCGAGCATCACTTCGCGGGCGGCGTCGAGCCACGTCCGGGTAGCCGCTCCCGGATCTCCTGGAACAGCCACGCGTTGCCATCGGGGTCGCTGAAGGTGGCGAAGGAGGAGTAGCTCCTCCGCTCCGGGTCCGGTCCGGGAAGCGGCGCCTCCAGCGGCGCCGGCGTGTGGAAGACCTCGGACACGGCGACGCCGCGGCGAGCGAGGTCGGCGCGGGCAGCCACGACGTCGTACACGATGAGGAGAATACCCTTGGCCGATCCCGGCGCCGAAGGCGTCAGTCCCTTGCCGATCCAGATGGAGGCATCCGACCCCGGGGGTGTGAACTGCACGACCCGCTTGTCACCGTTGACGAAGTCCGCGTCGAGCCGCCACCCGAGCTGCTCGTAGAAACGCTTGGCGCGATCGACGTCGGAGACCGGCACCGTCACGACTTCCAGCTTCATGTCCATCAGAGCCCTCCCGTCCGGGGGGGCCGATGTTTGCCTCAGCCGCCGGGAAGGATCCACGGCCCCGGGCCGCGGTGCGACGAATCATCCGCGCCGAGACACCGCGCGAAGCGTCGGCTCCGGTGGTCGGGGGGCCCAGATGCCCTGTGTGGAGGGGAAGAGGCTCCGGGCGAGGGACGGAAGCTTCCGGGCGAAGCCGCGGACGTGGCTGGCGAGCAGGTTCCGGGGCCACATGGCGTCGTAGGTCAGCAGCGCCGGGCCATCGGCGAGCATGACGATGGGCAGCGGGTCGCGGGTGCGGACCTTGGACTCGTTGAGGATCGCGCCGCCGAGGCCGAGCTCTGCCCATTCCTCGAGCGCCTCGTAGCTGATGGCGCGGCCCGGATACTCGTCGATGGACAGGCCTGCCTCGGCGAACATCGCCCGCGTGGCGTCCGCGAGGCCGCAGATGCCCTGGGGCAGGAGGAGCCGGTCGCGGGCGATCTCCCGGAGGGTGATGCGTGCCGGAAGGTCCGGGCGCGGGCCGCCGGGCGGGACGTACCGGAGTCGCTCCCGGTAGAGCGTGCACCGCACCCAGTCGGGGGCGCCGACTCCGCGGGGAGCGCAGACGATGTCCGCCTGCTGCGCCTCCACCTTGGCCTGGAGCTCGCCGACCCCGCACTCCTTGAAGAGGACGTCCACGCCGGGGTGCTCGGCGGCGAACGGACGGGCGAGCCGGCTGAGCGCGCGGACGTCGAGCACCGGCGAGAACGCGAGGCGCAGGAGCTTCACCTCGGGGTCCCGCAGCCGGGCGATCCCCTCCTTGACGTCGTCGAGGGCGGACAGGACTCCGCGAACGCGAGCGAGGAGCTCGTGGCCGGCCGGAGTGAGCTCCACGCCGGCCCTGGAGCGCTGGAAGACGGTGGTGCCCACGATGGTCTCGAACTCGGCGACGGCGGCGGAGACCGTGGGCTGCCGGACCGAGAGCTTCCGGGCGGCGGCGGTGAACGATCCTGCCTCGGCGACCGCGGAGAAGTAGGTGAGCTGGGCGAGGGTGGGTTCCATAGGTCCTGCCTATGGCGACATAGATAGCATCATCGTTTCCGCTGGTCAGGCCGATCGCTAACCACTCCGCGCGTCCCGGACTGCGCCGGGCGCAGGAACGGGAGTGACGCGATGCGACGTCTGTGGATCGGAGCAGTTGTCTGTGGCGCGCTTGCTGGTGCGGTGGCGGTCGCCGGACCGCGGGAGTCGGCGGCGGGTGCGGCGGCGGTCCCGATCGAGGCCGCCCAATGGAAACCGGTCTTCCCGGATCAGCCCTCCGGGCCGGCGATGGCGGTGCTCTGGGGTGACCCGAAGAAGGGACCGGTGGGGTTCCTGCTGAAGTTCCCTGCCGGGGCGGTCGTCCCCACCCACGTCCACTCGTCGGACTACCAGGGCGTGGTGATCTCCGGAGACTTCAGCCACGCCGCGGGAACCGACCCGGCCGTCGCGCTCGCCCCGGGCTCGTACTGGTCACAGCGGGGCAAGTTGCCGCACACGAACCGCTGCAGCGAGGCGGGACCGTGCGTGGTCTACCTCATCGCCCCGAAGGGGTTCGACCTCACCTTCGTCAAGTGACGGAAGGGCCACCCGAGATCCGCTCGGCAACGGCGAGCGCGATGCGCGGGTCGTCTGCCCAGAAGCGTGCCAGATGAAGCCGCTCACGGTGTCGGTCCACGCGCTCGGGCAGCTCCACCGAGGTGTGGAGGCCCCGGGACAGGAAGAAGGGGACGACGGCCACCTCCTCCTCGAGGACGTCCAGCGTCTCCTCCAATCCCGGGGCCTGGTGGGCGAGGAACGCCGCGATGACGCGCTCGAAGACCCCGAGGCGCTCGAGACGGCTCACCTGCGCGTGCAGGGAGAGGCTCCAGGCCGGGTCGGGGCTGCCGTGCCCGACGAGGACCACCGTGCCCTTCCTTCCCGCGAGGCAGTGCAGCGCGCTCTCGCAGATCGCCGCGGTGACCAGCGGGTGGTCCCCGAGCGGCTCGCCGAGGGAGATCCGGACGCCCGGATGATGATCGGCCCATCGCTGCAGCCGTTCCCGGAGGCGGGCTGCGAGGGCCCCGACCAGGCCCAGGAAGTACGGCTGCACGAGGATCTCCGAGGCTCCCTGGCCGGCGAGGCGGTCCAGCGTCTCGGTCAGCTCCGCCTGACCCGAGGGCTCGACAACCGGGATCCCGGTGATCGCGGAGACCGCGCGCGCGAGCTCGGCCAGGTCCGACCGCACCGCCGGAACGCGGCTTCCGTGCCCCACCACGACCACCGCTCGCTCAGGCCGTCCGTGCATCCGGGGAGTCCAGTCCGAGGAGCGCTTCCCGCCATCCACCCAGCTCCTCGGCGAGCCGCACCACCTCGCCCACCACGAGCAGAGCCGGCGTGTCCACGCGCTCACGGTCCAGGCTCCGGGCGAGCGCTCCGAGCGTCGAGAGGCGGGTCTTCTGGCCCGGGAGCGTCCCTCTCTGCACGACGGCCACCGGACAGCTCGCCGGCCGTCCCGCCTCGACGAGCGCCGCGCTGATCGCCGCGACCCGTGAGCCGGCCATCAGCACCACCAGCGTCTGGACCGCTCTCAGTCCCGCCCAGTCGACCGCGTCGGCCCCGGCGGCCACGTGTCCAGGAACGATGGCCACGCTCGAGGCGAGGCCCCGGTGTGTCACCGGGATGCCGGCGGCTGCAGGGACCGCCAGGGCCGAGCTCACGCCCGGAACGATCTCCCAGGGAATTCCCGCCCGGGTCAGCGCGAGCGCCTCCTCGCCGCCACGGCCGAAGAGGAACGGGTCTCCTCCCTTCAGGCGAACGACTCGCCGCCCCGCGCGCGCCTCGGAGACGAGAAGGGCGTTGATCCACTCCTGTGAAGGCCCGTGGCGCCCGGCGCGCTTCCCAGCGTCGATCCGGCGGGTACCAGGTCGACACAGGGCCAGGATCCCCTCGCCGACGAGGGCGTCGTGCACCACGACGTCGGCCTGCTCGAGGCGACGGAGCGCCCCGAGCGTGAGCAGCTCCGGGTCACCCGGACCGGCTCCGACGAGCGAGACGATGGCCTGGCGAGAGCGGTGCATGGTCAGAGCTTGAAGACTGCCGCCGCTCCGACGACCAGCCCGAGCGTCACGACGGTCACCGACAGCTCGGCGAGCGCTCCGACGACGAACGGCCGCAGGCCCTGGCGGCGCAGCTCACGGAAGTCGGTCTTCAGCCCGACGCCGGCGAAGGTGAGCAGGAACGCCCAGCGGGAGAGATTGGCCAGGGCGGCGGTCTGCCCCTTGTCGAAGAGCCCGGCCGTGGCGAGCCCCGAGATGACCAGGAACCCGAGCACGAACTTCGGGAACTTCTCCCACAGGAATCGAGCCTTGTTCGTGACCTGCTTCGCCTGGCCGCGAGAGGCCCAGTGGAGCGCGTACCCCAACACGACGAATCCGATCGTGGCGTTGCGCGTGGACTTGGTGAGCACCGCGACCTTCCCCGCGGCATCCGAGTAGAGGGCGCCCGCCGCAGCGGCCTCTGCCGTGTTGTCCACCGCCAGTCCCGCCCAGAGGCCGAAGGCGTGGTCGGAGAGTCCGAGCGCGTGACCGATCAGCGGGTAGGCGAAGAGGCCGAACGCCCCGAGCGCGAGGATGGCGGCGATGGCGAAGGTCGCGTCCTCGTCGTCGGCGTCGATCGCGCCCTTGCCGGCGATGATCGCCGACACGCCGCAGATCGACGAGCCGATCGCCAGCAGGCTGATCAGCTTCGGCTTCAGGCGGAACGCCCGGCCGAGCACGGTCATGATCGCGATGGCGACCACCAGCTCGACGGCCACCAGCGCGAGACTGATGCCCCCCAGCTTCGCCACATCGCCGAGGAGGAACCGCGCCCCGAGCAGGACGATCCCCGCCTTGAGCCAGAACTCGTAGGTGGCCACGCCGGCCCGGAAGATCTTGGGGACGCCGACCGTGTTGGCGATGATCAGCCCGAAGAGGATCGCCCACAGGACGTACTCGATGTTGGGCAGAGCCTGGTTGTGTGCCTTGCCGTAGGCGCGGACGCCCTCCTCGGCGAGCTTGCCGAGGTAGCCGATGACCAGCAGCAGCCCGATCCCGGGGAGCAGGGCGAGGAAGCGTTCCGGGAGCTGGATCGGTCTCGACGGCTCGAGGACCGCGGTGGAGGTCTCGGTCACCATGGCACCCTCGGGATGGCGCGCACGACGACCAGCAACGTGAGGACCGCCGCGAAGAGCACGGCCCAAGTGTCCAGCGTCAGCCGGAATCGGCGGCTCGGTGGAGAAGTCGGGGATGGACTGGCATCTGACACGACGGTTCAACCTCCTGCTGCGGGAAAGAGTGTGCGGTTCGCCCAGTCTCCGAAGGGCTCGGCCTCGCCGCGCTGGTGACGCCAGCGGGTGAGGACCTCGGAGAGCAGCGCGGGGAGGGCGGCGAGCGGGACGTCGTCGCGCCACAGGCGCGCGAGGCGCGTGCCCTCGAAGCTCCCGCCCAGGTAGACCGAGTAGAGGACGAGGCTGCGGCCCACGATGCCAACCTCGGCGGTCGGAGGTCGTGAGCAGGCGTTGGGGCATCCGCTGATCCGCAGGGACACGTGGTCGTTCCCGTGGCCGAGCCGCTCGAGCTCGCGGAGGAGCTGCGGCAGCACGCGCTCCGCCTCGGCGACGGCCTGGCCGCAGGTGGGCAATGCGGGGCAGGCGAGGGCGAAGCGCCGGAGCGGCATGCGTGGAGGCTCGGGGCTCACCTCGTGGCTCGCGAGGATCCGTTCGATCTCGTCCCGGTCGCGTTGCTCGAGGTTGGCGAGGACGACGTTCTGCTGCGGGGTGAGCCGGAGCTCGGGACGGAAGCGCTCGACGAGCGTGCGCAGGGCCTTCCGGAGTGGACGCCCGTCCTCGTCGCGGATCCGTCCGCTGTCGACGTGGAGGCCGAGCAGCCATCGCCCGTCGGCCTGTGGATGCCAGCCGAGGTGGTCCTCGACCCGGTAGCTCGGTACCGGGGCCGCCGGACCGAGCCGCCGTCCGAGCTCGGCTTCCACCCGACCGCGGAACCAGGCCACGCCGCGCTCGGCGAGCACGTACTTGAGGCGAGCGTGCTTCCGGTTCGAGCGATCTCCGCTGTCCCGGTAGACGCGGGTACCGGCCTCGAGCGCGGCCAGTGCGAGGTCCGGCGCGAGAAATCCGATGCGATCGGCGAGCCTGGGAAAGGTGGCCGCGTTTCCGTGCGTGCTCCCCAGGCCTCCGCCGGCAAGCAGGTTGAAGCCCCTGAGCCGCCCGCGGTCGTCGAGCACCGCCTCGAGCGCGAGGTCGTGGGTGAAGACGTCCACGCAGTTGTCGTGAGGGAGGCCGATGGCGGTCTTGTGCTTGCGCGGCATGTACGTCGGGCCGTACAGCGGCTCGGTGCGCGAGGGCGTCACCTGCTCGCGTGTGCCGTCGTCGCGGACCCGCTCGCCGTCGAGCCAGAGCTCGTAGTAGGCGGTCGATGCGGGCATCAGGCGCGCGCTCACCTCACGGGCCAGGGCCTGGACGTCGAACGCGCTTCCGGGGAGCAGATCCGCCACCGGGCAGGCCACCGTGTTCCGGCCGACGTCGCCGCAGCCGCCGTAGGTGGTCACCCACTGCTGGTTCAGCGCGGCGATAAGCGGTTTCAGCTTCGCCTTGCCCACGCCGTGGAACTGGAAGTCCTGGCGCGAGGTGATGCGGAGCGTCCCGTTGCCGAAGCGATCGGCGAGCTCGCCGGCGAGGAGGTACTGCTCGGCGGTGAGCCGCCCGGCCGGGAACTTGGTGCGGACCATGAACTCCCAGGCACGGTCGTGCTTGCCGAGCTTCTGGGCCTTCCGGACGTCGCGATCGTCCTGCTGGTAGGAGCCGTGGAACTTGAGAACGTGGGTCGCGTCCTCCGAGAGATGGTCGAGCGCGGCGTCCCGAACCTCGGCGATCAGCGCCCCGCCGAGCCCGTCGCTGGCGACCTTCACCTCCTCGACGTGACTGGGCGGAGGAGCAGGGTCCGGGGGAGTGCGGAGTGTGGTCATCGGGTGCTGCCTCGGAGAGACGCGTTCGCCAGAGGGCGGACGGACGCTGGGTTGGTGGACCGAGGTCCCGGGCTGCAGCGGATCCGTCGAGGGAGGACGGAGCGCCTAGCGGGACCGACGTCGGGTTGCCGACATCAGGTCAACAACAACAACAGCACATGCACATGCGCTCCACCCGCGCTCCGGAAGGCACGCTCACGGACGAGGCTGGGTGGACGGGCTGCATGCGTCGGCCCGGCATCTAACGAGCGGCGCCGAACGAAGTCAACCGACGCCGGCGGCACACCTCCACGCACGGACGCCGCCGAGCTGTGACGAAGCCGCGTCGTCCAACGAATCTCGCGGCTTGCGGCGTCGAGCGTCGGAGACTCAGCCGGGGAGGTTGTCCCAGCTGAAACGCTCCTCGGCGAAGGCGTGGTCGGCGAGGCTCTTGATCAGCTCGTCGTCGTTGTCGTCGATCTTGCCGTAGTTGCTCTTCACCCGGCGCTCCACCTGACCCGCGAAGACGCGAAGGATCTCCAGCTCCTTCGCCGCCCCCTTCTCGCCGAGCCGGCGAACCGACCCGTCCACTCGCGACAGAACGCAGGCCATCATGAACAGGTCGATCATGATGTCCGCCAGCCGCCGGGTGGCGAACTGCATGTCGACGATGCGCTTGCCGTGCTTCCGGAGGATCCTGTCGGCGGCGCTGGCCAGCTCGCGGGCGTGATCCTCGAACGCCTCGCCCTCCTGCTTCAGCACCGGGCTGAGCCTGGTGAACGATCCGCGCTCGCGTCCGAGGTTGGTGGCCAGCGAGGCCCGGTGCAACGCGTACTCGCTCAGGACGCCGAAGCCCTTGATCGGATCGTTGAGCACGCCCTTCAGGCTCGCTGCCAGGTCCGCCAGTCGCTCGCCGACGTCGTTCATCGCGGTCAGGGCGATGAAGAGCCGGAGGATGTCGTTGGTCCCCTCCCAGATGCGGAAGATGCGGCAGTCCCGGAGCGCGCGCTCGTACGGATACTCGCGCATGTAGCCGTTGCCGCCGGCGATCTGCAGCGCCTCGTCGGTGGTCCGCCAGAGCGCCTCGGTGGCGAAGACCTTGCTGATCGCCGCCTCGACTGCGTAGTCCTCGTAGCCCTGGTCGACGAGGCCGGCGACCATCGCCACCGCGGACTCGGCGGCGTAGGTCTCGACCACCATGTGGCCGACCTTCTGCTTGATGAGGCCGAACTCGGCGATGGGCTTGCCGAACTGCACCCGGCCCTTGGCCTGCGGGGTGGCCAGCTCGATCATCCGCTTCATCCCCCCGACACAGCCGCCGCCCAGACCGCTGCGGCCGCTGTTGAGGATCCGCATCGCGACCTTGAAGCCCTTGCCCACCTCGCCGAGCACGTTCGTCGACGGGACCCGCACCCCGTCGAGGAAGACCGCGGTGGTGGACGAGGCCCGGAGGCCCATCTTGTCCTCGTGCGGGCCGACGCTGACGCCCTTCATGTCCCTGGTGACGATGAAGGCGGTGAGCTTCCCGCGCTCCTCGGGCTTCCCCGTCCTGGCAAACACGGTGAAGAAGCTGGCCAGGCCGCCGTTGGTGATCCACAGCTTGCTGCCGTCGAGCACCCAGTCGTCGCCGTCGCGAACAGCGGTGGTCTTGATTCCCGCCGCGTCCGAGCCGGCGCCCGGCTCGGTGAGGCAGAAGGCAGCGATCATCTCTCCGCTGGCGAGCTTCGGGTAGAAGCGCGCCCGCTGCTCGGGCGTTCCGAAGAGGAGCAGTCCACGCAGGCCGATGGAGCTGTGGGCCCCGACCGTCGCGGCGACCGAGCCGTCGTAGCGGGAGAGCTCTTGCAGCGTGCGCGAGTACGCGGTGCTCCCCAGCCCGAGGCCGCCCGCGTCCTCGGGAATCACCAGCCCGAAGAGACCGAACTGCCGGAGCTCCTCGAGCATCGCCGCGGGCAGCTCGCCGGCGAGGTCCCAGGCCCGGAAGTCCTTGTCCCGATTTCCGAGGAACTGCTTCAGCGAGTCGAAGATCGCCCGCAGGGTCTCGCCTTCCTTCTCGGCCATGGCCGGGAAGGGGAGGATCACGTCCTCCTCGATGAACCCCATGCACAGCGAGCGCATGAAGCTGGTCGTTTCCTTGTCCGCCATGTGCCGCCCTCCGCGCGCCGGATGCAGAGCCGGGCAGGCCTTCGAGCGCCGAAGCTGCCCCTTCAGCTCGGTGCCGACCGCACCAGCTCGGAAAACTTCTCCAGATCGATGTTCCCGCCGGAGACGACGGCGACGATCGGACCCTGGCCGGCCTTCCCGGTCAGCGCGGCCGCCAGCGGGAGCGCCCCGGCGCCCTCGGCGATGACCCGCGCCTTCTCGGCGATTAGCTTCATGGCCCGTTGTGTCTCCTCGAGGCTGACCACGATGGTCCCGTCCACCACCGGCTGCATGCGTTGCCACATGCGGGGGAAGACGCTCTGGCCTCCGGCGCCGTCGACGAAAGAAGCCTTCCACTCCGGGAAGGTCTGAGGCGATCCCATCGCAAGCGAGCGCGTCATCGGGGCGGCGGTCTCCGGTTCCGCCCCCCAGACCTTGATCTCCGGCTTGAGCGCCTTCACGGCGCTGCCGACCCCGGTGATGAGCCCGCCGCCGCCGATGCTGGTGATGACCGCGGCGGCGTCGGGTGCGTCCTCGAGAATCTCCAGGCCCATGGTCCCGTGGCCGGCGATGAAGTCGTGGCCGTCGAAGGGATGCACGAAGGTCCCCTCGGCGCCGGGGTAAGCGCGGTCGTCGAGCGCGCGCCACGCGACCTCGTAGGGGACGAGAAGCAGCTTCGCGCCGAGGGCCCTCATCCGATCGAGCTTCGCGGTCGGGGCCGTCTCGATCGCCACCACCGTGCAGGGCACGCCGGCCTTCCTCGCCGCGTAGGCCACGCCCTGGCCGGCGTTGCCGGCGCTGATCGTCCACACCCCGCGATTGCGCTCCGCCTCGGGGAGCCGGGCCACCGCGTTGGCCGCACCGCGGAGCTTGTAGGCGTTGATCGGTTGCAGGTTCTCCAGCTTGAGCCGGATGTCCGGCTGGCCCGGACCCAGCTCGAGCCGGATCAGCGGCGTCCGCACGATGGTCCCGGCGATGCGTTCGCGGGCCTGCCTGATGTCGGCCAGCGGGATCGGACGGACGGGTTCGAGCGTGGTGGGCATGACCTCGCCGGCGTAGCACGGTCGGGCATCGGAGGCCCGTGGTCATCGCCCGCGCGTCAGCCGGCAGCCCGCTCCCGGACCAGGCCCGGTCGAGGCGATGGCAGTAAATCGAACTTCTTTGTCACTCCTGCCAATGTCCACGGCCGTAGGAGGTGTCCCCGGAGGTGGCACCATGGTGAAGCAGAACGTGAAGTGGTGGTCGATCAGGCTCGGGCCGGCGCTCGTCGGAGCCGTCGCAGTCTTCCTGTTGGTTGGCCGCGTCGAGGCCGCGTCGATCGCCCCCGACTCGAACGCCGAGGAGGTGCGAGGGAACAACCCGAACGCATCGCTCTTCCCGATCGAGTCGCACCCCTACGGGTTCGGGATGGACACCTGGGCGGAGAACTGGTGGCGGTGGGAGCTGTCGATCCCGTCAGATCAGAATCCGCTCTTCAACGCGAACTTCGACTGCAGCACGGCGCAGTCGGGGCCGGTGTTCTTCATTCCACCCGTCGCGGTCGGCAGCCACGACCAGGTCCGCTCCTGCACCGTCGAGCACGGCAAGGCCCTCGCCTTCAGCCTGTCCACCGTCCTGAACGACTTTCCGTGCCCGGACCCGACCTTCCATCCCGCTCCCGGCCAGAGCCTGCTCGACTTCCTGCTCGTGGGCGCCATGGCCGGAAACGCGGACGTCGCGGAGATCGACGTCACGCTCGATGGCGTCCCGCTGAACGACGTCCTCTCGTACCACGTCGACTCGAAGGACCTCTTCTTCTTCAAGGGAGACCTGAGCCTGCAGGCCAACCTGGACTCGTGCATCACCGGCGGGTTCCAGCCGGCGGCGGTCGACGCGTTCTTCGTGCTCTTCAAGCCGCTCCCTCCCGGCCACCACACGATCACCCGGAAGGTCGTCACGACGACGGGGCGCGTCACCGGGCCGACCACGACGGAGATCGAGGTCCTTCCCGGGCGCCAGCACTGAGCTTCAGCGAGACTCGGTTCGCGATGGGGTCGCCGCGGGGTCCCGGGAGAACATCATCCGGTACGCTCCCGGGGTCACCCCCAGCGCACGCTGGAACGCACGAGACATCCGCGGCGTCGATCCGAACCCGGATCGCGCCGCGATGACCTTGGTGCCCAGCTGGGTGGTCGTCAGCAGCGAGCGCGCGTGCTCGACCCGCAGCTTCTCCACGAGCTTGGCCGGGGTGAGGTCGAGCGCCTCCAGGCAGCTTCGATGGAAGGTGCGCACGGACATCCCGGCCCGGTGCGCCACCGTGGCGACGTCGAGCGGCGTCCGGAGGTTCCCTCGCATCCAGGCGATGACCTGGCCGAGAGGATCGGACGCCAGATTCTGCGCCACGAGCTCCTCGCTGAACTGCGACTGGAAGCCGGGCCGGCGAAGGAAGAGCACGAGGTGAGCCGCGACCGCGTCGGCCACCTTCCGGCCGTGGTCCTCCTCGACCATGGCCAGCGACATGTCGATCCCGGTGCTGACACCAGCGGCGGTCCAGGTGCGGCCGTCGCGAACGAAGATCGCCTCCCGGTCCACGTGGACCTTCGGATGGAGGCGTGCGAGTCGCTCGCAGGAGTACCAGTGGGTCGCCGCCCGCTTCCCGTCGAGGATCCCGGCGCTCGCCAGGACGAACGCGCCGTCGCAGACCGACGCCATCCGGCTCACCGTCCGGGAGGCGCGGGTCAGCCAGGCGAGCAGTGCACGATCCTTCGACGCGGCGTCGGTCGCCTCGTCCTCGCCCCCGGCCACGATCACGATGTCGTTCGGCTGCGGTCGGACGCCGGTGAGGTCGACGGCAGCGACCGAGATCCCCGAGGTCAGCTTCACCGCGCCGCCTCCGACGGCGCTGACCACGATCTCGTAGACCGGGGATCCCAGCCGACGGACGGCCTCGGCGAAGACCTCGGCGGGACCGAACAGATCGAGCCCGTCGGCGTCCTTGTAACCCACCAGCAAGACACGCCTGCGCACGCTCGCAGAGTAGAACGCCCCACCCCCGGTTTCCATGAAGCTGCCCCAGGCGTACGGTGCGCGGCATGACGTCCGTGCGACTGGTCCTTCACGGGAAGCAGGCGCAGAACCCCGCCGTTCGCGCGGCGGTGGCTGCAGAGCGCGCCGCGGGTCACCGCATCGAGGTCCGTGTCACCTGGGAGGGCGGCGACGGCGCGCGACTGGCCGAGGAGGCGAGCCGGCTGGGCTTCGAGCGCGTTGCCGCGGGCGGAGGCGACGGGACGATCAACGAGGTGGCCAGCGGGCTCCTCACCGCGCGGAGCGCCGATGGACGCGGACCCGCGCTGGCGGTCGTTCCCCTCGGGACGGCCAACGACTTCGCCCATGCCTGCCACATCCCGCTCGATCCGGCGGGTGCGCTGCACCTGGCGACGAACGCCCGGCCGCGCCGGATCGACGTCGGACGCGTCTCCGGGCGCCCCTTCATCAACATGGCCACCGGCGGCTTCGGAACGGAGATCACCGTCGAGACCCGCCCGGAGCTGAAGAAGGCGCTGAAGGGCGCCGCCTACCTGGTCACCGGACTGACCCACCTCCAGGAGCTACGCCCGGTGAAGGCGCGGTTCACCGGCCCGGACCTCTCCTGGAAGGGCGAGCTGCTGGTGCTCGCGGTCGGGAACGGGCGCCAGGCGGGAGGCGGGCACGTGCTCGCTCCGGAGGCGAAGCTCGACGATGGGCTGCTCGACCTCGGCATCCTCCCGGACGTCCCGCAGGGCGAGCGCGGGAAGGCGCTCCGCGAGCTCCTCCGGGACGGGAAGACGGCGCTGTGGCGCCACGCGGTCACCGCCCGCCTTTCCTGGGTCGAGCTGGAAGCCGACGAGC
>Ga0081540_1001557_pt1 | contig 19653 bp, 22 predicted proteins | sample TabmetS2T1R1_FD_71024 | JGI IMG/M metagenome (GOLD analysis project Ga0081540, IMG submission 71024) | Tabebuia heterophylla rhizosphere microbial communities from the University of Puerto Rico - S2T1R1 | ecosystem: Host-associated > Plants > Roots > Rhizosphere ... | reverse complement strand
GCAACTTCGCTAAACAGGCGGTCATCGCCATCGAAAACGCCCGGCTGCTGAAGGAATTGCGCCAGAAAACCGACGACCTGTCAAAATCCCTTGATGAACTGCGCACCGCGCAGGACCGCCTGGTGCAAACTGAAAAACTTGCTTCCCTCGGCCAGCTTACAGCCGGCATCGCACACGAGATCAAGAATCCCCTAAACTTCGTCAGCAATTTCGCGAGTCTTTCCGCGGAGTTAACCGACGAATTGAAAGACGTGTTAGAGCAAGCCGAGATCAGTGAGAAGATGCGCACCGAAGTTGACGAATTGACTGCGCTCCTGAAGGACAATCTCGACAAGGTGGTGCAGCACGGCAAGCGCGCCGACTCCATCGTCAAGAACATGCTCTTGCATTCTCGTGAGGGATCCGGCGAACGCCGGTCCGCCGAGATCAACAGACTAGTCGAAGAGAGTCTCAACCTAGCCTATCATGGTGCCCGAGCGGAGAAAGCTGGCTTCAGCATCACGCTTAAGCACGACCTTGATCCTGACGCGGGTGCGCTTGATCTTTATCCGCAGGAGATAACACGGGCGCTACTAAATCTGATTTCCAACGGCTTCTATGCAGCGACGAAACGCAAAGCAGAAGTACCCGACGGAGACTTCGAGCCGGTCCTTAGCGCGGCCACCAGAAATCACGGCCAGTCCGTCGAAATTCGTATTCGCGACAACGGTACGGGTATTGCAGCGGAGGTAAGGGAGAAGATGTTCAATCCCTTTTTCACGACCAAACCGACCGGGGAAGGGACAGGGCTAGGGCTTTCGATGACCCACGACATCATCGTGAAACAGCATGGGGGCCGGATCGACGTGGAGACCGAGCCCGGGGTGTTTACCGAGTTCATCATTACGTTGCCGCGTAAGGGGTCGGCTCCGCCCTAGACTGAGGGGCGGATGTCGGTTTATGGCCCATGGCCGACATCGCCGTCCGGTCGCCGGACGTCCGCTCGTAGGGAAAGAGCAGAAATGGTCTGGCCAGCTGGGAACGTCTGCAAGTGACCCGAAGCTGACCTGGTAGGAAATCTGAGACCTTGGCGTCTCGGTAGGATAGGCTATGCCGCGATCCAAGGGCAGGAGATTGCGCGATGCCTTCCGCAAATGAGTTGCGAGGACGTTTCCGTAAGGTTGTGTCCACCGATGAAGAGCTGCGTGCCGTAGTCGGCGAACCACCGGAGCACTCGGTGGCTAAGGTCATCAGCGTCATTGACCCGGTTGCGCGAAGGTTCATCGAGCACGCGCCCTTTGCCTTCATTGCTTCAACGGGAGAAACCGGCCTGCTCGACCTTTCACCCAAGGGCGATCCTGCTGGTTTCGTGAAAGTACTGGACGAGGTCACGCTCGCCGTACCCGACCGGCTGGGTAACCGTCGGCTAGATACCTTTCATAACGTATTACGCAATCCGAACGTGGGCATGATCTTCCTCATCCCCGGCGTGACACATACGCTCCGGCTTAGCGGGAAAGCCATCATCGTGAGGGACGATGATCTTCGGGATACGATGAAGGTGAATGGCAAAGCTCCAGACCACGTTTTGGTGGTAGGTGTGGAACGGGTCTTCCCCCATTGCCCGAAATGCATGATCCGATCCCGCCTGTGGCAGCCCGAAACATGGGGCGAGCCGACTGACGTACCTTCTTTTGCGGAGATGCTAGTCGCCCACGCCAAACCTCAGAAAAGTCTCGAGCAGATGCAGACCATGGTCGAACGAAACACCAAGGAGAAGCTATATTAAAGATGCGTCGTTCGACGTCAGCTTGTGGCCCGTAGCTGACCTCCAAAGCCGCGGCCGCTTGGTCCGCTTTCAGGGCCAGAGCGGACCTACCTTTCGGCACTGCAGATATCGGTCCACGACCCGAAGCCGGCGACGGTCCTTTACGGTAGAGCACGGTATGGAAGAGTCGCAGGTCTGATTCGTCGAGACAGATCGGAATATCGAGACAGGTAGGAACGAACAGAATAACGGGCTGGACCCGCCAGCCGGCAAATGAGGTCGAGCAGGCTATGACAACGAACAGTTAAGAGAGCGGCTGCCAATTTATTTCTTTCGTTCGATCTGCATTTCAATTGCAACTCGAAATCGCATGATCTGTCCGACGTCGTCGCGGACTTGAACTGCGATTTCGCCGGTCGTGGCAGGACCGCGAAGTTTATCCCGCACTGCGTCCGCTACTGTAAATGCGGCTTCCTTCTGCACCGCATCCACATCCAATTCCGCGCCTTCGTCGTCGATGACGAGGCTGTCGTTGTCCTGCAAATCGAAATAAAAGCGAGGCATTGCGCGTCCTCCCAAAATAGGAGAATGCCAGTCGATCAGCTACGTTCCTCGAACCGGTCGCCGCCAATAGTCAATGGCGCGGTTGGGTTGGCTCCGACTCTTTCTATGCGTCTGGGCCCGCTCCGCGTACGGATGAAAGCGACGCGTTGCGGACTCATTCGATGCTTGGAGGCTCCTCGAACGAGTCCGCAATCCCCATCCCCATCTTGCGCGAAACCGACTTTACTTTTGTTACCAGAAGCGTCTGCACCTAAGTGAGCTTAACGATGCGGAACTCGCGCGATGTGGTAAGGGCGCTACAGCCGCAGCCTGTCGATCGGATGGCAACGCAGCCCAAGCTGCCAGTGCACTGGCCATCGAAATCAACTCAATTTGCTAGGATCCTGAGAGCTCAGACCGTTTTTCCACATTATTCACAGCATCCGACCGCAACCGTTTTTTGAAAGATCGAGAACGGATAGCCTCTGCTTGTCAGCGTTTTAGGGGTGTTGCCATGCCGGAGCTGGATGACCGCACGTTCGCGAATATCGAAGTAATCCTCAACGACACGTTTCGCGCTTATCCAAACGGCGGCGATCATGAACGCCGGAGACACGTTGCTCAAAGGCTGGTGGAGAGCGCGAAGTGCGGAAACACCACTTTGGGGGGATTAAGCGTAGTGGCCAAGACCGCACTCAACCAAGTGCGAAATTAAGCCGAAACAAATAGGTCAAGCGCATGTCGGTCAAAGTCATTTTTGCTTGCCACCAATGCGGCGCAGCCTTCGAGGCTCTGCAAGAACACACGGACGGACAAGGAGAGTTCGCCTGCACAGATTGTGGTCTAACGGTCCACGATTGGAAGGGCCACTACCACTTTTCGCATTGGGTAGCGTTCACTCCTCCGCTACGTATCGGACCGGACGCCATTGCTCTCAGCACCAATGGCTTCGCGGCTCCCCCGCTTATTCCTCATCCGTAGTAATTGGGGCCGCTCTCGCGGCCCCAATTGTGCATTAGTCAAGTTCGTAAATGACCCTACGAGAGTCGGGTTCAACGAACATCACCCGATCATTCGAATAGACGTAGCGGTACTTGGTCACTGATGGACCCCAGTCGGACGGGACGGCGTGCAGTTCTACCTCACGGGGGACCGATGCTCCTACTGCGATCCGCTCCGTCGTCGTTACCGGCCGCAGCTTCTTCTCCGTCACGTACGATTTGATCCGCGTGCGATATTCCGGTTCGATCTGCACCGACTCACGCGCGATTCCAGTCGTTGTCGTAACGCTGGTTTGGGCGATTGCCGAAGTCGTCATCAATCCAGCAGCCGCCAGAGCTAGAATTAGCTTTTTCATTTTTGTCCTCTCCTCGCCGCTGAATGCGGCGCAGCAAGAACGAAATAGCCACGGGCTATGTTCCAAATGGAACAAACTGGTTCGGGAAAACTTGGTAATTTGAGCGCGCATCGAGGGGACGACGGATGCCCATCGCTTTACTATGCGGTCTTGCTTTGCATGTGACCATCGCTATCTGCGGCGGCGTTTTCTTGCTTTCCCGGCTTCACTAGGGAGCCCAAGCGGATCATGCGGCTATCAAAACTGCCGTGCGAGAAACGCTGGTAGCGGACGCGAAGAACCAGCGCGAGCAGGCTGCGCTCCTTCCACCCGGTCGATTACGCGAAGAACCGCAGTCGCTTGGCTTGTAGATCGCGCGCTCTCGAATACTCCCGTCGGCGGTCAAACTTGAGAGCAGCGCTCCGATCCCAAGCCTCGAACGAATCAGCATAGTGCTTTCGCATTTGCTCTTCGGCCTCGAGGCGATCGGTAAATTTATCGAAAACAAGATCGGTACTAACTGCGGTGATGCCACCCACCAGGACAACCAGCATCCACCTCATGGCGCACCCCTAAAATGGCTCGGTGAACCGGAAACCCATAGGCAAACTAGAAAGTTCCTGGACCGGTGATTGGTCGAGGGGGCAGCTGAATCAGTCGCAGAGACTTGTTGCAGGGCCTACGTTTTTGAAAGGAATTAATAGACCCGAATGCGACGGCGGGTGAGGGCAGACATGCCCAGTGATTCCGCGGCCGCACCTAATTTGAAGTAGCCTGACTGGAAAGTGGTTTTCCGCTTTCCAAAAAGCTTAGTGCTATAACGATCTTGGTCAGCTCGCTTTCGATCAGCTCCCGGCGTTCCTGACTGTGGGCCTCTCGCAGATTGTGCTCGAGTTCGAGCTTTCGGCTGCGAAGATTGTCGATAGCAGTCATGATCCCGGATCTCACGTGCTTAGGGCCGCGATCTGCGAAGTTATCAGTCCGCGGATGGGCCGCAAGCAACGTCGTCTGTTAAGCTTGATTGCTAGAATGCCGGTCAATTTTGGAGCTACGGGACGTCTCGCTATGGTTGAAACTACTTGTTGGGTCTTGCCGCCGTCTACTCAGGCGTTGCGGACGTGCTGATAGTGGCCCTCTCTGCATTTGTAGGCTAAGCCGCTAAAGAGTTCCTGTGTTCAAAAGTAAACTCATTCCGGCGTTAAGACGGGTGCGCTTAGCAGACCAGGGCGGAGATCGCTCGAACGTAGGGTGGAGCAACATGAAACACCGCAATGTGCTTCGACATTCAATCTCGGTGTGCCGCTTCCCAATCTTTTGCAGCCTTCACCAGCTCATCGAAGGCTCCGCCGCTTTCGAGCAACGCACGTTTGAGGGCGGGCTCGAGCGGCTGTTCGATACCGGTATTTTCGTCAAGCGGCATCCTATCCTCACGCACAGCCGTCATTAGTCGCGCGATCTCGCCTGCCGCGTGGGCCGGTGTATGCATCAGCACCAGGCGGCGCATCTTCCAGGGGTTATTTGGCACGTGGCAGTTATCGCACTGCGCATCTCGCATCCGCAACGCCAGCGTCCTGTATGAGTAGTCGAGCTGTTGCAGATATGGATTGTTCTGTCGGAACAAGCCGTCAAAGAGCGTCACGCGCGGCTGGATACGCCCCTCCTTATCCATCCACATCCAGTTGCCGTCGAACTTAGGCGATATCGGCTGCCCGGAGACAACAGCACTGCCGCTGCCCCTTTCGGTGAACTGCCCGATGATGATCTTCGCGGTCTTCGGATTTACCCAGAGCAGAACCGAATTGGCAGCCTGATAAACACCCCACTTCGCCTCTTCGTGCCAGAACGGATATGGAAACTGTCCCGGCGGCAACAGGTTACGGAAGCCTGCTCGCAAGCGGATCAAATACAATCGCTCGCGCTCGACGTACTCGGTGCTGTATTCCCCGCTGTACATGAACAGTGGGAGGTAGAGCCCCGCAATTACATCGGGCGCAAACTGCGTTAGATTGGTGTCCTTAAGCGCTGCCGCGGCGTCCTGATTCCTGCGGCCCCACAGCAGCCTCGGCGCGAGGCTGCGCCGCAGCGCGGACTCGCCGAACAGGCTGCGCCGGCATCGGTCGAAGGCGACCTGATCCGAGGGTGAAGCAGGCGGACAGATTTGTTGCAACTCGAGTGCAACCTCGGAGGCCATCTGCGCGATCTGGTCAGCAAGGTCGGGCAGATCATCGTCGACTTCTATGGCGTCCGCGGCAAGGGAGGCGGCGAGCAACAGCACGCCACCAGTTACCAGGCGCCTTGAGATAACACCGAACATCGACCTACCGCGTCGGCTTCATGTAGTTCGCCACGAGATGGTCGGCGATCTTGCGACCCATCGCTTCCCCCGTCTCCAGCGAATTGCGAAAATGAATGCCACCCCAGATGCGCACCTCTTTGTGCTCCTGGTCCATCTGCGCAAAGCTGGCGAATTGACGTGACAGGCGTGCATCGGAAATATCGGTCGCTACGAAAGCTTCCGGCCCGCTGCCGAAAACGGCTTCCAGAACGCCTCGCGCTGCGCCCGCGTTGATCCCTGCCTGCGATGGGTATTCCGGATGCATTGGCGTGACATTCAGAGGCTGCCAGCCTGCGTCGCGTTCGGTCGCATCGTTACCATCCTGGTCGCCGTTGCGGATCGCGGTGATCGGTCGCCAGAAATTGTATTGGAATTTGGCGTCCCAATCGACGATGAAGCAATTAGCCAACGCCATAGACATCAGTGCGAACACTCGCGCGCTTTCTGCCACAGAGAGACCGCGACGAGCAGAAACCTGCCAAGCCGCCTGGAACCATGCAGGCCCAAGGTTGGCCTGTGTCCAGAAGCGAACGGCGTCGGACTGGGCGGCGGTCCGCTTCGTGCTTTTCACTCCGCCCATATCCTTGGTTTCGTTGTAGTCCCGCGCGTAAAGCTCACTGTTGAGGGCAGGGGGTGGACCGGGGCGGAACTGGCTCGCGCTGTCCATGCCCCACGGCTTGGCCGTCGCATATTGGGGGAAGAGCGGCGGCGTGGTCGGCACCCATACGCCAGGCGCGGTGAGCGGCCGGTACGTGTCGGGCGCGTTTGTCGCATCACTTTGACGTTCGGCGAAAACGGCAGCCGCAACCTTTTCGCCTAGAGCAATACCCGCAGCCCGTGCAGGGCTTTCCGGAATGGTTTGCATCATATCGCCGAAGACTGCATCTATCTGCGCCTTTTGACCCGGATATTGGCGCATGAGTATCTCGCGAGCCGCCGCCGCCGCCGCGGCCTCGGCCGAAGCGTTCGGGTCAATCGGAAGCTCCGCTATAATGTAACGCGAATATCGGTCCTGCACGGAGTTGACCGCGTCAGACATAGAAACGTTCACTAGCGCCATGCTGCGCGTCCATGGATTACCGGCCACGTTGACCGCCTTCATTACGTCCATTGCGGTTCTGTTCCAGTCGGTGATGACGTCGGCGTGGGCAAGGGTATTGCCGGTCATCAAAGTTAGGCCGACGATCACAGCTTTCAGCAAGTTCATCGTTGCCTCCTTCTCCAAAAGTTGGACTTTCAGACGATTGCCGCTGTAATGTGAGCGTACCCCGTTAAGGCGCGTGTATATGACTGACCTTTCTCTGCTAGAGCGCGCCGACATGTGCGGACACCCACAAAGAATTGGGCACTGGCGATCAAGGCCACGATTTCGCCAGTTAGCCGCTGCTTCACTTGTTCGGTCGTGGCTGCAATCTCTCCATCGAAGCATTCTCCGCCCAAGAAGCATCAATTTTTGTAAACTGCTTCACATTCTCGGAGAAAATGGCAATGCCAACGGGTGCGCTGCGCAGCAACAAAGCTAATGTTCGATTGCGGTCATAGCGGACGTCGCAGTCTACGGTCATGATATTCGCTACGGGTCAAAGGCGACATCACCGGACCATCTCGCGTCGGCCCGCTTTACCCCAGAAACCGGACATCTCGGCGTTCTGCGCGGAGGTCAGTCAAGGGCCAAGTACGGAAGTCTTCCTGCTCTATCTGGGATATGGGGAGGAGTAATGTTCGATACGAGCTAGACGCGTCGCAATCCTCTAGCGATGGGCCGCGACAGCATCAGACGAAGCGTAGCGGACTTCATCGTTGATTTTTCCGCGCGCGCCATCGTTGGAAAAAATTGGAGGGGGGAGTCACGATGAACACTGACTCGACACGAAAATTGCTTGCGACCAGCTTAATCACTGCCACTTTAGTAAGTGGCGCGTTCGGTCAGCAAGACCAACAGCTTGGCAAGGTGACGTTCCCAACCTCCTGCGATCCCGGCATACAGGCCGAGTTCGACCGCGGCGTCGCCATGCTGCATTCATATTGGTTCCTGATCGCCCGCCGGAAGTTCGAAGCGATACTGCAGCAGGATCCCAACTGCGCTATGGCTTATTGGGGTGTGGCTATGGACTACCTCGGCAACACCCTTGCAACTACTCCAACAAAAGCAGATGCGCAGGCGGCTTGGGAGGCACTGGAAAAAGCGCGGGCTATCGGCGCGAAGACGCCGCGCGAGCGCGACTGGATCGAGGCGTTGAGCGCCTATTTCCGCGACTCCGTTCGCCCGGTGGATGCCCGCATGACGGCCTACAATGCTGCCATGGAGCGGATGGCGCAAACCTATCCTGACGACTACGAGGTGCAGGCCTACTATGCGCTAACTTTACAGGCCTCGGCGCCGAAAAACGACCTCTCATACGCCAACCAGCTGAAATCCGCGGCACTTCTAGAAAAGCTCTTTGAACAGAACCCGCAACATCCGGGTGTGACGCATTACCTCATTCACGCCTATGATTTTGCGCCGCTTGCCGACAAGGGTGTCGCGTCGGCACGTCGCTATGCTGGCATCGCTCCGGCGGTGCCGCATGCGCGGCACATGCCGTCGCACATCTATTCCATGGTCGGACTATGGGAGGAATCCGTCGCTTCAAACGCTTCAGCGCTCGAGATCCAGCCCGACTACTACCACGCGTCGGACTTTACGGTGTATGCGCATCTGCAGCTGGCGCAAGACGCCAAAGCCGATGCGATGATCAAGAAGTCTCTTGCCACCGCCGATCGCGGCGACCGACCGATCAACTTCGTCAATTTCACGGCCAAGGCCGCCATGCCGGCGCGCTATGTATTGGAGCGCGCCGACTGGGCCGGCGCCGCTGCGATGGCGATGACACCCACCAAGTATCCCATGGCGGATTCCTTGATCCGCTTCACGCGCGGTCTCGGCATGGCGCGCACCGGCGATGTTGCCGGCGCCAAGAAAGAAATCGAGGAGATGAAGGTGTTGCGCACAACGCTGCAGGGTGCCGACCAGTCCTACTGGGCCGACCGCACCGAAGAGCAAATGCTTGCCGTTTCCTCATGGGTGGCACTAAAGGAAGGCGACACCGATCGGGCCCTGAAGTTTATGCGGGCGGCCGCCGACAGCGAAGACGGCAGTCTCAAACATGTGGCGATGGAGAATCGCCTCTTTCCGTTCCGCGAACTGCTGGCGGAATTGCTCCTCGAGGTAGGACAGCCCGCCGCCGCACTGAAGGAGTACGAGACCGCGCTCAAGCAGACTCCCAATCGCTTCCGCGCGTTCTGGGGAGCCGCGCGCGCTTCCGACGCCGTTGGCGACCGGCAGAAGTCAACCGAGTATTTTGGCAAGCTGATAGAGCTCGCCAGGAACGCCGATAAGGAGCGGCAGGAAATCGGTCAGGCGAAGGCACGCTTACGGAATGACACGATGGGTACAGCACGACAATGACGCTCCGGGTGTCCGGTCCGACGGCTAGGGGCGCCGTAATCGAAAGGACGACGCTGATCCGAGCGGTCGCTGCGGGGATGGCGCTCGGTGGGCTGCTCGCCGGTCTCGTCGTCTACGGGAAAGGCTGGGCGGAGTGGCGCACCATACTGCCGTTCAGCGGGCCCAATGGCGCAGCGGCGACCGCGGTCGCGCCCGAAGCCTGGCCGATTTGCACCACCATGGTATCGACGGTAACAGATGCCGACTGGGCGCAGCTCGACCCCGATTTCAAGGCAGGCAAGAGGGCGCTTGCCGCAGCGGACTGGAATGGTGCCATCGCAGCGTTCAAAAGCGCCGCCCTGCGTGACCCGCTCAATGCCGACATCCAGAACTACATCGGCTATTCCTATCGGCGCTTGCGTCAGCTTGGTCCGGCTATTGGCCACTATCAGCAGGCGCTGATACTGAATCCCCGTCACCGTGGCGCACACGAGCACCTTGGCGAGGCTTATCTGGTGCTCGGCGAGCCCACCAAAGCGGAGCAACACTTGGCTGCATTGGAAAATCTCTGCCTGCTTCCTTGCGAGGAATATGACGACCTCAAGCGCGCCATTGCTGCTTACAAAAGGCTAGTCACGCGTTGAGGTCAGATCGCGAACCTAGCCGGTTTGTGAATCCGGCCGCGCAACATATCGGCCTGGAGTCGCAAGCGGACCCAGGAACGGCCAGCCGAGACGTCCGCTTCACCCCCGACAGCGTACACGACTGGCCGTAAGCGTGACGTCCGCTTTGGCCAGAACCGGAAAAATGCGCAACGCAATCTCATTCTTAAGTAAACACACGAAAGGTCATTCGTAAACGCCTCTTGAAACGAGACCGCCTGTTTGCGACCGACGGGGTTTCTTGTAGGAAACAGTCCGTGACGGATTACGCCAGGAATGTCGCCGACCGTTGCAGTAACATCGGCCACGCGCAGTACCTTGCAGCGCAGCTACGGAACAACATTACACCTAAGGAATTCGTCGGAACGAAATAGCTCATCAGTCTTTCTCTGGCTGTGAAGGGAGGTGCTCCATGACTTCTCAAGCCATAGAAGGGGCGTGTGCGTTCGCTTGGCGGAACTACTTGCTGCGCCACAGCGGCACGAGTGAAAATGATAGCCGGCGTTCTGCCCTCTATCGTTACGTCGCCAATCTTAGCGAAAACGACTTTGATCTCTTGCAAATCGCCGCAGTCACCTATTTGAAAAAACTGGACGAGCTGCATGACGACCGAAGCGCGAAACTCGCGGCGGATCAAGCTTTGGCTGAGTGTCTAGAGACACGACGAGCCTGAAGCATTGGTCCATCAGAGAAGGAGAGTGAACAGCATGGCAGATAAGACTACTAACGCAAACCCTTCCGCACGCGACTTAGAAAGTCGCATCCCCGTAGCGACAGAAATCGGCATGAAGGCCTTAAACCCAGTCTTGCGCTTTCAAGTTTCAATGCTGAGGATGTGGGCCAACAGCATCGAGAGGTTCGCGGGCAATTACGAAAAGGGGCTGGAAGAAACCGCGGTCATTGTGCGGGAACAGTCAGACAAGCAGCGTGCCGCATGAACCGAACAGCACGTCCGCTCCCTAAAGCAGACGGGATGTCTACGAGCGCTTGCGCGACGAGTTAGTTCTGGAAGCCCACGACGAGATCGAGGTCAAATGCCGACGTGCTTCTTCACATCTGGTATCGCGGAATGATAACGCGCAAGCTTAGTCTGCTGCATCTGTATGCGGTTCAATGTAACTTTTATGCAGCTTCATCGGCGTCTTGCTGCCATCCAATATGATGCGCACGCCACGGCCGAAGGTTTCGCCCACGATGACGCCGGTGTGAACTTTTATTCGCGGGCTGCGTGCGATGCCCAAGGCCGAGAGACGAATGCGCTGGCCTGGCCAAAATTCGGTGTCGTAATCCATTTTCGCCCTCTATGCGCGAAGAGCGCGAGAAAGAAGCGGCGGTGTCGACGGGCTCGATACGGTCGGGTCAACTGCTCAACTATCCAGGCCAAGGAACGGCGGGCAACGCGCCTTCGTGGCTTTCGCGGCCGATAGCCATCAACTGTCGTGTTCCGGCAACACTTGTTCACGGTGGTGGGAATACGGTCGGAACCAAGGGCGCGATTGAGCAGGCGATGCTGATCTGATCCAGCTTTCTTCCGCCGGCATGCCGCAGGAAGCGTGCCGATGAGACCGCACAAGAGGTACGGATCGGGTCTTGAGGCCGTGATGAAGGACGGTTTATGCAGTGGCCTCCTTCGGCCTTCTTCTTGGCAGCGGGATCCTCGTTGAGCGATGTTCGGCAAATGCCACTCCGCAACGATATCGGACTGAATTTCCCATTGGCCATCCTGCGCCATGGAAGCGGTAAGGAAGGGTCAAAGGCCATCTCCGCCTAATGAAACTCCCAACATCTCAGGGCAGACGTGATCAAGCGGCCAGCTTCGTCAACCGCATGTCGCGGAATTTACGCCGCTCCTTCGCGTAGGCTGCCAGAAGCGTTTTGACCCAAAGCGCCATGCCTTCTGCTTTTAGGCCGATGCGCTGACTGCGATTGTAATGCTGTTCGGTCACCGATGCCATGCGTTCGCGTTCGTCGACACGGTCGTGGTCGGTCTTGTGGCCGAGAATGGCTGTTGCTGCCCCTCCAAGTCGCTTGTCGTCGAGTAGGGTGGTCATAGTTCTTCGGACGTCATGCAGCGTCCACGGCGTGATGCCGTAAATCTCGAAGAGGTTTGGTCTCTCCTTCTTCGGCCCTGGCTTCGGACCGGGTTTGCCCTTGCGCGCCGTCTTCTGCTTGACTGTGTGATCGTACACGCGTCCTTGAAGGCGATACATCAGCAGATTTAAGGCGGCCTGCGTGATGTGCTTTTTTGGATCGCGGCCGCTGAACATCCAATCGGACGTGCCGCCGGCTTCCGCGTAATAAGCCTGCAATATCTTCAGCGCCTCTGGAGGCAAGGGGAGTGAATGAGGTCGGCCGCCGTCCCGCCCTCCCTTCATTTCGTCCTCCGTCCAGTTGGCGATCTTCCAGCCCTGGAGTTGTCGTTCGCTTTTTGGCGCGTCGAACAATCTGTCGGGACGCAGCTGCAGAAAGCCGCCTGTCCGCTGCGCTGTGAGGGCAACGCCCCACAGTGCTCCGATCGTCCCGGGGTAGGTCTCATGCTCGCCGTCCGCAAGATTTCGGATCCTCTCCGCGATCACGATGGTCCGAGCGATCTCCTCAACCGTTGGTGCGTGGGTCCGCGCCGTGGTTCTGTACTCAAACGACCATCGAGCCCACCATTCGGCTTGCACCTCCTCCAAGCCGGCCGCCGTCGCGTGGTACTTCCATGCCCAGCTCATCATCTTTTTGGATTGCGTGAGAGCGCGATGCACCGCTGAAGCGGCATGATTGAGGTGTATCGCGTCTCGCAGTTGTTCCAAGTCACGCAGCTTGATGTCACTGACGAACTTACCGTCGATGCTGCGGAATTCGGGAAGCTTCAGGTAGTGTTCGTATTGCTTGCGGTACTTCTTCTTGAGCTTCGGAAGCTGATACGCGAGGAATTTGGCGGTTAGTGTTTTCCATGTCCAGGTTGTTCCAGTATCGCCTGTCCGCTTTCGGTAGGCCAGCAACGATGTCTCGTCGGCCAGTTCGTCGGCCAGTTCCACGTATCCCACGTGATCAGAGTACCGCGAGGTCGTCTCAAGCTTTATCAGGGCGTCAGCGAACTCACGCAAATTGCGCTTACGGCCAGCAGCCAGGCGGATCTGGCTGCCGATATACCTAGCCTTCTCAAGATCGAGTCCGTCGGTCCTGGCCGTGGCGCTCCTCGACGAGAGGAGGCCGAGCCGCAGCGTCAGTTCACGCCGACGCACGTACCAGACAGCCTTATGGGCCGTGATCCGGATCGTTAGGCCCACCGTTTTGCGGTCTCGCCATTCAACGACCTTCCCGATGATCGCCTTGCTCTCGCTGTAGGAAATCGCGGCATCGATATCTCGGTCGGTCAGTGCCTTCACTTCCCGTTCGTAGACACCCCTTTTTGACACCTGGACCTCATACAACGTGCGTACAAAACAGCTAACGAAAACAAGCGCCGAAAGGCCGTTTCCTGAAACCCTTTATAGCACGTAATATTTAACATTTTCAATTGGTTAATAGGTCGTCAATCTCCGTCGGCGGGGCTTGAAGATTCGGCTTCCCAAGCTGCATACGAGGGTTCGATTCCCTTCGCCCGCTCCAATTCCCCTTATTTCATAGGGTTTGTGAACACGGCACGCACTTGGAAGCGGCTGCATGTCTAGGCTTCTGTGGACGCCGCCTCCGTTGAATTGATTGTGATTTTTGGATCCAGCAATAGCGATTCTGGAGCCAAATCTGAGCCAAAAAGTCAGTGTCCCCACCCCATACTTGCGGGTTCGGTCATTCGTGATTCAATGAATAAATATTAGCTAGCCCGTTCGTGTGTGCGCCTCGCGGCTAGCGGGCGCACATACGAGCGCAACGTTTATGAAGATTGTTCTTACTGCCTTTAACAAGAGGATGTGGAGCAAAGTAATCGACCTGCCCGACAATACGGGGCCGGACTTTTACATGCCGATGCCGATGGATGTGCTCGCTTACAACAGAGCGACGGACGCGCTGGAAACTACTCACATAGTTGCCAAGCGGGGCCATTGGTGTCGGACAAATATGTATTATTTGCTTTCAGATTTTGGCATCAAACCGTCTGAAGGTGAGGAGCCGTCTGCGGCAGAATATTGCCTCGTCGATATTTCATGAGAGAAGGAAGCGGGTAGATGGATCATTTGACGTGGCTCACCCGCTGGTACGCCAAGCAATGCGATGGCTATTGGGAGCACGCGCCCCGCGTGAAGATCGAAACCATAGACAATCCCGGATGGATGCTCAGGATAAACCTTGAAGAGACGGAACTGGAAAGCCGTCCATTTGAATGTCAACGAAGCGGCGATGTGTCGGAGGAGTATGACCCGACAAAAGTGCCGTCGTGGTGGGTTTGCCAAGTGGAGAAAAAGGAGTTTGTCGCCTTTTGTGGAGTCCATGACTTAGAGGCGATTATTTCGATTTTCCGCGACTGGGCCGATCGCGATCCGTGAACAAGGTTCAGGCGATGCCCGTTATCGGGTCACGCGACCACATAGTGCTGCGCCGTTACTCACGAAAACCGCAAAAAAGCGGAGCCAAAAAAGAGCCAAATCCGCGTAACCTATTGACGGATAAGGGTGCTAAAAATGTTTCCCAAGCTGCATACGAGGGTTCGATTCCCTTCGCCCGCTCCAATGCGCCTTCTGAATCGAGGCGCGTCTCCGGCGCTCATTAATTTGACCGGCGGAATTGATTTGATACGATGAATGGCGTTGTTTCCGTTCAATTTCCATGGGCAACAGGAGCCACATCTTGGCGGCAAGCTACAGCTATTCCGTCATTCTTGAGCCGCAGGAAGGCGGTGGTTTTACCGTGCTTGTCCCGGCGCTTCCCGAGGTCGTGACCGAAGGCGATACAGAACAGGAAGCGCTCGCCAATGCCGAGGAGGCAATCCGTGCAATCCTCGAATATCGACGGGAACAAGGAATGGCGCCTCCGTCCGACGCTCATCCCGAGATTCGCCACGTAACGGTGGCCGCCTGATATGGTCGGTGGACGGCTGCCTGCCGTCAACGGTAAGCGTGTTATCCAGGCACTGACGCGAACGGGTTTTGTCGTCAATCGGATTGTCGGGAGTCACCACGTTCTTGTTTATCCTGGAGACCCGACACGAACGGTGACTGTTCCGGTTCATGCCGGGCGAGACTTGAAACCCGGCACTTTGCGCTCGATCATTCGACAGACGGGCCTGACCGTGGAGGAGTTCACAGAACTTCTGTAGAATCGTGGGTTCGATTTCCTTCGCCCGCTCTCCAGCTCTCTTTGGAAATCACCTCGCCAGGTCGCGCAAAAACTCAATCATCGCCGCATTCACTTCCTGCGGCCGTTCCTGCTGGGTCCAGTGGCCGCAGCCGGGCAGCATCTTGATGTCGCGAAGCTGCGGTACCCATTGCTTCATGTTGGCGAGATGCTCGGCGGCGCCCGGGAACGCGATGACCAGGTCGTGATCGCCGGCGATGAACAGCGTGGGCACAATGACCTTCACGCCCTCGAAGGCCGCCATCAGCTCCCAATTGCGATCGATGTTGCGATAATAGTTGAGCGGACCGCGAAAGCCGCTGCGCGCAAATTCACCGCCGTAGATGTCGAGGTCGTCTGCGCTGAGCCATGACGGCAATGGCACCGGCACGTTCGGCAACATGCCGGCGCTGCGCGACACCATGCCGACGCCACCGGATGGCGCTCCGCTCTGCGCCGCCATGGCGCGGATCGCGGCCGTCCCCTCGCCGGATACGCCGTAGAGCATCGCGGCGAGCGTCGCCCGTGGGTCCTTCTCGAATTCGGCCTCGGCAACGCCGGGCTCCTGAAAATAGAGCTGGTAGAATTGCGCGTCCGCGGTTTGCGGCATGACGCTGGTCGGCCGCACCGGACTGCGCGGCCGGAACGGCACGCTCAGGATCGCCGCCGCGCGAAAGCGATCGGGGCGCAGACGCGCCGCGTGCCAGGCGATCGCCGCACCCCAGTCATGGCCGACGATCACGGCCGTGGGCGCCTCCAGCGCGTCCAGCAGTCCGACGAGATCGCCGACGAGGTGAAAGATCGTGTATTGATCGATCGCCTCAGGGCGATCGCTCCTGCCGTAGCCGCGCATGTCAGGCGCGACGGCATGGAAACCGGCCGCAGCCAGCGCATCAAGCTGGTGGCGCCAGGAGTACCAGCCCTCCGGAAAGCCGTGGCAGAGCAGCACGAGCGGGCCCTCGCCGAGTTCGGCGACGTTCAGGCTGATGCCGTTGGTCTTGATCATACGCTGCGTCGGCTGGCTCATGCCATCGCCTCCACGGAGTTTCTGCGCCTTGGACCGCGCTGAAACTGGACTCTATCAAGCGGTGGCAGTTTTCGCGAGAGCGGATTCCGCTATCGCGAAAACCACCCTGCCGGCTCAGATTCATGTCACTTGGCGGGCTCGCCCGCGGTCGCTGCGAGTTCCCTGATCTCCATCCGATTGACGCTGTCGATGATCTTCAGATAGGCGCGGGTGACGGCTTCGATGCCCCATGCCGGCACCAGCTCGGCGGTATCGGCGTCGGAGTGATAATAGATGTGGTCGATGACGTGGAAGCTGGGCGCCTGCTTGTAGACGTGCTGGAGCTCACCGCCCGGACGCCCTTCAGGACGGGCATAGACCGCAACGCCGAACGTCCTGAACGACTGAAGCACCAGATGACGGAGCGCTTCGCTGCCGCCGACGAACCAGCGGCGCGCGCTCGTCGTCGTCGACGTCATGAGGCCGCCGCCGAGGCGGTAGGTTTGCGTTTGTGACGGGTGCTCGCAATTGACGATCAGCGCGGTCTTCGCCAGCAAGTCGCGCATGTTCTGATTGATCCATTTTACGCCGACCGCGCCGTGATGATGGTCCGGCGTGGTGACGAACGTAATGGTCCGCCGCCGTTGCGCCTTGGGAACGGCGGCATAATAACGTGCGATCTCCAACAGCATCGCGATGCCCGAGGCATTGTCGAGCGCGCCGTCGAACATCGCGTCGGTATGGGCCATGATGAGGATGTTCTCGTCCGTCATGCCCGGCAGCACGCCCCAGACGTTTGCGGTCTTCAATCCTTGCTTTCGCTCGATATCCCCGCGCAAACGCAGCGTGACATTCTTTCCGGCCTCGATCGCTTCGCGGATGGCGGTGCCTTCCTTCAGGCTGATCGTCAGCGTCGGCACCGTGGTGCCCGCCCCGGCCTCCGGCTCGGTCGTTACGTTGCCCGGGATGTCCATGACGATCAGCACCATCGCCGCGCCCGCCTTGTTGGCGCGCAGCATGGATCCGCTCCACCGGGCTGTATGGTCCCGGCCGCCTGGCGTAGGCGTGCTGTAGAGCAACACCGCCTTGCCACGGACGTCACGATCCCGAAAATCGGCGGGCGTACCCAGGCCCAGCCAGATCGCCGGCGCCTCGATGGTGTTGGCTCCGGTGCCGACCGTGTCGGTGATCGGAAAGGTGGTCTTGAGCGGCGTGACGGATTCGCCGACGACGAAACTCGTTTCCCAGGAATTCGGGTACCAGAGCGGCGACATATCAAGCTCTTGCCGCCTGACCTGTTCGAGCCCGATGGCCTTGAACCGCTGCTCCACCCAGTCCTGAATCATCCGGTCGTACTGCGTGCCGGCGATCCTGCCCCAGAACTGATTGCCGTCGTCGCGGCTCTTGCGCGAGATCGCTGTGATTTCCGGAATGACCTTCTTGATCGCCATGCCGTCGACACCGGCGTACGCTTCTTCACCGGCAGGCAGCGACCAATGAAGATAGGCGTCGTCGGGCAGGAAAAGCTTGGCGGCGTCGTCCGGCAGGCCGAGGGTGTCTTCGTAGAGCTTGTTGGCCGGCGGAGGCGATTTATCCCTGGTCAGTCCTTGCGGCTGCGCCTGACCAAAACAGGGTGCACCAAGCCCAAGCGTCAGGATCATTGCAACGACGGACAGTTTCTTCATGACAATTCTTTTCGTTAGCGTCGCGTGGCGACATATCGCCGGCCGCAATCACCTTCCCCGATATTGATTTGCGGGTGTAGCTCAGTTATGGCATGGCAGCTTCCCAAGCCGCGTACGCCGGTCCAATTGCCTTTGCGGTCCAATCCATCTGCGACAGGATCGAGGTGAACGTTGGTGCTGCGGCGCTAGTGGTCAAGCTAACAGCGCGCGATTCCTACTTTGCATGGGGTTGTTTTCGCGATTTGTGTCCAGCGCCCGTGGCGCGAGACGCTAGCCGTCCCACGTCACCGGCAGATCGAGCAGCCCGCGGAACGCCCAGCCGCCGATGCGGGGCGACCCGGCCAGCCGCAGGTTGTTCAGCCGCGCAAAGATTGCGGGCAGCGCGACGTCGGCGACCATGGCGCGCGAGGCCCAGGCGCCGGCGCAGAAGTGCGGACCGGCGCCGAAGGCGATGCTCTTGGAGGCGTCGCGGCGGATATCGAACGCTTCCCCGTTTTCAAAATGCTTCTCGTCGCGGTTGGCGGAGCCGAACATCAGGAACACGCGCTCCTGCGGCTCGAAGTCGACGTCGCGGATGCGCCAGGGCTTGGCGATGCGCCGTGGCGACATGCCGATCGGCGAGATCCAGCGCGCGTACTCCTCGAAGGTCTGCAGCCATGGGATCGCGCCGCTCTGCGCGAGCGCGAGCTGATCGGGATGGGTGAGCAGCGCCCACACCGTGCCGGCGATGGCGTCGCGCGGCTCGTTCTGGCCGCCCGAGATCGCCAGCTTGATATTGGCGCGCACGCTGTCCATCGGCATGCCGCATTCGAGCATGACGCCCAGCAGGCTCAAGTCAGGTCTCTTTGACAGCACCGGCACCATGTCGTCGATGCAGGCATCGATGCCTGAGGTCGCCGCGTGGCAGCGCGCCTCCACCGCGGGATCGCCGCCATAATTGGCGATGCCGTCGATCATGCCCTGCGACCAAGCGTTCATGTCCTCAAAGCGCATGTTGGTGAGGCCCGTGATGGTCTTCAGGCATTCCGCGGAGAACGGCAGCGCAAAGGCCTGCACGAAATCGACCGAGGCGGTCGGCTCCAGCGCATCGATGATGCGGTCGGCATGGGCCTTGAATTGCGCGGTCCAGTGCGATTTCACCGTCTTCGGCGAGATCGCCGGAAAGATCGCCTTGCGCTCGTTCATGTGCGCATCGCCGTCCTTGCGCATCATGTTGTGGCCCATCAGCTTGTTCATCAGCCCCTGCGGCTGGTGCGACGAGAACACGTCGATCTGCTTCTCCGAGACGAAGATGTCGTCGCGGCTGCACAACAGCGTGCTGCCGAGCTGCGGCACGAACACGATCGGCGCTTCCTTCCGGAAGCGCGCCAGCGTGGGGTAGGGGTCCCGCCAGAACGCGGCGGGATCGATGTCGATGCGGGGAGCGGTGCTCAAGGCGTAGGTCCTCGGGTCTTTTGCCGAAAACATAGCGCTGCGCGGCGCGGCCGTCTGTCCCCATGGATGGGGACGGCTTTGCCGGGCTCACGATCGCATCAATTCAGGCTGCGCGAGGCCATCAGCCGCAGCGCAATCGAAAACAGCTCGTTCTGCGCGGAAATGCCGAGCTTCTCATAGGCGCGCTTGCGGTAGGTCAGCGCGGAATGCAGGCTG
>Ga0081540_1001556_pt1 | contig 19668 bp, 16 predicted proteins | sample TabmetS2T1R1_FD_71024 | JGI IMG/M metagenome (GOLD analysis project Ga0081540, IMG submission 71024) | Tabebuia heterophylla rhizosphere microbial communities from the University of Puerto Rico - S2T1R1 | ecosystem: Host-associated > Plants > Roots > Rhizosphere ... | reverse complement strand
ATCGAACTTGGCCATCACGTCGTCGTAGTCGAGGAAGTCGCCCGCGACCGGCAGCGTTTCGGGGGCGACCTGCTCGCCTGAGACCTCGTCGCGGCCGCCGTTGATCGCGTAGAGCAGCGCCTTTGCGAGGTTTACGCGGGCGCCGAAAAACTGCATCTGCTTGCCCAGCCGCATCGCCGAGACGCAGCAGGCAATGCCGTAATCATCACCCCAGAACGGACGCATCAGATCGTCGTTCTCGTACTGAAGGGAGGACGTATCGCGGCTGACCTTGGCGCAGTAGCGCTTGAACGTTGCGGGCATATGGCTGGACCAGAGAACCGTAATGTTCGGTTCGGGTGCCGGGCCAAGATTTGAAAGCGTGTGCAGCATGCGATAGCTGCTCTTGGTCACCAGCGTGCGCCCGTCCAGATCCATGCCGCCGACACACTCGGTCGCCCAATAGGGGTCTCCGCTGAACAGCGCGTCGTAGTCGGGCGTGCGCAGGAAACGAACGATACGGAGCTTCTGCACCAGCTGATCCCAGAGTTCCTGAGCTCTGCCTTCGTCGAGAGCACCTGCCTTCAGGTCCCGTTCGATGTAGATGTCTAGGAAGCTTGATATGCGGCCGATGGACATGGCAGCACCATTGGCCTCCTTGATCGCGCCCAGATAGGCAAAGTAGGTCCATTGGAATGCTTCCTGGGCATTGCTGGCGGGCTTCGATATGTCGCGGTCGTACAGCTTCGCCATCGAGGCAAGGTCCTTAAGCGCGCGCATCTGGTCGGCCAGTTCTTCGCGCAGCCGGATGATGTCATCGCTTGGCCACATGTCATCGGTCTGTTCCCGCTCGGCGTGCTTGGCCTCGAGAAGCCGATCGATCCCGTAAAGAGCGACCCGCCGATAGTCCCCAATGATACGGCCGCGGCCATAAGCATCCGGCAGGCCGGTGATGATCCCGGACCGCCGGCAATTCATGATTTCGGGCGTATAGGCGTCGAAGACGCCGTCGTTATGCGATTTTCGGTAGTTCGTGAAAGCCTTGTGGACGGCCGGGTCGGGCTCGAAGCCCGCGGCCTTGAGGCCCGCCTCGACCATCCGCAACCCACCGAAGGGAAAGATTGCCCGCTTGAAAGGCTGGTCGGTCTGAAGACCCACGATGATTTCGTTGTCGCGATCGATATAGCCCGCTTTGTGGGCAAGCAATGTCGAGGGAGTTTCAGCATCTACTGCAAGCACTCCCTTTTTTCTTTCCTCGGCGAAATACGGCTGCAACTTCGCCCAGACGGCTTTGGTGCGCTGCGAAGGTCCGGCGAGAAAAGCTTCGTCACCTGTGTAGGGCGTCACGTTACGGACGATGAAATCGCGAACGTTGATGGAGGTGAGCCAATCTCCAGGCCGAAAACCGTCCCAGCAATGTCCGGCATCAGCTTCCTTCCTCAGGGCTGCGCTTGCCTTCATGGTGCATCTCCTACCGGCTTGGACTGGTTGCTTAGATACCCTCGATGTTGAGGGTCGCCATTCGGCGTGCCTGACCATCGGAGCGATGGCACCTCCACCTTTGATTTAGGTCAAGCAAATGAAAGATTGGTCGGCCGCGATTTAGGGATGCGCCACATTGCCGCTGTTCATTGGGTGTTTCTGCTACGCGCGAACCAGAGTGTCTTCCCGAAACAAGAACGGGACCCGTGCCACCAGACGAGCAGGCTCACTTCAGCGAAATCCTGACGCTGGTGAGGTTCGCGGCGAACTCCATTCCGGCCTTGGGCCCTTGCAAGGCGATCTTTACGCCTTTCTCATTCCCCAGCTGAACGCCTCCGAATCCGCCAGCGAAGGCGCCGCCGCCGCCGACGGAGCTGTAGGTGCCGGCAAAGTCGCTGACCTGCCTGATGCCTGAAGCCCATCCTTCCAGTCGATTGATCGATGCGCCGGCCGTAACACCCACGCTGAGGCCTGACACTCTGAACGGATAGTCGCGACCACGATAGGTCAGGACGCCGCTGCCGCCACCGGCACCCACCATCAGGGCCGCCTTCGCCAGCTTGACCCGGACATAGCCGGGCGCCTGCGCGAACGATGATGTCGCCGGAAGAACGGCGGCGATGAGCGCGAACACAGCGAGCCGAACTGTCCGTGACATCGCTGGAGCCTCGCGTTCAAGGGGCCGCCGCATCGACCTTCTTCCACGTCTGATCCGGATCGAACAAGTAGATGCGTTTGGCGATGCTTTCGGTGCGCGTTCCGAGATCCTTCTGGTAGACGGTACCGGCGTGATTGACCATGAAGGTCATGACGCCGGAATTTCCGTACTCGGCGGGGTATGCAATCAGCGCGAAGCCGCCGATCATTTTATCTTTGACGACGTAGTTCAAAGCTCCGCCCGGCGCGTTGGATCCCTGGCCCTTCAAAATTCGATAATAATAGCCATGATAGGGCGTCGCCTGCTCTCCGACCTTATACCCTTCGGCGGATGCTTGCGCCGCCAATTCGCCCAGCGGGCTCGGCTCGCGATCGTCGCGCCAGAACAGCCCATCCTTCTTTCCCGGGCTACTGACAATGCGTTGTGCGTAGACCCCTACCCCCTCGCCGGTGCGATCCTTTTCAGCATATTCGTTCTGGGCATCGACGTAAGCCAGCGAGGTTTGGATAGCGTCCAGTTCATTGCGTCCGATGCGGCGATACAGAATTTCGACACGACCCGCAGCCGGGTCGAACTCCCAGCCAGTCCTGTTGTTCACCAAAGGAATCGGGAATGGAAAATCGTCCGCGCCGAGGATGAGCGTAGCCTTCTTGTTTCCTTCGGCCTTGATGGAATGCTTCGCGTCATAGGCAGAGAGGAAACGTTGCCGCATCTCGGCATCGGCAACATCATCGCCGGACTCGATAATATCTTGCCCGTCTTTGCCGAGGACCTTGAGCATCGCGCTCCTCGTGCCGGTCTTGACCGCGGCAGCCAGCGCCGCCGCAGCGTCCTCCGGCGAGGGAAAGGCTTGCTGCGCCTGGGACGCAGAGGTGGTCAACAGCGCCACTGCCACGATTGCAGCGAGGCCCACCGAACCAGCGCGATGGAGCGATTTCAGCCTGATCATGGCGAGACCTCCGCTGGCATGGGTATCTTTGCGCCGCCGGCAAGCCAGTCAGTGTAAGTGCGGAGCTTCAATCCCAGCTGTTCGTAATGGACGCGGAGATACCCGTCCCGGCCGCGGGTCACGGCTTCCGGCACCAGGTTCTGCACTTCCTGCGCGATGACGCCGACATAGGCCTTGTGGCTCCCGAGATAGCTGAAACGATAGTAGCCGAGACCATTGGCGAGATGGCCGAGCAGCACGACGTCGTGTTTCAGCGCAATATCGGATCGCCGGCCTCCGCCTCCGCCACCGCGGAAACCTCCGCCTCCGCCGCCACGGAATCCGCCGCCACCGCCGCCGCGAAATGCAGCGCGCTGTCCGCCGCCGGCAAATCGTCCGCCCCCAACGTGACGGACGCCGGCCGGCCGCGCCGCTACCCGGCCGGCCCGCGCTGCTGTGCGTCCGGCCGTCGGACGATTGCGGCTGACGGCCTGCCTGTTACCGGCGCCTTGCCGGCCGCGATCGACGCGCTGGGCGCGATCGGCGACACCGGGCCGGTTCGCTCCCTGACCCACTCCCTGGCCTGGACGCTGGCCCTGACCCAGCCCCTGACGGCCGCCGGCCGGGCGCTGGCTGGCGCCAAATTTCTGCTGCAGGCCTGAATTGTTGTAACGCGCGCCCTGGCGATGCGCCGGATTATGCTGCCAGTGCTCGACGCGGGCGCCGCGGTTGATGTTGATGCCGCCGCCGCCCCAATTGACGCGGCTGCCGCCCCAATATCCGCCGCCGCCCCAGTAGCCGCCGCGCGCCCAGCGGCCAAGCGCGTAAGCACCGCCAAATGCGATGCCGGTCGCGATGATGCCGGCGGCGATGTAGCCGGGATATCCCCAATAGTAGGGATAGGGCGGGTAATCCGCGTAAGGCCAGTCGCCATACACGACAGCCGGCTCGTAATAGGGAACGTAAATGGCGTCTTCCACGGCAGGCTCGATGTAGATCATCGGCCGGCTCTGCTCCTGCCGCACTGTCACGACCTGTTGCGCATTGCTCGAAAGCTTCTTGCGATCATAGGCCTTCGAGCGCAGCCGCTGCACCGCGTCCATCACATCCTGCTGCTGGGCGAGAAACGCTTCGCCAAGCTTTTGCGTCCAGTCGAGACGCTCGCTCATCATCTGTAGGACCGATGGCGCGGCAACGAGCGCCTTCACGCTTGCGTCCCAGCTCTGTTGCTCGGCGGCGGCCTTGAGCGCGTCATCCTTCAACTTGCTGTTGTCCTTCAGCCATCGCTCGGCGCGCACGACCTCGAGCGGATAGGTCGCGGCCATCAGGACGTTGGCGAGAAGCGTGTCAGGATAGAGTGCGATCGGCGCAACCAGTCCATCCAGCTCGGCCGGCTTGAGGAGTTCAGCTGCCGGGGTTGTCGGCGCTGCGGCCGCCGGAGGAGGCGGCGCATTCGGATCGTTCGCCTGGCCCAGCGCCGGATGACTGAGGTGCAGCACACCGAGAATAGTTAGGAAGCAGATTGTTTTGCATAGTCGCATCGGCTCGTGCCTCCTGATTGATTGCGCACGTACGATCCAACCATCTTGACCGGTTCGTGCTTGACTTAGGTCAAAGGAACTCAACGTGGCGGCGGCCAAATGCGACACTTCTCATTCTTCAAGGCGCCAAGTTCGGTGTGGAGCTTTCGGCGGCCTACGCAAACGTGCAGATCACCATGCGGTAACTCGGGCGAAAGTGCGCCGCGGGAACACGGGCGCTTAGCCTCAACCCTGTTTGAAAAGTCGAATCCGTAAACTTCGCCACGACGACAGCGGCGTGTGCGGCTACTACTTCTTCACCTGCGCCGGAAAATGCCGCTGCAGCACGGCCACCGGCTGCGCGTAGGCCTCCTGCAGATCGACGCTCCAGTATTTCAGCTCGTCGAGCGGGATGCGGGCGTCGGTGACGGCGCAGCGGACATAGGTTCCGGGCGAGATCACGCGGAAATCGCCGTCGAGATATTGCACCTGCGCTTCACCGCTGCCCGAGGGGCCGAACTTGTTCAGCAAGATTACACGCTCCGATTCCCTTAGGGGCGACTCAAGCGCCCGGTCAGATCATTTTCGAATTGCGATCTATCATAAATAAGTCGTGGTGTCCGCCCCTGCAAACCCACCGATTTGTGATGGTTTCGAGGCAATCGCGCATGCTAGCCTTTTGGGCATGGACCGCTCTCGCCAGCGCCATAGCAACCCCGGCATGCATCGATGCGCCTTCTGTCAGCAGCCCTGATCCTGACGATCTCTGCGGTCGCCGGCACGGCGCGCGCAGCGCCGCAGCAGGTCGAAATCGCCGCGGGCGCGCTCAAGCTGCACGCCCAGCTCTACAAGCCGGAGGGCAACGGGCCGTTCCCGGCTGTCATCGCGCTGCACGGCTGCGGCGGCCTTTCCGCAGCGAACGAGCCGGTCGCGCCGCGCTATCGCGAATGGACGGAGCAATTGTTGAAGGCCGGTTACGCCGTGCTGTGGCCGGACAGCTTTGGCTCGCGCGAGGTCGGACCGCAATGCCGCGAGAAGGAGCGCAAGGTGCTGGCCCGGCGCGAGCGCGTCGCTGACGTCGCGGCCTCGCGCAAATGGCTGGCCGCGCAAAGCTGGGTGGCGCAGGACCGCATCAGCCTGATCGGCTGGGCCCATGGCGCCAGCGCCGTGCTGTGGGCGGTGCGCCCGCAACTCGCCTCGCGCAGCAAGGAGCCGGATTACCGCTCGGCGATCGCCTTCTATCCGGAATGCCGCATCTCCTCGCGCACCGGCTGGAGCGCCCGGGTGCCGACGTTGCTCTTGATCGGCGCCAGGGACGACGTCGCCGCGCCGCCGCTGTGCAAGCAAATGGTCGACGGCGCCCGCGGCCGCAGCGCGCTGGCGCGCATCGTGGTCTATCCCGCCGCCCCGCACGATTTCGACCGCGCCAATTTGCCGCTGCGCGCGCTCGACGGCAACGATCCCACGACGCCCGAGCACGGCCATATCGGCACCGATGCGGATGCCCGCGCCGACGCGCAGAAGCAGGTTTCTGCCTGGCTGGCGCGGTAGGGCTATTTGGCCTTCGACACCGGCGCCGTCTGTGACCACTTGCGATAGAGATTGATCGTCTCTTCGTATTCTTCCTTTGCAGGCTTTTCGTCGGCAACCTTTGCGTCGTCTGCGATTCCGCTCAGCAGATATTGTTCGACTTTCTTGAGGAAGATTCTTTCAAGCTGGTCGCGCACGATGACTTCATCGTAGAACCCGCTTCTTACGCCAATGGCGATCGTCTCGAAGTAATTGAGCAAGCTTTCCAGATCGAACCGATACTTGCCTGGATTGTCCCCCAGCGAATCAGGTGCCATCAACAATCTGCGCGCCGCGCGATCCAGAAGCAGGTCGGTGTCATAACGATCGCACGCCGTAAGAGTTCTGTTGATTTTTGCATCTTTCCTGGCCGACCGGATCTGTACCGCCGCAAAGACCACAAGAAAGAGGGTTAGGACCGTGTAGGCGACGGCTGCCACCGCGCTGATGGCTGTCCAAGCCGCGCCGTTGAGTCCCCAGCACACATCGCCCAGCTTAAGGCAATCTGGCGCATGAAAATACAGAATTATGAGCACGACAAAAAGCCCGAACGCCAACAGGCCAAGTCCGGAAACGACGACCAATTGTTTTGGAATCTTCAAGGAATGATCCCGCCGCCATGTTCATCGTGATTGTGTGCTAGAACAAACTCCCCTGATCGGCCGATTGGGCCGCGCGCCGTCGCCGCGCTTCGCGCGCTGCTGACCTCGGCGGACTTGCCGGCACAACGGGGACCGCAGGACGATCGACATCCGCGGTGACGCCGACATTGCCGTCGGCGAACTCGACCGACAGGCGCGCATGCGGGCCCACAGCGGCCGCGCTGTGCACCGGATGACCGTCATGGTCGCGCACCAGCGCGAAGCCGCGGGCGAGCACGCCGCGATAGGAGAGCGCGGTGAGCAATTGGCCGCGATGGGTCACCTGCGCATCGAGCCGCTCCAGCAGCGTGTCGATCGCGCGGGTCGCACGGTCGGACAGGCGATGCACGCGCTCACGCGCTCGCGCAATCTGTTGGCGCTGCGCCTGCGCATTGGCGAGCTTCGAGGCCTTGAAGCGCTGTTCGAGCCCGGCAAAGCGCTCGCGGCGGCGATGCAACAGCGAGCGCGCCGAATGGGTCAGGCGCTCGCCGCCGGTTGCGAGGCGCGAGCGCGCATGCGTCATCTGGGCGTGCAGCACGCGCAAGGTCAGCCGCGCGCTGGAGGCGGCGAAGCGGCGGAAATGCGCGTGCGTGTTGGCTCTCAGCCCGCGCGGCAGGGCGCCGCCGGCGGCATCGAGGCGCTGGCGCGGGATGGCGAGCAGTTCGCTGGCGGCGGGCAACGCACGCGTTGCGGCGCGCAACTCGTTGCGGCGGCTCTCCTGCGCGCGCTGCCAGCACATCACCGTGCGCCGCGCGAGGCTTTCGACCTCCGCAAACAGCTCGCTGCGCACCGGCACCGCCATTTCGGCCGCCGCCGTCGGCGTCGGCGCGCGCTTGTCGGCGGCGAAATCGATCAGCGTGATGTCGGTCTCGTGGCCGACCGCGGAGATCAAGGGGATCACGCTGGCGGCGGCAGCGCGCACCACAATCTCTTCGTTGAACGACCAGAGGTCCTCCAGCGAGCCGCCACCGCGGGCAACGATCAGCAGATCGGGGCGGGGAATGCGCCCGCCCTCGGGCAACGCGTTGAAGCCGCGGATGGCGCTGGCGACCTGCTCGGCCGAGCCTTCGCCCTGCACCTTCACGGGCCAGACCAGCACGCGGCGCGGAAAGCGGTCCTGCAGGCGGTGCAGGATGTCGCGGATCACGGCACCCGTGGGCGAGGTGACGACGCCGATCACCTCCGGCAGCCAGGGCAATTCCTGCTTGCGCGCCGCGTCGAACAGCCCCTCGGCGGCGAGCTTCTTCTTGCGCTCCTCGAGCAAGGCCATCAGCGCGCCGACGCCCGCGGGCTCCAGCGCCTCGATGACGATCTGGTAGGCGGACTTGCCGGGGAAGGTGGTAAGCTTGCCGGTGGCGATCACCTCCAGCCCTTCCTGCGGCTTGAAGCGCATGCGGACGTGGTTGAACCGCCAGATCACCGCATCGATCTTGGCGTTCTCGTCCTTCAACGCGAAATAGCAATGGCCGGAGGAATGCGGCCCGCGGAAGCCGGAGATCTCGCCGCGCACCCGGACATGGCCGTATGCGTCCTCCACCGTCCGCTTCAGCGCGTTGGACAGTTCGGAGACGGTGAATTCGGGTGCGTTGGCAAGCTGTTCGGCAGGCATCTCAAGCGATTCGGTGTTTGGGCTTTGTTCGCAAGGTAGGGGCATTCGGGCCGCTACGCCAATCGATGACAGGTATTATGGTATGGTTATGCGGGCTACTTGCAGCGCTAGGCGGACTCATGCGAACCGGGGGCCATCGAACATCCCCATCGTCCGGCGCTTTCCATGAAAATCCTGGTTATCGGTTCCGGCGGCCGCGAGCACGCTTTGGCATGGAAGATCGCGGCGTCTCCGCTGGTGACCAAGCTGTGGTGCGCGCCGGGCAATGCGGGGATCGCGAAGGATGCCGAATGCGTTCCGATCGACATCACCGATCATCCGGCGGTGATCGAGTTCTGCAGGAAGAACGCCGTTGACTTCGTCGTGGTCGGGCCCGACGCGGCGATCGCGGCAGGGATCGTCGATGATCTCAACGCGGCCGGCTTCAAGGCGTTCGGGCCGACCAAGGCGGCAGGCAGGCTGGAGAGCTCGAAGAATTTCACCAAGGCGCTGTGCCGCGCCAACAACATCCCGACCGCTTCCTATGAGCATTTCTCCGATGCGGAAGCCGCGCGCGCCTATGTCCGCAAGCAGGGCGCGCCGATCGTCGTAAAAGCCGACGGGCTTGCCGCGGGCAAGGGCGTCGTGGTGGCGATGACGGAAGCCGAGGCGTTGGCTGCGGTCGACATGATGTTCGGCGGCGGCTTTGGCGCATCGGGTGCGGAAGTCGTCATCGAGGAGTTCATGGTCGGCGAGGAGGCCTCGTATTTCGCGCTGTGCGATGGCGAGCACGCGCTGCCGCTCGCAACCGCGCAGGACCACAAGCGGGCCTTCGACGGCGACAAGGGGCCAAACACCGGTGGCATGGGCGCCTACTCGCCGGCGCCTGTCATGACCGAGGCGATGTGCACGCGCGTGATGGAGGAGATGATCAAGCCGACGCTGCGCGCGCTGAAGGAGATGGGATGCCCCTACAAGGGCGTGCTCTATGCCGGCGTGATGGTGACCAAGGATGGCCCGAAGCTCGTCGAGTACAACGCGCGGTTTGGTGATCCCGAGTGCCAGGTGCACATGCTGCGCATGATGAGCGACATCGTGCCGGCGCTGATTGCGTCGGCCGACGGGCAATTGAAGAACTTCAGCCTGCGCTGGTATGACGATGCCGCGCTTACCGTAATCATGGCGACCAAGGGCTATCCCGGCGATTACGGCAAAGGCTCTGTGATTGAAGGGCTGGATGAAGCTGCGAAGGTCGAGGGCGTCGAAATCTTCCACGCCGGCACGGCGATGAGGGATGGCAGCATCGTCGCCAATGGCGGCCGCGTGCTGAACGTCTGCGCGCTCGGCAAGAATGTGACGGAGGCGCAGCGCCGTGCCTACGAGGCCGTCGACCGCATCAAATGGCCGGAAGGCTTTTGCCGCCGCGACATCGGCTGGCAGGCGGTGAAGCGGGAACGGGGCGGTTAGCAGCGTCATTCCAGACGACGCGCAAAGCGCGTCGATCCGGAATCTCGAAGTTGTTGAGCGCCTCTGCTCGAGATTCCGGGTTCGATGCTTCGCATCGCCCCGGAATGACAACTACAGCAAATCCCCACCCGCCGCACTCGCCGTGGTGCCATGCTCGCGGAACGCCTTGATGACGTTCTTGCCGATCTTCCACTTGTGCACCTCGTCGGGTCCGTCGACCAGCCGCTGCGAGCGCACCTGGGTGTACCATTTGGCGAGCGGCGTATCCTGGGAGAAGCCGAGCGCGCCGTGCAACTGGATCGCGGTGTCGATCACCTTGTGCACCATGTGGGCATGGAAAATCTTGGCGATCGAGTTCTCCTGGCGGATGTCCAGGCCCTTCTCGGCCTTGTAGGCGATGTGCAGCAACATCAGCCGGCCGATATAGAGCTCGCTGGCGCAATCGGCGAGCATGAACTGCACGGCCTGGCGGTCGGCGAGCAATTGCCCGAAGGTCGAGCGCTTGGTGACATGCGCCACCGCCATGTCGAGCGCGCGCTGGGCTTTGGCGACATTGTGCATGCCATGGCGCAACCGGCCATAGGCGAGGCGGTGCTGGCCCATGGCAAAGCCGTTGCCTTCGCCGCCGACGAGATTGTCGGCCGGCACCTTCAGATCCCTGATCTCGATCTCGGAGTGGCCGCCGTGCAGGACATCGTCATACGGGCCTTCGATGGCCATGTTGGCGACGTTGCGCTTGATCTTGTAGCCTGGATTCGGCAGCTCGACGATAAAGGTCGAATATTGCTTGTGACGCGGCGCGTTCGGATCGGTCTTGGCCATGACCAGCGCCATGTTGGCGACGCTCGCCGAAGAGGAGAACCACTTTTCGCCGTTGAGGATGTAGTTCTCGTTGCCGTCCTTCACCGCCGTGGTCTGCATGCCGGTGGCGTCGGCGCCGGCGGCCTTCTCGGTCATCGAGAAGCAGATGCGCTTGTCGCCATTCAGCAGGGGTTTGAGGAACTTCTCCTTCTGGTATTCCGTGCCATGGGCGAGGATCGTCATCATCGAGGCATCGTCGGGCCCCTGAGTGTTCATCGAGAGCGCGCCGAGCATGCTTTCGCCGAGCTCCATCTGCACCAGCGCATTCGCCAGCGGACCGAGGCCCATGCCGCCATATTCCTTTGGCACCCACGGACACCACAGGCCCTGCGCGCGGGCCTTGTTCCGTAAGGGGCCCAGCACATCGGCCAGCGGTTTTTTCTCGAGTTCCTTCTCGGCCGGAATGCATTCGTCATGTACCCATTTGCGCACCTTCTCGCGGATTGCCTTGGCCTCAGCCGGAATTTCGAAATTGATCGACATGGCACTTCCTCTGGCTTCTTGCTGGTGGGGCTTGGCCGATGGCATAAACCCGTGGCGCGCCGGCGGCAACGCAAACAAAGTTTGAAGCAACGAACAAAGTTTGAAAGGCGCCGTCCCGCAAGGAGAATGCGCATGCCCGATCTCGCCGATCTCTTCCCCGGCTTTGGCGCCGAATGGATCAACACCTCCGCGGGGCGCATCTTCGCCCGCACCGGCGGCAAGGGGCCGCCGCTGCTCCTGCTGCACGGCTTTTCCGAGACGCATGTGATGTGGCACCGCGTGGCGCCGCAGCTCGCCGACGCCTTCTCGCTGATCATTGCCGACCTGCCGGGCTATGGCTGGTCGGACATGCCCGAGAGCGACAACGCGCACACGCCCTACACCAAGCGCGCGATGGCGAAGGTGATGATCGAGGCGATGGAGCAACTCGGCCATGTGCAGTTCGCGCTGGCCGGCCACGACCGCGGCGGCCGCGTCGCCTATCGGCTGGCGCTCGATCATCCCGGACGTCTATCCAAGCTCGCCGTGCTCGATATCCTGCCGACCTACAATTATTGGGAGCGCATCAACCGGCTCTATGCGCTGAAGATCTATCACTGGACGTTCCTGGCACAGCCCCATCCGTTGCCGGAGACTTTAATCGCAAGCAATCCGGACTTCTTCCTGAAATTCAAGATGGCGAGCCAGACCAAGTCGAAGACGCTGGACGAGATCGATCCGCGCGCGCTGGAGCATTATCTGGCGCCGTTCCGCGATCCCTCGCGCGTGCATGCGATGTGCGAGGACTATCGCGCCGGCGCCTATGCCGATTACGAGATCGACAAGGCCGATCACGACACGGCCAAGAAGATCACGATCCCGATGCTGGCGCTGTGGGGCGACGCCGGCATTGCGACGGCCGCTGCAACGCCGCTCGACACCTGGAAGACCTGGGCAACGAATGTCTCCGGCTCGCCGGTCGACAGCGGGCATTTTCTCACCGAGGAGAACCCGGACGCGACGGCAAGACTGCTGCGCGAGTTCTTTACCGCCTGACCCGGAAAAATTCCTTCAGCAGCGTTGCGGCTTCGCTTTCCCCGACCGCCGAATAGACTTCCGGTGCGTGATGGCAGGTCGGAGAAGCAAAGAAGCGCACGCCGGAATCGACCGCGCCGCCCTTGGGATCGGCCGCGCCGTAATAGAGCCGTCGGATGCGCGCGAACGAGATCGCGGCCGCGCACATCGTGCAGGGCTCCAGCGTGACATAGAGGTCGCAATCGACCAGGCGCTCGGTGCCGATCTTCTCGGCGGCCTCCCGGATGGCCAGGATTTCGGCGTGCGCAGTCGGGTCGCGATTACTGAGGGTGCGATTGCCGGCCGTGGCAATCACCTCATACCCCCTGACGATCACGCAGCCGATCGGAACTTCGCCCGATTTTCCGGCATTTTCCGCCGTTTTCAGCGCCAAATCCATGAAAGAAGGGGTCGCGATGCCTCGTATCATTGGAAGAAACCTGCTACTAGCTGCGCCTTCAGCAAAAGTGGATACCGGTTTTGCGTGAGAATGCGGCCCGAGAGGCGGGCGCGCATAATTGCCTTTTGATCTGCCCCAAATGAGTTCTGCGAGACCTTTCATGCCCCGCGACAGCGACAAAAACAACGATTCCCGCGGCCGGCGTGATCGGCCGCCCGGCAAGGGCCGTTCCGGCGCCGCCCGCGGCCCGGAGAAGAAATTCGCCAAGCGCGCTTTTGACAAGGGCGATAGCGGCAGGCGTCCCTATGCCGGCAATCGCGATGACCGTCCGCCGCGCCGCAGGGACGACGATGTGCCGCGCCGCGACTATAGCGACCGGCCGCGCGCGGCGCGTTTTGACAGGGACGACCGCGGGCGTGGCGAGAAGCGCGATTTCAAGCCGCGTGGCGACCGTCCGAAGTTCGACCGCGGCGATCGTGCGCCGCGCGGTGAGCGTGCCGAGGGGCGTTTCTCGGATCGCAAGTTCGGCGACCGGCCACGCGCACCGAGGTTTGACCGCGACGACCGTGGACGCGGCGAGAAGCGGGACTTCAAGCCGCGCGGAGATCGTCCGAAATTCGATCGCGGCGATCGTCCGAAGTTTGATCGTGACGATCGCGTGCCGCGTGGCGAGCGCCGCGAAGGCCGCGCCGAGGGACGCTTCTCCGAGCGCAAATTCTCCGACCGGCCGCGCAAGGATTTTGGCAGTCGCGATCGCAACAGGGATTTTGCAAGCCGCGACCGCGGTGAGATGAAGCCGTGGCGGAAGCGTGAAGACCGCGCGGGGGATGATCGTGGCGGTGATCGTCCGCGGTTCTCTCGTGACCGCGGGGAGCGCCCCAAGTTCGATCGTCCGCGCGAGCGCGGAACGGATCGCGATTTCGACCGTCCGCGCCGGGATCGGCCCGAGGGCCGGATGGACTGGCAGGAGCATCCACGCAGCGAGCGCCGCGGGGATCGCAAGAGCGACCCCGGCGATCGAAAGAGCGACCCCGGCGATCGCTTCGCCGACCGGCCGCGCCGCGACAATGAGGACGACAGCAAGATCTTTGCCAAGCGTCCCGCGTTTGGCGGCCGCGGCGCCTATCGCGAGCGCAAGGGCGATTTCGATCGCCGGAGCCAGCGCGAGGAGCCGAAGCCGAAGAAAGCCGGCGAGCGCATCGCAAAAGTGCTGGCGCGCGCCGGGCTCGCCTCGCGCCGCGATGCCGAGGAGATGGTGACGCAAGGCCGCGTCACCGTGAACGGCCGCGTTATCAATTCGCCGGCGCTTGACGTCACCGCCAACGATGTCGTGGCTGTCGACGGCAAGCCATTGCCGCCGCGCGAGCGCACGCGGCTCTTCATGTATCACAAGCCGCGCGGGCTGATGACGACGCATGCCGATCCCGAAGGGCGGCCGACGGTGTTCGACAATCTGCCGGAAGGCCTGCCGCGGCTGATCTCGATCGGCCGGCTCGACTTCAACACCGAGGGCCTCCTGCTGCTCACCAATGACGGCGGGCTCGCGCGCACGCTGGAACTACCCGACACCGGCTGGCTGCGCCGCTATCGCGTACGCGCTCATGGCGAGGTCACGCAGGCCCAGCTCGACGAGTTGAAGAGAGGCGTCGAGGTCGATGGCGTCAAATACGGACCGATCGATGCGACGCTGGAGCGCGACCAGGGCGCCAATGTCTGGCTGGTGTTTGCGATCCGCGAGGGCAAGAACCGCGAGGTGCGCAACGTGATGGCGCACCTTGGCCTTGAAGTGAACCGGCTGATCCGGGTGTCCTACGGGCCGTTCCAACTCGGCGAACTCGCCGAGGGCCAGGTCGAGGAGGTGAAGACGCGGGTGCTGCGCGAGCAGCTCGGCGAGCGTGTCGCGAAACTTGCCGGCGCCGACTTTGCGCGTCCGGAACAGAATGAGCCTGATGAGGAAGGCGAGGCGCCGCGCGGCAAAAAGCCGTTCAAGCCGGCGGGCAAGAGCGCGCTGATCGCTGACCGCAAGGGCCGCCGCGTGCTGGTGCAGCGCACCGGCAGCGAGGAAGCGCGCGAGCGCAACGAGGAAGAGAATGCCGGCTACGGTCCGCCGCGTCGCCCCAAACGCGGCTATCACGGCAAGCGCGATCTCAGGCCGCGGGACGAATAGTGCGATGCGAGTGGTCGGCGGACGATTGAGGGGTCGCAATCTGGCGTCACCCTCATCGCGCGAGATCCGTCCGACCGCGGATCGCCTGCGCGAGTCCGTGTTCAACATTCTGATGCACGCCTATAACAATCCGATCGAAGGCGCACGCGTGCTCGATCTCTTCGCCGGCACCGGCGCACTCGGCATCGAGGCGATCTCGCGCGGGGCGAAGTTCGCGCTGTTCGTCGACAATGGCGCGGAGGCGCGGGCGCTCCTGCGCAACAATGTGGAGTCGCTGGGTCTTGGCGGCGTGACAAAGGTCTATCGACGCGACGCCACCAATCCCGGGCCGGCGCATCCGGTCGAGCCGTTTTCGCTCGTGTTCCTCGATCCGCCCTATGGCAAGGGCCTGGCGAAGCAGGCGCTGGCCGCGCTGCGCGAGGGCGGCTGGCTGATACCGGGCGCGCTTCTGGTGGTGGAGGAGGCGAAAGCGGCCGTATTCGCTGCGCCCGAGGGTTTCGCAGAACTGGAACGGCGGGCGTATGACGATACGGAGTTTGTGTTTCTGCGTAACCAATCGTAGTGCGGATCGACATCTGCTTGATCCGCCGACTTCGCGCTACATCACACCTTTCGGCCCATTCATCTTGTAGCAGACGCGTCTCGCTTTCGGATCGTGAACCATGGTCAATTCTCCCGCCGAACTCGCAACTCGACTCGAACAGTCCGTCAAGCAGCTGCGAGGTACGGGCGATGACGCCGCGCTGCTTGCTGCTGCGCGCGCCGCCGCCGACCAGGTCGAACAACACCTTGGCGCGCAGCACGATGGTGCGCGCGAAGCGCTCAAGGTGATCCAGCGATTGACGTTCAACGTCGCGGCCGATTGCTGGCCAGGCTGGAGCGTTTCGGACAAGCCGATCGAACCGGATAATCTGCTGGCGGCGCGCGAACTTGCAGAACGCTCGCTGGGCCTGGTGCGGACCTTGGAACTCGGACCAATGCGCGAGGGAACGGGCATCTGGCTGGTGGGCGCTTTCGATCTCGCGCTCGGTCGATATGATGAGGCTATCCGTATCCTTCGCGACGCGCGTCAGCATTATGTCGCTGCGAGCGCGCCTGGCCTGGTGCTGCTGACGGACGGCTATGTCGTGATCGCGCGGCAGCTCGAGGGCCAGGTCTCAGCGGATGGCGAAGGTCTCGATCAGGTCTGCGCGCGGATCGCGGCAGGCGGGTTCAAGGACCGCGATGCCTGGATCGTGCAGCTGCGCACTGCGTTTGATGTCTTCGCCCGGTGACAGTTCAGCGCGGGCCCGCTACCTCAGCCAGGATTCTAGATATTGCTTCGTAGGGTGGGCAAAGCGAAGCGTGCCCACCTTTCTCGCGCCGGTGCCCCAGAAGGTGGGCACGGCGCATGAGCGCCTTTGGCCCACCCTACGAATTCTCTATCTCCTTCCGAACAGCTTCTCGATATCCGCGAGCTTCAACTCCACATAAGTCGGCCGGCCGTGGTTGCACTGGCCGGAATTCGGCGTGTCTTCCATCTCGCGGAGCAGCGCGTTCATCTCTTCCGGCTTGAGGCGGCGGCCGGCACGGACCGAGCCGTGGCAGGCCATGGTGGCGGCGACGTGCATCAGGCGGCGCTCCAGCGGCAGCGCCTCGTCCCATTCGGCCATGTGTTCGGCGAGGTCGCGCAGAAGCCCGGCTGCGTTGGTTTTGCCGAGCAGCGACGGCGTCTCGCGCACGGCGACCGCACCAGAGCCGAAGGATTCGATGGCGAGCCCGAAGGAGGCCAGTTCTTCGGCGCGATCGAGCAGTTTTTCGACGGTTGCTTCATCGAGCTCGACGATTTCGGGAATCAGCAGGATCTGCCGCTGCACGCCGTTCCTGGCGAGCGAGGCCTTCAGCTTCTCATAGACGATGCGCTCATGGGCGGCGTGCTGGTCCACCACGATCAACCCGTCGCGGGTTTGCGCTACGATATAGGTCTCGTGGATTTGCGTGCGTGCCGCGCCGAGCGGACGGTCGAGCAGATCGGCAGATGGTGCTTCCTGGAAGCGCACGTCCGCGGTCGGCGCGCCGACGTCGAAAGACGTTTGTTCGCGCTCGGCGAAGGCCGGCGCGGCGGACCCTTCGAAGCTCGGCAGCGGCGTAACGGGATAGGATGGCGAGCGCCGCCAATCCCAATTGCCCGGACGTGGCGCAAAAGAGGGACGGAAAGCGGAGATCGCCGCGCCATCGGTATTGGCGGCGGTGCGCTTGCCCTCGCGCGCAAGACCTTCCTTCAGTGCATGCACGATCAGCGCCCGCACGAGGCCGGCATTGCGGAAGCGCACTTCCGTTTTCGCCGGATGCACATTGGCATCGACCTCTTGCGCATCGAGCGTGACGAACAGCGCCACCACCGGATGACGGTCGCGCGGCAGATAATCGGCGTAGGCCGCCCGCACCGCGCCGAGGATCAGCTTGTCGCGCACCGGGCGGCCGTTGACGAAGAGATATTGGCCGAGCGCATTGGCGCGGGTCAGCGAGGGCGCGGCGGCAAAACCTTCGACGAGGACGCCGTCGCGTTCGGCGCGCACCTCGATGGCGCTGCTGCGGAAATCGGCGCCAAGGATATCGCCCAGCCGCGTGAGCCGACCCGGTGCGCCAGGCAGGGCGGCCGCCCAGGTCACCGGCGCGCGCTCCTCGCCCGCCAGTGTGAAGGCGATATCGGGCCGCGCCATCGCAAGCCGCCGCACCACCTCGCGGATCGCCTCGGCCTCGGTGCGGTCGGTCTTCAGGAATTTCAGCCGGGCCGGCGTTGCATAGAAGAGGTCGCTGACCTCGACGCGGGTGCCGTGGCCGAGCGCGGCCGGCATGATGTCGGACTTCACGCCGCCCTCGACCGAGAGCGACCAGGCATGCGGCTCGCTGGCATGGCGCGTGGTGATGCCGAGTTTTGCGACCGCACCGATCGAGGGGAGGGCCTCGCCACGGAAACCGAGCGTGCGGATGCGCAGCAGATCCTCATCGTCGAGCTTGGAGGTGGCGTGCCGCTCCACCGACAAGGCAAGGTCCATGTGTGTCATGCCGCCGCCGTCATCAGTGATGCCGATGCGCCGCCTTCCGCCGCCGTCAGTGAAGATGTCGATGCGGCTGGCGCCGGCATCGATGGCGTTCTCGATCAGTTCCTTCACCACACTCGCGGGACGCTCGACCACCTCGCCGGCGGCGATGCGGTTGACGACCTGTTCGGGGAGCTGGCGGACGGGCATAGGCGAGTTTACAGGACGATTCGAGGCTCTCGCCTATTCTAGGCGGCCCTGCCGGCAAATGCATGGGTCGCCGGACAATCCATCCCCCGCTTTGCATAAGACCGGGCTATCACGTTGAAGATGCTGGCTTTCGTTCCCGTCACCTCGACGCTTCGCGGGATTGTGGGGCCGCGTGCGGCGGTATATCGTTTAGAAAAATTATAAATGGAGGAACGCCATGTGCCATCTCTTCGCGCACCAGCCGCAACGCGACTATGAATCGCAGACCCGATCGCTACGGATCGATGGCCATTGCACCTCAATCCGGCTGGAAATGTCGTTCTGGGACACCCTCGAGGAAATCGCCGCCAAGGAGGGGATGAGCCTCGCCAAGTTCCTCACGACGCTGCATAACGAGGTGCTCGACCATCACGGCGAGGTCAACAATTTTGCATCCCTGTTGCGCTGCTCCTGCCTGATCTACCGCTCCAGGAGCGCGACCGCCGCGGTTCCGCAGACTCCTCCGACCGCCGCCGCGATTCTCGATGCGGCCGAATAGGCTTCGGGCCATATCAAAGCAGAAGCGGCTCTGTCCTGACGGGACAGAGCCGCTTTTGTTTGTTTTGACGGCTAGATTTCTTTCTTCTGCATCGCGCCGGCAATGTGGTCGGCCTGACGGATCGCCAGCGAGACGATCGTCAGCGTCGGATTGCAGGCGGCACCGGAGGTGAACTGGCTGCCGTCGGAGATGAACAGGTTCTTGATGTCGTGGGTCTGCCCGAACTTGTTCACCACGCCGTCCTTCGGCTTCTCGCTCATCCGGTTGGTGCCGAGGTTGTGCGTGCTCGGATAGGGCGGCGTCGGGTAGGTCACGGTGGCGCCGACCGCTTCGTAGACCGCGGCCCCCTGCTTGTAGGCGTGTGTGCGCATCGCGACGTCATTGGGGTGGTCGTCGAAATGCACGCTCGCGACCGCCATGCCGAACTTGTCCTTGGCCTTCGGATCGAGCGTGATGCGGTTTGTCTCCTGCGGCATGTCCTCGCCGACCAGCCACATGCCGGCCATCCGCGGATAGCCTTCCATCGCACTCGTAAAGGAACGGCCCCAGGCGCCCGGATTGAGGAACGCCGCCATGAATGGCACGCCGATCGACAGCGTCTCCATCTCGTAGCCGCCGACGAAGCCGCGCTTCGGATCGTTTATCGACTCGTCGCGGATGATGCCGGCCATTGTGGTGCCGCGATACATGTGCACCGACTTCTCGAACGCCGCGTAGACGCTGCCGGTCATGTGCCGCATATAGTTGCGGCCGACCTGGCCGGACGAGTTGGCGAGACCATTCGGGAACATGTTGGAGGCGCTGTTGAGCAGGAGCCGCGGGCTTTCGATCGAGTTACCCGCGACCGCTACCACGCGCGCCTTCTGCCGCTGCATCGCGCCGCTCTCGTCGGCATAGACCACGCCGGTGACCTTGCCGGAGGCGTCGTGCTCGATCTTGATCACCATGCTGTTGGGGCGCACCTCGAGATTGCCGGTAGCCTCACCCTTCGGGATTTCAGTGTAGAGCGTCGACCATTTCGCGCCCGACTTGCAGCCCTGGAAGCAGAAGCCGATCTGCTGGCAGGCGCCGCGGCCGTCGCGCGGCTCGCTGTTGATCGCC
>Ga0081540_1001555_pt1 | contig 19669 bp, 14 predicted proteins | sample TabmetS2T1R1_FD_71024 | JGI IMG/M metagenome (GOLD analysis project Ga0081540, IMG submission 71024) | Tabebuia heterophylla rhizosphere microbial communities from the University of Puerto Rico - S2T1R1 | ecosystem: Host-associated > Plants > Roots > Rhizosphere ... | reverse complement strand
CATTCCAGCTGGATCTCGCCTGCCAAGTGTTTCTGGCCTTGATCGGCGCACTCTCGCTCATGCTGCTCACCGGCTATGCCGGACAGATTTCGCTGGGGCATGCCGGCCTACTCGCGGCGGGCGCGTTCACGGTGGGAATCCTGTTCCGGGAGGTCAATGCGCCGTTCTGGATCACGCTTCCCGCGGCGGCGGCGGTGGGAGGGCTCCTCGGCATCATCTTTGGCTTGCCGTCGCTGCGCTTGCGCGGCCTCTATCTCGCCGTGAGCACGCTCGCGTTGCATTTCGTCGTGATCTATCTCGGCGGCGAATACGAGGCGCGGCGCGGTTTCTCGACCGGCATTGTCATCGATCCGCCCAAGCTCGGCGGGGTTTCGATCACGGACGCCCGGGCGTGGTACTTCATTCTTCTCGGCGCGGCAGCAGCGACGCTCCTCGTCTGCCTCAACCTTCTGCGCGCGCGTACCGGCCGCGCCTGGCGCGCGCTGCGCACGCGTGAGACCGTCGCCGAGGCGCTCGGCATCGGCGTTGCCTCCTACAAGCTGCTGGCCTTCGTGATCAGCTCCGCCGCGACCGCGGTCGCCGGTGCGCTGTTCGCCTACTACCGCGGGTTTGTTTCCGTAGAGGCGTTCTCGCTCTTTCTCACCATCCAGTATCTCGCCATGGTGATTATCGGCGGCATGGGCTCGCTGCTCGGCGCGCTGCTCGGGGCGATCTTTGTCACCCTCTTTCCCTACATCATCGAAATCGGCCTGTTCGCGCTGCCCGGCGCGCAGCGCCATGCCAGCCTGCTGTTTGCGGTGAATTACGCTGCTTTCGGACTGGTCATGATCCTGTTCCTGATGTTCGAGCCGCTCGGGCTCGTCGGCATGTGGCGGCGCATGCAAAGTTACTTTCTGTTGTGGCCGTTCAAGCATCGCCCGGCCGCGGGATCGCGCGGATGACCGCTGCACTGTTGACGATCGAGAAGCTCGAAGTGGTGTATCACCGCGCCATATCGGCGGTGCAGGGCATCACACTGGCGGTCGACCCGGGAAGCATCGTCGCGCTATTGGGAACGAACGGCGCCGGCAAAACCACGACATTGCGGGCGATCTCCGGCTTTCTCGGCATCGACGACGCGCGCGTCACCGAAGGCGCGATCGTCTTCAAGGGCGAGCGCATCGAGAATCGTCCACCGCACGAGAACACGCGGCGCGGGATCGTGCTGGTGCCCGAGCGCGACAAGGTATTCCCCAATCTCACGGTTGCCGAGAATCTCGCGGCGCCGCTTGCGCGCGCCGCGGCGGCCATGGAGCGCCGGCGGCGAGAGGCGCTCGCCTATGAGTTCTTCCCGCAACTCGCCGAGTTGCGCCATCGCGTCGGCGGCCTTCTTTCCGGGGGCGAGCGGCAAATGCTGGCGCTCGCCAGCGGCCTCGTCTGCGAGCCTGAACTCCTGCTGGTCGACGAGCTTTCGCTCGGCCTCGCGCCCGTGCTGGTGGAGGATTTGCTGCGGCGGCTGGCCGAAATCCGCCGCCAGCTCGGCATCGCCGTTTTGCTCGTGGAACAAAGTGCGACGGTGGCGCTCGACATCGCCGACTACGGTTACGTGATGGAAAATGGACGCATCGTGCTCGACGGCACGGCCGAGCGCCTTCGCCGGCATCCCGACATCCAGGAATTCTATCTGGGGCGCAAGAGCGGCGAGCGAAGAAGCTATCGCGAGGTCAAGCAATATCGCCGCAGCCGGAGATGGTATGGCTGAGCTGGAGATCGATCGCCTGACACTGCGGTTCGGCGGCCTGACGGTGCTCGAGGGCGTTTCGCTCGCGCTGGAAGCGGGCGAGCTGTTTGCGCTGATCGGCCCCAACGGCGCCGGCAAGACAAGCGTGCTCAACTGCGTGAGCGGCATCTACCACGGCGAGGGAGAGATCCGCTTTCGCGGCCGCAACATCGTCGGGCGCGAGCCGCACGAGATCGCTCGCCTCGGGCTTGCGCGCACCTTCCAACACGGCGAACTGTTTCCGCAGATGTCGGTGCTGGACAATCTCCTGACCGGCCGCCACGCGCGCATTCGCACCAATCCGCTTGCCGAGATGCTGTTTCTAGCATCGGTGCGGCGCGAGGAAGTGCGCCACCGCGAGGCGGTCGAGGGCATCATCGAGTTCGTCGAGCTCGAGCGCTATCGCCATGCGCCCGTGGATGGCCTGCCTTTCGGCATCCAGAAGCTGGTCGGATTTGCACGCGCGCTCGCCCTCGAGCCGGCCATCCTGATGCTCGACGAGCCATCGGCCGGGCTCAATCGCGACGAACGCGAGGACCTGGCGCGCTTCATCCTGCGAATCAAGCACGAGCTCGGCATCAGCATGATCTGGATCGAGCACGACCTCGAAATGGTTGCCGATCTGGCCGATCGCATCCACGTGCTCGATTACGGACGGACGCTGGCCGAGGGCGCGCCCGGCGCGGTCTTGAAGGATCCACGCGTCGTTGCAGCCTATATCGGGACAAGCGCACGCAGCGCCTGACCGCAGCCCTCCCCGCACGCCGGCCCCCTCTTGGCCGCTCACCGCTGCCGCAGCAATCTGCGGATCACCTTGCCGGTGGTGGTCATCGGCATCTCGGCGATGAAGGCGACCTCGCGCGGATATTCGTGGGCGGAGAGGCGTGTCTTCACGAAGCCCTGGATCTCGGCGGCGAGCGCGTCGGAGGGCGCCTGGCCCGATTTGAGCACGATGAAGGCCTTCACGATCTCCGTGCGCAGCGCATCGGGCTTGCCCACCACTGCCGCCAGCGCCACCGCGGGATGGCGAATGAGGCAATCTTCGATCTCGGTCGGGCCGATGCGGTATCCCGACGAGGTGATCACATCGTCGTCGCGCCCGACGAACTGGAAATATCCGTCCGCATCGACGACACCCTGATCGCCCGTCGTCATCCAATCGCCGAGGAATTTTTCGCGCGTCGCATCGGGCATGCCCCAATACTGCAGAAACATCACCGGGTCCGGCCGTTTGATCGCGATCTGGCCGAGCTCGCCCGGCGCGCATGGCGAGCCGTCCGCGCGAACCACCGCGACGCTGTGCCCGGGCACCGGTTTGCCGATGGCGCCGGGGCGCGAAACGGCGATGGCTGCGCAGGAGGCCAGCACCAGATTGCATTCGGTCTGCCCGTAGAATTCGTTGATGGCGATGCCGAGCGTCGCCTTGCCCCACTCATAGGTCTCGGTGCCGAGCGCCTCGCCGCCCGAGCCGACCGAGCGCAGCGCAATGGGCGCCTTCGGCGGACGTGCCGAGCGCAACATGCGCAGCGCCGTCGGCGGAATGAACGCATTGCGCACGCGCATCTTTGCCATCAAGGCGTAGGCCTGCTCCGGATCGAATTTGTCGAACTTTTGCGCCACGACCGGGACGCCGTAGTGCAACCCCGGAAGCAACACGTTGAGCAAACCGCCGGCCCAGGCCCAGTCTGCCGGGGTCCAGAACCGGTCGCCCGGCTGCGGCAGAAATTCATGCGGGATCTCGATCCCGGGGAGATGCCCGAGCAGCACGCGGTGCGCATGCAACGCGCCTTTCGGCGGACCGGTGGTACCCGAGGTGTAGACCATCAGCGCGGGGTCGTCGACCGTGGTGGCGACCGGCGTGAATTCAGAGGCGGCGCGCGCTAGAACCGCATTGAAGTCCTCAGCCCCGTCCGCCGGTCCATCAATCGACCACACGATTTCGAGCGCATGCGCGGCATCGCGAACGGCCGCGAGCTTGGCGAGCCCTTGCGCATTGCTGATCAGCGCCCGTGCGCCGGAATCCTTTAGCCGATACGAAATCGCCTCGATTCCGAACAACATCGCCAGGGGCAGCGCGATGGCGCCGAGCTTATAGATGGCGATGTGGCACACCGCGACGGCCGGCCCTTGCGGCAACAGCAAGGCGATCCGATCGCCCCTCTTGATCCCGCGGGCAGCGAGCGCGTTGGCGAGCCGATTCGAGGCTTCGCGCAGCGCGCCGTAACTCACCTCCTCCACCTTGCCGTCGCCACGCACGTTGAGAATAGCGGTTCGCGCCGGATCGCTCTGCGCCCAGCGGTCGCAGACATCGACCCCGATATTGTAGCGCGGCGGTATTTGCCACCGAAACGAGCGATAGAGCGCGCCGTAGTCACGTGCGGCCGGAAGGACAGGGGCTGCGTACATGGCGGCGCAGGCTAGTGATGCAACTCCAGGAGGTCCATGGAGGCTCGCCCACCCGATCGAACGGTATTTTGGCCGCCATGCCCGGTGGAACCGCCGGCCAATTTGATGCAACCCGGCAACCTTCCGGCGCGTTTGTTCGATGCACAGGAGTGTTCACTCAAGGCTTAGGAGGGAACCATGGATGACATTGCAACCAAGCCGTCCGCCACCCCGGAACAGAAGGCCGATCGTCCCGCGGAGTGGCGGCCGTTCGAGGGCCTGCGACGGGAAGTCGATCGCCTGTTCGAGGATTTCCAGTTGGGCGCCTGGCGCTCGCCGTTCGGGCGCGGCGCGTTCGACGTCCAACCGTTCTGGCGCGGCGACCTCTGGAGCAGAGCGCCGGCCGTCGACATCGTCGATAAGGAGAACGCCTACGAGTTATCCGCCGAGTTGCCCGGCATGGACGAGAACAATATCGACGTCAAATTCTCCGATGGCACCTTGACCATCAAGGGCGAGAAGCGAGACGAACGGGAGGAGAAGAAGAAAAACTTTTATCTGGCGGAGCGCCGCTATGGGTCCTTCCAGCGTTCGTTCAGCGTCCCGGAGGGCGTCGCCGCCGACCGGATCGAGGCGCATTTCAGGAACGGCGTGCTGACGGTCACCTTGCCGAAGACGCCGCAAGCACGCAAGAACGAGAAGAAGATCCCGGTCAGGCAGGCCTGAGATCCGGCCCTCGCTCTCTAAATGCGCTGGGGCCGCCGGACATCACCGCGTGTGCGCGAGTCTCAGCCTGGCTTTCCGCCGCAGCCTCTTTCCCGAGTCGGCCACACGAACACGGCTCTGCCGGAAGCTCGAGGCCACATTGCTCCATTCGCCCCGCTGCTGCACATGCGCCGGGTCATTGCCGGGCATTGGCCGGGCGAGTCCGTATTTCGCCCCGTGGGCATCGATCCATTTCCAGACTTCTTCCGGATTGGTTCCTTCTACAGCGGTCACGTCGACCGCGCGGCCGTGGCCGTAGCCGCCGGTGCGGCGGCTACCGCCATGCAGCGAGTTGCCGCCGCGCGCCTTGAAGCCAGCGGCGAGGCGTTGGCGATAATCGTCGCGAAATGCGCTAAGCACTGACCAGCGAATGCCCTCGGCATCCATGGCGCGTCCGGCATTGTAGAGCTGCTCCCGAAATCCGGGATCCATGCCGCCGATCACGTAGTCCTGGAGCGCCAGGCCCATGCGGTTGGCGGCGGCCGGGTCCTTCCAGGTGAAGTCGCCGCTCGAATCCTTCTTGGTCGGCGCGCGCTGGTAGACCTCCCACAGGTAATCGTCGATTTCGTCGAGAACCACCATCCCGCGTTTTCGGCGAATCTCGGAGCTTTCCGGCTCCACTTTCTCGCGGGACGGAAACGCGACGAAAGCGCCCACCTTGATCAGCGCGCGCTTGATCAATTCGCGTGCCGCGGCGGCGATCGACACGGGCGGCTCGGGATTGACGAAACGGACGGTTTGCACCGCGCGCGGATAATACGCGCCGGCGTCCTCCTTTTGCTGGGCGACATCGGTGCCTTGTAATTGCACCGGAGGCGGCGCGGCGCGGCGGAAGACGATGGTCTCGTTGTCGACCGATTCAGAGCCGCTCACCGCCGGCTCGGCGTCCCGGTAATTCATGATCGCCAACGCCACCATGCCTGCGAGCAAGGCACAGGAGGCAAGCTTAAGCACAACAAAGGCGTGAGAGAGAATCGCGCTCAACACGATCGCCGGCCCGCGCAGCGCACGCGCGATCCCGCGCCTGCGCAGCGTCAGCGTGATCGTCGGGCGATGCGGCGTCGGCGCCACCGCCGGTCGGCGCGGCGCTTGAGGCGGTCGTATGGGCGTTCGTCGCGCCAACGCAACGGCGCGCGAAGGTCGCACCACAGCGACGAGCTGTCCCGCCAAAGTGAAGCCCCCCGTGCCGATCACTCTGGGCTGAGGACGTCCCGCTGGATCGGCGCGCGCACAGCCCTCCCCAGGGCGACAACGGCGTCAACGCCCGCACTTTCCAGCCAGACGAAAGCGAGTGCTCCCCACCCCGGAAGTAATCCCCAAACGGCGGAAGTTGAATTGAAAAATAAGGAGAAAAATTGACCTCGCGGGGACCAATTGGCGGCGGCGCGTTGCGCCGGGCACCGGTTTAAGACTTCGTACACCACCTTTGCCGCGCGCCGATTCAGTCGCGTTCTACGCCGCGCGCGGGAAAGCATCGCAGCCAGGCTTTGCCTCGCGCGTACGGCCCGCTAAAGAAGGTCGGCGCTAGTGCCGCCGATTTGAAATTCCTGCACCGTGTGTCGCGAGTCCGCCCCAGGAATTTCAAATCGAAAAGCGGTACTAGAATCATAGAGTTACTAGTGCCCTTTGGTTTTCGAAGTTCGTGCCCGAGTGTGCCGCGCTGTATCACGAACTTCGAAAACCGGGCACTAGGAGCGCCGCCGTCAGCCGGGCCGACCACGAGCTACGTCATTGATGACCGAGGAGCCGAGCGCGCGCCGTCCCCCTAAGGGCGACATCGAGTACCGCCTGCTCATCCCATTCCTCGCCCATGTCACGCTGATCCAGACGCTCACGCTCATCATCCGGATCACGACCTCCTACCGCGCGATCGAACTCGGCCTTCCCGTCCTCTGGCTCGGCATCATCGCGACCGGTTTCGCCATCATTCCGGTGTTCACCGCGCTGCAGGTCGGGCGCTGGATCGACCGCGGCAACGACGCGCGCGCGGCGTGGCTGGGCTCCGCGCTGGTGTTCACCGCCTGCATCGGATTCTGGGCATGGCCGCGATCCGCCATGCATCTCCTCGGTTTCTCCGTGCTGTTGGGCTTTGGTCACATGTTCTGCATGGCGGGCCATCAGATGCTGGCGGTACGCGCGGGGGGCAAGCGCAGCCGGGAGACGGCGCTCGGCTACTACATGGTCGCGGCGTCGATCGGACAGGGACTGGGGCCATTCGTGGTCGGTTGGCTCGGCGGCGCGGCGGCGCTGCCACCGACTGGGCTCCTGTTCGAGATCGGCGTCCTCATCGCCGCCGTCAGCATCGTCATCGCGCTATTGATCAGGCCCGCTACGGCCAAGGCCGAGCATCACGACGGCGGTGATTTTATCCCGATCCGACGACTCCTCGCGCTGCGCGGCTTCACGGCCGTCATGGTCTCAAGCGTGGTGACCATCACCGCGCTCGATCTTCTGGTGATCTATCTTCCGGCACTCGGCGCAGAGCGACATATCGACACCAATCACATCGGCCTGATGTTGACCGTCCGCTCGGTCGCATCGTTGGTCTCGCGCGCGTTCTACGCGCGGCTGATCTTCACCATCGGCCGCACGCCGCTGACCTTGATCAGCATGCTCGGCAGCGCCGCGGGGTTTTTGCTCCTGGCACTGCCGCTCTCCCTTCCCGTCATGTACGCGGTTCTCATCGGCTTAGGAGTTGCCATGGGCATCGCCTCGACGCTGACCCTCTCCGGCGTCATGTACCTCGCGCCGCCTGAAGTGTGCGGCACGGCACTGACCTTGCGCATGACCGGCAACCGCATCGGGCAGATCGTGTTTCCGGCGCTCGCGGGTTTGCTTGCCGCCGCGACCGGCGTGGCGGGGATCCTGCTGGCGCTTGGCCTCGGCCTGGCGGCATCGGGCGTCGCCGTCGCGGTGCGCCAACCGACGCCGCCGTCCTGACGCAAATTCGCTCACAGGGAGAACGCGCATGGGCGACCAGATCCGCATCCGCATGGGAGGCTACGCTCCGCCAACCAGCGGCTTCAGCCGCGCGCTCAAGCGCATCGGCGATCGGCTTGCGGCCGAATTCAGCGACCGGGTCGAAATCAAATATGTCTGGAACATCATGGAACTGGGCTACCGCGCCGAGGACATTCTATGGCTGGTCGAGGACGGGGGTCTAACGCTCGGCTACCAGTCCTCGAGCTACCTGACCGATCGCGTGCCGGAGCTCGGTGTCGTCGACCTGCCGTTCCTGCTCGCCAGCACGCAGTCCGCGCGTGCGGCAATGGACGGCGCGCTCGGCGACGTGCTCGCCCGCAAGATCGAGGAGCGCACGAATTTCCGCATCCTCGGCTGGTTCGAGAACGGCTTTCGGCACATCTCGAACCGCATACGCCCAGTGCGCGCGCCTGCGGATCTCGCCGGTCTGCGAATCCGTGTCCTGCCGAGCAAGGTGCAGGCGCGGACGTTCGAATTGCTGGGCGCGGCACCGATGCCGATGGACCTCACGCAGGCCATCGCGCTGATCACCGCCGGAGAGATCGACGCGCAGGAGAATCCGCTCTCGAACACCGTGACCTACGGCGTGCACAAGTTCCATCGCTTCCACACGCTGAGCAATCACTTCTACATTTCGCGGCCGATCTTCCTGCATCGCACCGCCTTCGATTCCTGGCCGGCGGATCTTCAACGCGCCATGCGCAGCGCGATAGCGGATGCGGTTGCGTTTCAACGCGAGCTGCACGTGGAGGAGGAAGAGCAAGCACGCCAAGCGATCGCGGCGCAGGGCTGCGAGATCGTCAAGCTCACGGCGGCCGAGCACGATGCATTCGCCGCCGCGGTGGCGCCGCTGCTCAAGGAGGCGCGGCAAACCTTCGGCCCGGCGCTGCTCGCCCTGACTGCCGAGCGCGCCGCGTGAGAACGGCGCCGCGATGACGGAAAAGGGGGTTTAGCCGCGCCGCTCCTCGGGCTCCGCCAAGATCAGCGCCCAGAACACCTTGTACTTGGATTTCGGCGAATAGGCCGCGGCGATGCCCATGCGGGTCGCGCCCTTGAGCAGCATATTTTCGCGGTGCGGCGGCGAGTCGCGCCAGCCTGAGAAGGCTTGCGCCAGGGTGTGGTAGCCGGCGCCGACATTTTCCGCCGCGGTGTGCGCGCGGTAGCCGCCGCCTTTGAGACGGTCGTGGAAGCTGCGCGCCACGTCGTGGCTGAGCGTGTCGCGGCTCGCCATGGCCTGCGCCTGCGCCTCGGCAAGCTTCATCAGCTCCGGATCGATGGCGACCGCGCTCAGTCCGTTGTTGGTGCGGTAGCCGGAGATCATCGAGGCCGCCATGGTCGCGTCGACCTGCGCGTCCTTGGCGGCGAGGCTGCGATAGAAGCTCGGCTCGGTCGTGGACAGGTCACGCTCGCCGATGCAGCCGCAGAGCAGCGCCGCCGCCGCAACAGCGGACAAGCGCGCGCCGAGGCGCACGTCGCGGTGTCGAAAAATCATGGCTATCCCCCGCTCCCCTCCGCAGCCAATCCTGCGCTTACAGGATGGCAGAACCGTGGAGACCGTATGGCGGCGGTCAACTCCCGCCGCGATAGACCGGCGCCGGCTGCGAGAAGAAGCTTTCCAGGATGTGATAGCAGATGGCGTAGTTTTTCTGGTGGAAGGAGGCGTGCGCGATGCCCGGCATCACGGCGAACTGCTTGTCCGGATTGGGCAGCAATTCGAAGAACTTCAGCAGGTCGGCAAAGCTCGCGATGCCGTCGTATTCGCCGCGCATGATGAGAGTAGGGACGGCGATTTTCTCAGGATCGCAGACCGGCAGATTGGCGCACATATCGACGTAGGTGCCGGTCGGTACCGAGTCGTCGAGCGCGAGAATGGCATCGGCGAATGCCTCGATGACGACGTCATCGGCGGTGCCGGGGTGATCGCGCTCGAAGATCGAGCGCACGAATTTGCGGTCGATCGGGCGCCGGTTCTTGGCACGGAACTCGGGCAATCGTTTGCTGCGCTCGGCAAGGGTCGGCGAACCTTCGCCGGTCCATACCATGGCGTCGAGCGCGAGCCGCGCGACCATGTCCGGGTGACGCTGGGTGAACAAGGACGCGCGCAAGGCGCCCGACGAAATTCCGTATACGAGAAGCGGGCGTTTGCCGCGCAGCTTATGGATGTAGGTCGTGGCCGCGAAGCAATCGTCGGCGCCATGGACGATCGGCGCATTGTTATCGCGGGTCTTAGTGGAGCGGCCATAGCCCTCCATGTCGACGCACCAGGTGTCGTAGCCGCGCGCGGCGAAGAAATCCATCGCCGAGGAGTCTGCGCGTCCCGGCACCTGCAGGTCGAAGGTCGGCTGCGAGGCCATGGACGAGCCGTGCACGAACAAGATTCGTCCCGCGGGTCCGGAAGGATCCCCGCCGTGTTTGTTCCACAGAAACAGGCGCACATCGCTGCCTTTGTCGGTCCAGTGCTCCTCGCCGCGGATCGCGGCCACAGGTGAAACCGGCTTATTCATGCTAGGGCTCCTCCTCCTCGCTGCGGCGCACGCCGTCCAACCGCGCTCATTCCGGCTTTATGCCGTTGGCTTTGATGACTTTGGCCCATTTGTCGATCTCTGACTGCACATAAGCGCCGAACTCATCGGGGGACATCGCCATCGCGGTTGCGCCCTGCTTCTCCCATGCCTGGCGCACGTCCGCGCGCGTGAGGATTTTGTTGATCTCCGCGTTGAGCCGCGTGACGATCGGCTGCGGCGTGCCGGCCGGCACCATCAAGCCGATCCAAATCGTCGCTTCGTAGCCGGGAATGCCGGCTTCCGACAATGTCGGCACGTTTGGGAGGATGGCCGAGCGCACCTTGCCGGTCGTGCCCAGCGCTTTGACCCGCCCGGCCTGGATCATCGGCGCCATGCTCGGCACCGAGTCGAACATCATCTCGATCTGCCCGCTGATGATGTCGTTGCGGGCGCCGGTGCTGCCCTTGTAAGGCACGTGCAGGATATCCGTGCCGGTGAGAGTCTTAAAAAGCTCACCGGCCATGTGATAGTTCGAGCCGACTCCGGACGACGCATAATTGAGCGCGCCAGGCTTCGCCTTGGCAAGCGCGATGAATTCCTCGACCGTGTTCGCCGGCACCGACGGGTGCACGACCATGACCAGCTCGGAATTGAGCAGCGACGCCACCGGCACGAAATCGCGCAGCAGCTTGTACGACTTGTTGGGGACCAGCGTCTCGGTCGTCGTCTGCGTCGCGGAGATCATCAGCAGCGTGTAGCCGTCCGGCGCCGACTTTGCAGCGGCATCGGTGCCGATGATGGTTCCGGCACCCGGCCGGTTCTCCATCACAAACGGCTCGCCGAGCGCCTTGCGCAGCTCCTCGCCCAGCAAACGCGTGAAGATGTCGGTCGGACCGCCGGCACCGAACGGCACGATCATCTTGACCGGGCGCGACGGATAGTCCTGCGCCACCGACGCCGCCGGCACGAGGAGCGATAACGCCGCAACCGTGATGAGTGAGGAAACGCGGTGCAAGCTGTTCATGGGTACCGCTTAACTCGGAGCACGCGCGGAGCCGTATGTCTGCGCGCGCGGGCCGCGACTTTATGCGATCTGCGCGGCACGGGTCCAGAAAGGAATAGGATCGCCGCAATGGCGACCCTTACGGTTCGCTCACCTCCGCGTGCTTCAATTTCTGCATCATTTCCGCGAAAGCGCCGGCGAAAGGATGGAAGCTGAAACGGATCACGTGCCGGCCGCGCGGGCAGGCCACAGCGCGAAAGATCACGTTGGCTTTGAGAATTTCAGTATCGATCCCGTCGATGCTCGCGCGCCACCACGGCTGCCACACATCGTTGAGCAGGAGGATGCCGCCGACCGGCGCCTCGACCCTCACTACGATTTCGGTGTTGGCGTAGCGCAGCAGTCGCGCGCTGCCGGCATTCTCAGCGCCGTCGGCGGCCGCGCCGGGCAAGACACCGCCCGGCGCTTTCGTCAGCAGCACGGTGCGACGCGGATCGACCGGCGGCCAGCCGCTGCGCAACAATTCGTGGAAATCGGCGACACGCCAGTCCGTCAGCAACATAACCCGCGGCAGCGCGCGGGGGTTCTCGTAGACGTACGCGTCATTGGTATGCGCGATGAAATTGAGATCACCCGGTTCGAGCGAGGTGTCGATCTCTTCCACCGGCACGCTGGTGGCGATGAAGCGAACGCCGAGCAGGTCGGCGAAGGCCGAGCGGTAGGACGGGTAAAGCGGCGAAAACACCCGCTGGCTGGGGATGGCGACGGTGTCACCCACGTGAGTTGCTTCGCGAAAGGAGGCGAGCCGCAGCGGATTGTGCCCGAACACGTGATCGAAGCCTTGGACGAGCGACAGGTTCGGCCAGTGATAGGCGATGCCGATGAGCTCCACCCGGTCGCGCCGGTCGGGCGCCGCGGCAGCGGCAAGCCGCGCCTTGAGCAGCCGCACCGTCTCGTCGTTCGTGTTTAAGCGCAGCGCCTCGAACCGATCGGCCGGCAGCGCCGTCGAAACATGCGGCGCGTTGTTCCAGCCGAGGTCGAGGGCCATGAACGCGGCGATGAGAGCCGCGGCGGCAGGCCGCGAGCGCGCATTCAGCCGGCGGGCGAAGAGAAGAACGGCGATCGCCGCCGCCGTGAAGGCGACGGCGCTGATCACAGGCACGACGGCCGGAGCGATGCCGACGACGGAGTAGGCCAGCGCCAGCGCCCCGGCGACTAGCACAATCGGGCAGGCGATCTCGCAAGCGCGCTGCAGACGACTCGCCGGCGCCACCGTCCCGGTGAGCCAGCGATGGACGAGATAACCGGCAATCAACGCGACCAAGGCGACCAGTACGAAGGTGGCGTCGGCAGGACGGCGGTAGAGCGAGACCGCGGGCAGCAGGTCGTACATCAGCTGGAACGCCGGCGTATAGGCGCCGAGCGCGTAGAGCAGCACCAGGGCCGCGGCGATGGAGAACACCCTGATCTCGCGCGCCCAGGCGAGGCCGCGAACGAGGCCGAATAACAGCAGGGCGACCAAGGTCAGCGCGCCGGCGTAAACGAGGCCCATGTTCTGGGAGAGGTAGAGGCCCGGCGATCCCCAGGCGGCGTCCCAGATCGGGCTTTCCGGCGCCCAATACTCGATGTCCGGGTTCATGGCGCCGAAGAGATCGGCAAATGCGAACTGCAAGAGGTGCACGGGGTGGATCGAGCCGCCCGCCGCCGACGCGAAGCTGATTTCGGGGCGGTTCGAGCGCGCCGCCAGCAGCGTGGTCATGACGATCGGCACCGCCGCGATGAGCGCGGCGCTCACCGCGGCGGCGGTGAGTGGTGTAATGCTCGCACGCACGCGAGCGAGCGCTCTGCCGCCGGCGGCCCAATGCGCCAACACGAATCCGGCGAGTACATAGAGCGACAGCAGCGCGACTTGATCGCGCCCGACTGCCATCAGCCCGGCGACCGCACCGGCCGCGAGACCTGCCCGCCACGAGGAGCGTTCGAGCGCGCGTGCCAAGAGCCACAACGCAAGCGGCAGGTAGGCGAGGCTGATGATTTGGCCGGTATGTTGAATGCGCGCGCTGGCCGCGCCGCCGAGCGCGAAGGCCATCGCGGCGACCAGCGCACCGCCCGGATGCCAGCCGCGATCGTGAAAGAACAGGATGATGCCGAAGCCGCCGAGGAGCAAATAGGCGAAACTCACGGCATCGAAGGCGCGCAGGCTGACCGCGGCGTTGGCGGCCGCCAGCAGCACATGGAGCGGCGAGAACAAGAGCGCCTGAGGATCGGAAATTTGCGCCCAGCCGGCGAAGACGTTGGGAGACCACCACGGCCATTCGCCGCGCGCAAACGAGCTCGCAAGAAACTGCACCTGCGGGAAAAACTGCGATTTCGCATCCCATGGGATTGTCAGGCGGCCGGAAAGCCAGGGCCAGGCCGGCAGCAGGAATGCAAGCGTGAAGATCAAGAGCGTGAGGACGAGCGGAAGACGCCCGGCCGAGATCGCCGCTCGCCACGGAGCGGGTAGCCACGCCGCCGCTCGGCTGCGGATTGACTGCGCCGGTTCAAGCCAGCGCGAGTCGTGATCTCCGGCCGTAGATACCATCGGGCCGCTTGCTCCCGTTCATTCCCGCGTTCGCCGTCCTACCCCCTCGCGCAGCATAGCCGACTGGGCGCAGCCGCGCGTCGCGACGATGCCGCAAGCAGCGCGACGGCAACGCGCGGTGGATCATCCCGGCGCGCAGCCCTATCATGCCCCAGAACGCAGGAGGAGCGCCCATCCCATGACAACCACCCCTATGCTGCCGCGGGAGCGCTGCGATTTTTCCGCCATCGTTGACCGGCCGCCGCTCAAATTGCCGGGCGATGCGCGGCTCGTGTTCTGGACCATCGTCAATTACGAAGTGTGGGACATCGGCCGGCCGATGCCGCGTCAGGTTCTTCCGGCGCCGACCGGGGCGCCGCTGCTTCCCGATGTGCCGCACTGGAGCTGGCACGAATACGGCATGCGGGTCGGCGCGTGGCGCTTCTTCGAGCTTTACGAGCGGCTCGGACTGCGGCCGACCCTCGCTATTAATGCACGCACCTGCGAGGACTACGCCCGCGTCGCCGAGGAAGCCAAGCGCCTGCGCTGGGAATTCATGGGTCACGCCTACGACCAAATGCCGATCCATAAGGTCGAAGACCAGGCGGCGATGATCAATCGCTCCATGGACATCCTCGAGCGCTTCACCGGCACACGCCCGCTTGGGTGGCTGGGACCGGGCCTGACGCAGACGTTTGAGACGCCGGAGCTCCTCGTCAGCGCCGGCGTGAAGTATATCGGCGATTGGGTCTATGACGACGAGCCGACGGTCATTCGCACGGCCAAAGGGCCGCTCGTCACGCTGCCCTACACCGTCGAGCTCAACGACATCGGCATGATGATCATCCAGCACCACGAAAGCGAGTACCTCGCCCGGCGCGCCATCGATCAATTCGACCGCCTTTACGCCGAGGGAAAGAATCGCGCCAAGATCCTGGCGCTGGCGATCCATCCCTACATCAGCGGCCAACCGCACCGGATCAAATATCTCGAAGCCATTTACGACTATGCGCGCCGGTTTTCCGGGGTGCTGCACTGGAATGGCGCGGAGATTCTCGACTGGTATCTCGCCGCCACCAAGGACGCGAAGGCCCATGCGGCGGCCTAGCCCCAGCGGGGCTCGAGGGCGGGTCGGCTACGAACCACTCCGCCGGGAATAGCCCTTTCGAATCAGCCGCTTAAAGGCTCGACCGAAGCCCCCTGAGCGGCGTTCGGTGCTGCCTCACGCCGAACATGTCTTTTAATTAAGTGGGTCGGGGTGGGCCGGGCTGATACTATAGCGAATTGGCTGACAGGGCGGTTGGGGAAGGCGTGCGTGGCGTTAACGCTAAAGCCCCGTGTCCACGGGGGTCTCATAGCGTTGAAACTCGGTCCCATGTTCGACGGGTGGCGCACGCGCGCCCGGGCGAGCGGCGCGAGAGCCCTTCGCCCCGTCTTTGTCGTCTTTGTGGGATTAACTCTCGTGCAAATGCTGTCCGGATGCACTTTCCCCACCGCGCGGCCGGATCTCGCGCCCGACATTCCGCCCAAATATGGCGCGGGGAAGGGGGAGTCCGCGCCGCCGGCGCTCGATTGGTGGCGGGGCTTTCGCTCGCGGGAACTCACGAATTTGATCGAGGAGGCGCAGCTCGCCAACCTCGACATCGGCGCAGCCATCGGCCGCATCATCCAAGCCGACGCGCAGGCCAAGATCGTTGGCGCGGCGCTGCTGCCCGAGGTCGATTTCGCGGGTTTTGCCGAGCGCTTCAAGAACTCGGGCGCGCCCGAGCGGAACCTGTTCCATGCCGCGCTCAACGCCAGCTACGAGATCGACTTCTGGGGCAAGAACCGGGCTTTTTCGCGCGCGGCGCAGGAAACCGCCGTTGCCAGCCGCTTCAACAAAGAGGTGGTCGTGCTTTCGACCATGGCGGCGGTCGGCAATGCCTATTTCCAGGTGCTCTCGGCGCAGGATCGATTGCGGATCAATCAGAACAACGTCGAGGCGGCCAGCCGGATTCTCAATCTCATCAAGCAGCGGTTCGAAGCCGGCACCGCCTCGCAGCTCGACGTCGCGCAGCAGGAAAGTCTGGTTGGCCAGGTGCGCGCGAACATGCCCATCTTCGATCAGGCGCTGCGCCAGAACATCGCCGTCCTCGCCGTGCTCATCGGCAAGCCGCCGGTCGAGGTCGTCATCAAAGGCGGCAATATCTACCGCCTGGCGATCCCGCGCGTCACCCCCGGGCTGCCGTCGGAGCTACTGTTCCAGCGCCCGGACATTCGCTCCGCTGAGGCCAACCTCGCCTCCGCCGATGCGAGCGTAGAGGCGGCACGCGCCGCCTTTTTCCCGAGCATCTCGCTGACCGGCCAAGCCGGATACGAAAGCAACGTGCTCAAACTCCTGTTCACGCCGCAAAATGCGTTCTACAACATCGCGCTCAACGTCACGCAGCCGCTGCTCGACGGTTTCCGGCTGGAGGGACAGCTGGAATTGACGCAGGGCAGGCAGTTCGAGCTGGTGAAGGTATACTGCCAGACCATTCTCTCCGCCTTCGGCGACGTGGAGATTGCGCTCATCGCCATCGCTGACTCGCTGGAGCGCGAGCGTCTGCAGCAGATCGTGGTCAACAGTTCGCGCGAAGCGTTCCGCCTTTCTGAAGCACGGCTGCGCGAGGGCACCATCGATCTTGTCACAGTGCTGCAGACGCAGCAAACGCTGTTCACCGCGGAGGACAATTACTCGCTCGCGCGGCTTGCGCGGTTGCAAGCGGTGTTAAGTCTCTTTCAGGCGCTCGGCGGCGGCTGGATGCCGCCGGGAGTCGCGGCCGGCGTGGTGCAATGACGATCAAGCGGCGAATCACAGTGTTCTTGATTGCCGCGCTCGTCATCGCGACGGTGGTCGGCGTCTACTACATGCCACACTGGCAGCAAACGCTGGCGGCGGTATCGAAGGGCGGCCGCCGCGGCGGTCCCGCCGCGAACGGTCCCGTTCCCGTTCTCGCCACCGCCGCGCGGCTGGCCGATGTGCCGGTCTATCTCGACGGAGTCGGCACTGCCAAAGCGCTCAACACCGTGACGGTTCGCTCGCAGGTCGACGGCAAAATCGTCGAGATCTACTTCAAGGAAGGGCAGGACGTCCCCAAGGGCTACGTGCTGGCCAAGATCGATCCCGTCACTTACCAAGCCGCCTACGATCAGACCGTCGCCAAGAAAGCGCAGGACGAAGCCCAGCTCGCCAACGCCAGGCTCGACCTGGACCGATACACCCGCCTCGCCGCGACCAATGCCGTCAACAAGCAGCAGCTCGACACCCAGCGGGCGCTGGTCAGCCAACTCGAGGCGCAGATCAAGCTCGACCAGGCGGCGATCGACAACGCACGCGCCATCCTGTCCTACACCGACATCATCGCGCCGATCGCCGGCCGCACCGGCATCCGTCTGGTTGACGCCGGCAACCTGGTGCGCGGCGCGGAAGCGAGCGGGATCGTGATCCTCACGCAGCTGCGGCCGATTTCGGTCTTCTTCAGCTTGCCGCAACAGACTCTGCCCCAACTCAACAAGGGCATGGCGGAAGGCGAGCTGCCGGTCGACGCCTTGAGCACCGACGGCAAGGGCACCCTCGACAAGGGCAAGGTGACGGTGATCGACAATCAGGTCGATCAGACCACCGGCACGGTGAAGCTGCGGGCCGAGTTTCCCAACAACGACCTTCAACTTTGGCCCGGTCAATTCGTGAACGTTCGCGTCCTCATCGACACGCTGCGGCAGACGGTGGTGGTGCCCACCGCCGCGATCCAGCGCGGCCCCAACGGGGCGTTCGTCTACGTGCTCAAGCAGGACAACACGGTGACGGTGCGCCCGGTGACGCTGACGCAGCAGGACGATTCACGCGCCGTCGTCGCCACCGGCCTGCAGGCGGGCGAGCAGGTGGTCACGACCGGTTTTGCCCGCCTCACCGAAGGCACGCAGGTCGCGGTATCCGATGCGGAGAATGCAGGCCAGATCCCGCCCGCCGGGGGGTCGCGTCCCGACGGCACGCGCGGCCGGCGCGGCAGCGAGAAAGGGAAAGGTAGTCCGAGCGCGGGCCTGCCGCGGACCGCCACTCCATGAGCGTATCTTCGCCGTTCATCCACCGCCCGATCGCCACGTCGCTGCTCGGGGTCGCGGTGATGCTCGGCGGGCTGCTCGGCTATCTGTGGCTGCCGGTCTCTTCCCTTCCGCAGGTGGATTTCCCCACCATTCAGGTCACCACCCAGCTTCCCGGGGCAAGCCCCAACGTGATGGCGTCGCTGGTGACGGCGCCGCTCGAGCGCAATTTCGGGCAGATCCCCGCGCTCCAGCTGATGACATCCTCGAGCTCGTTCGGCATCAGCCAGATCACGCTGCAATTCGAGCTCAGCCGCGACATTGATGCGGCCGCGCAGGACGTCCAAGCGGCGATCAATGCTTCGGCAGCCACGCTGCCGCGAAACCTGCCGTATCCGCCGGTCTATTCCAAGGTCAACCCGGCCGATGCGCCGATGGTGACGCTGGCGATCACCTCCGACACGATTTCGCTGCGGGCGCTCAGCGATATCGCCGACACGCTGCTGGCGCAGCGCTTGAGCGAAATCTTCGGCGTCGGGCGCGTCACCGTGCAGGGCAATATCCGTCCCGCCATCCGTATCCAGGCGGACCTGTCGCGCCTCACCAATTACGGCATCTCGCTCGAGGACCTGCGCAACGTCATCATCGCCGCCAACGTCGCCGGCGCCAAGGGCGCGCTCGACGGCGCACACCAGTCCTACACTATCGCCGCCAACGACCAGCTCGCCGCAGCCGATGCCTACCGCAACATCATCGTAACCTACCGCAACACCGCTCCCGTCCTGCTCCGTGACGTGGCCGACGTGGTCGACGGGCTCGAGAACAGCAAGGTCGCCGGCTTCTATCAGGGCAAGCCGGCGGTGGTCGTCGATATCCAGCGCCAACCCGGCGCCAATGTGATCGAGACGGTACAGCGCATCAAGAACGAGCTGCCGAAACTGCAACGCTCGATGCCGATCGGGGCGACGCTCACGGTGGTGCATGACGCCACCGCCAGCATCCGCGCCTCGGTCCGCGACGTGCAATTCACCTTGGTGCTCAGCGTGGCGCTGGTCATCACCGTCGTCCTCATCTTTCTGCGCACCATCCGCGCCACCATCATTGCCGGCGTCGCCCTGCCGCTGTCGATCGTCGCGACCTTCGGCATCATGTGGTTCTGCGGCTTTTCGTTCGACAACCTGTCGCTCATGGCCTTGACGATCGGCACCGGCTTCGTCGTCGACGACGCCATCGTCATGATCGAGAACATCGTGCGCCACATGGAGAACGGAGAAGGGCCGTTTCAAGCCGCGCTGCGCGGCGCGCGCGAGATCGGCTTTACGGTGATCTCGCTCACAGTCTCGCTGATCGCGGTGTTCATCCCACTCCTGTTCATGACCGGCCTGGTCGGCCGCATGTTCCGGGAATTCGCGCTGACGCTGACCATCGCGGTGGTGGCCTCGGCGGTCGTTTCGCTGACCTTAACGCCAATGATGTGCAGCCGGCTGCTACGCCATCACTCGGAGGCGCCCGCAAGCGCCGGCATCGCGCGGATGTTCCACCGGTCGGTGGATGCCTCGGTCGAACTCTACCGCCACAGCCTCGAGTGGGTGCTGCGCCACGAGCGGCTGACCCTCATCGTCACCGGCGCCACGCTCATCGCCACG